>ENA-OPNV01001371-OPNV01001371.1-human-gut-metagenome-genome-assembly--contig:-NODE-1371-length-10787-cov-1.977078_pt1 | contig 10787 bp, 9 predicted proteins | sample MGYA00241542_ERZ501781 | MGnify/ENA primary metagenome ERZ501781 (study PRJEB25962, sample SAMEA2042609) | human gut metagenome | biome: human gut; feature: human-associated habitat; material: faeces...
GTGAACTTTATCTATATAAAATTATTTTTTTGTGTGTTTATAAAATTGCACAGAAATTCCGTTTTATTGGTATTTCGCACACAATTTACAGTTTTTTGATTCTCTCCACTGCCTCTACTGTATTCTCATACGTACCGAATGCAGTCAGACGGAAGTAGCCTTCTCCGCTCGGGCCGAAGCCTGATCCTGGTGTTCCGACTACGTTTGCGTCTGCAAGCAGGTGATCAAAGAACTCCCAGGAAGTCATATTTCCCGGTGTTTTCAGCCAGATATACGGAGCGTTGACGCCGCCGGATACGGTGTAGCCTGCGCCCTTTAATCCGTCGTAGATGACTTTTGCGTTCTTCATGTAGTAAGCAACCTGCTCTTTTAACTGTGCTTTTCCTTCCGGAGAGTAAACAGCCTCGCCGGCTCTCTGGATGATGTACGGAGCTCCGTTGTATTTCGTTCCGTGACGGCGTGCCCACATAGCATGAAGTGATACATCACCACACTTAAGCTCCTTAGGTACTACTGTGAAGCCAAGACGCACGCCTGTAAAGCCGGCGTTCTTTGAGAAGCTTCTAAGCTCGATGGCACATGTCTTTGCACCGTTACACTCATAGATTGAGTGTGGCACATCTGCTTCACTGATATATGCCTCGTAGGCTGCATCAAAGATGATGACTGAACCATTCTTGTTTGCATAATCAACCCATACCTGTAACTGCTCCTTTTTGAGAGTTGTTCCTGTTGGGTTGTTTGGCAGACACAGATAAATCATATCCGGTACTTCCTTTGGAAGCTCCGGAACAAAACCGTTATCTGCTGTTGACGGCATATAGATCACATTGCTCCAGGTCTCTTTCTGAGCATCATATGTGCCTGTTCTTCCTGCCATGACATTGGAATCAACATATACAGGATAAACAGGGTCTGTAACAGCGATACGGCTGTTTGCTGAGAAAAGCTCCTGGATGTTGGCTGAATCACTCTTTGCTCCGTCTGAAACAAAAATCTCATCTGCTGAGATATCGCATCCTCTTGCCTTGTAGTCGTTGTCTGAAATTGCTTTTCTGAGGAACTCATATCCGAGGTCAGGTGCGTATCCGTGGAATGTAGCTGCATTTCCCATCTCATCAACTGCCTTGTGCAGTGCATCGATGATAGCAGGTGCAAGCGGCTGTGTTACATCGCCGATTCCAAGCCTTATTATCTCTTTATCCGGATTTGCCTCCTGATAAGCTGCAACCTTTTTAGCTATTGTGCTGAAAAGGTAGCTTCCCGGTAATTTCTGAAAGTTATCATTAATTTGAAACATGTTTATCTCTCCTTTGTTACTTTACAATAAGTCTAATTTATCACTTTACCATGCAAGTGTAAATATATTTTTTTATCATTATTTTTTATAGTAACTGTTCAAGCCTTTGCAGCTACTATCATACGCTCTTCTGTCTGGCTTCATAAAGCGCACACTACACATCAGTCATAAGGCTTAGTATCATCTGTGCTGTTTCCACAAGACCGGTGCCGTTATCCATGCTTCGCTTCTGGATATACCGGTGTGCTTCCTCCTCTGAGAATCCATTTCGTTCCATCAGTACAGCCTTTGCACTGCTTAGCATCTCCTGATCCTCCTTTGAACGTACCTTAGGTCTTTGCCTGAGCTTTTTCCTGCGGCGCGTTATCGTGTAATCCATCATCTCAACAGTCTGCAAAAGCTCATGCACTTTGAGTGGCATGGATAATGACATCAGATTATCCACATTTTTTTCCATGATACCCGCTGCCGACGCTATGAGAAGCATCTGAAACTCCTTAGGCATATACTCGTATATCTCACTGTACATCATGTCTGAAAATCTGTATCCGCATATGATGATTCCCATATTCAGTCCGTTCATGCTCAAAAGTGCTGAAGCTCCTGTATTTGCAACCGCCGTGACTGTATAACCGCTCTGCGCTAATATTTTTTTGATTGAATTGGCTACTTCCTTTTTAGGAAATGCTATAACAATATTATTCACGGTTCGTTACATCCTTTAAAACTTGTACAGATATTCATCTATTTCCCATTGGGTAACCGCAGCTCTGTAATCGTTCCACTCTGCCTCTTTTGCCTCTATATACTTGTTGTAGATATGCTCTCCGAGTACCTCGCGAATAAAATCATCTGACTTAAGGCACTCAACCGCCTCATGTAAATCCGCAGGAAGTGATTCAATTCCGAGTCTCTTTTTATCCTGTTCTGTGAGCTCAAATACATTCTCACGAAGCTCTGCATCCGGCTGTATCTTGTTCTTTATGCCGTCAAGTCCTGCTGCCAGGCACAGTGCCAGAACCAGATACGGATTTGCTGAAGGATCAGGGTTTCTAAGCTCCACTCTCCTTCCCTCACCTCTTGCTGCAGGGATCCTGATAAGCGGACTTCTGTTTGTAGCTGACCAGGTGATATAAATCGGTGCCTCATAGCCCGGCACAAAGCGCTTATATGAATTGACAATCGGATTGGTGATGACCGTCATGCCCTTCATATGCTTCATGATACCGCCTATGAAGTAGTATGCCTCCTTGCTGAGTCCAAGCTTATCCTCCTCATTGTCAAATATATTGACACCATCCTTTGAAAGTGACATGTTGATATGCATTCCCGAGCCGCTCACACCATGCTTTGGCTTTGGCATGAAGCTGGCAAAAAGTCCGTGCCGCTTTGCGATTGTCTTTATAGCAAGCTTAAAGGTCATGATATTGTCGGCGGTATGAAGTGCCTCCTCATACTTGAAATCAATCTCATGCTGTGCAGGTGCCACCTCATGATGTGATGCCTCTATCTCAAAATCCATATCCTCAAGAGTTAGAACCATGTCTCTTCTTGCGTTTTCTCCCAAATCATTTGGTCCCAAGTCAAAGTACCCTGCTCTCTCATGCGAGATGGTGGTAGGCTGTCCGTTCTCGTCCATGTGGAAAAGGAAAAACTCACACTCCGGACCTACATTAAATATATAGCCCATCTGCTTTGCCTTTTCAATCTGTTTCTTTAATATATAGCGCGGGTCTCCCTCAAACGGTATACCATCCGCCATATAGACATCACAGATGATTCGTGCGACCTTGCCCTGCTGTGGTCTCCATGGAAAAATCATAAAAGTGTCAAGATCCGGGTGCAGATACATATCTGACTCCTCAATCCTCACAAAGCCCTCTATTGACGATCCGTCGAACATACACTTGTTGTCGAGTGCCTTCTCAAGCTGGCTGGCTGTAATTGCCACATTTTTTAATGTTCCAAAGATATCCGTAAACTGTAAACGGATAAACTCAATATCCTCCTCATCCACTATGCGGATAATATCATTCTTACTGTATTTTGCCATTTTAAATCTCCTTATTATTGCAAAAAGCTATAACCTTATCGTACTCCATCTCACCGCCAAACAAATCAAGAGCACTGCCTATTGTCACATTCAGATGATTCTGTCCAAGCTGCCTGATGCATTTTAAATCGTCAAAGGATGACACACCGCCTGCATATGTGACCGGTATTCTTCCCCAGCTGCCAAGCATGGCGACAAGCTCCTTTTCAATGCCGTTCACCCTGCCCTCAACATCCACTGCATGTACCAGAAACTCGCAACAATATGAGGATAGCTTATCCAAAAGCTCTGTGGTCACTGCCTCATCCGTGAATTTCTGCCAGCGGTCAGTTACTATATAATACTGTCCATCCTTTTTGCGACATGACAGATCAAGCACCAGCCTGTCACTGCCCACAGTATCTTTAAGTCTGTTTAGATTCGCATAGTTTATCCTGCCGTCTTTAAATACGTAGGATGTCACAATAACTGCTGCTGCACCGGCATCTATAAACTCCATCGCATTGTCTGCAGTGATGCCACCACCTACCTGTAAGCCCTGCGGATACGCTTCAAGCGCCATAACAGCCTGCTCCTTTGTATCCTCATAATACTCGCTGTCCACAGAATTGAGCAGAATGATATGACCGCCCTTTATGCCCGATTTCCTATACATATCTGCATAAAACCGGCTGTCCTGCTCTGAGACGAAGTTCTCACTGGCAAAATCGCCCCTATCTTTTAATGAACCACCGACAATCTGCTTTACTTTTCCATTATGAATGTCGATGCATGGTCGAAATTCCATATTTTTCTCCCCGGTTTAGTTTATTGTGGCTCAAAAATCGTTACTGTCCACACTTTAGTGTGACATGCAAACATTGCTTTAAAGCCACTTAATATAAAATATAACATAATTTTTACTTTATTTGCAAAAGACTTACATTAGTTTTACTAATAAATAATATAATAATTTCATATCGGGCTTATAACTGCTTGACACCCACTCTTTAATTTGCTATCATCATACAAATTACATTAGTATATAAAGTATACCAGTATAATAACATAAGAAAGAGAGGAATTTAAAAATGGGTACTATTATCGGCGAAGGAATTACATTTGATGACGTTCTCTTAGTTCCACAATATTCTGAGGTAACACCAAATATGATTGAGCTTCAGACACATCTTACTAAGAAGATTGTCCTTAACATTCCTATGATGAGTGCTGCAATGGATACAGTCACAGAATCAAAAATGGCTATCGCAATGGCCAGACAAGGTGGTATCGGAATCATCCACAAAAATATGTCTATTGAGGCACAGGCAGACGAAGTCGATAAGGTAAAGCGTTCAGAAAACGGCGTTATTACCGATCCGTTCTATCTTTCTCCAGACCATACATTACAGGATGCAGATAACCTTATGGCTAAGTTCAAGATATCAGGTGTGCCAATCACAAAGGACGGCAAGCTTGTCGGCATCATCACAAACCGTGATCTGAAGTTTGAGACAGACTTCACAAAGAAGATTTCAGAGTCTATGACTTCTGAGAATCTCATTACAGCTCCTGAGGGCATCACCCTCGATGAAGCAAAGAAGATTCTTGCAAAGGCAAGAAAGGAAAAGCTCCCTATCGTAGACAAGGACTACAACCTCAAGGGACTTATCACTATAAAGGATATCGAGAAGCAGATTAAGTATCCTCTTTCAGCAAAGGATGATCAGGGCCGTCTCCTCTGCGGTGCCGGAGTAGGTATCACAGGCAACATGATGGAGCGTGTTGATGCTCTTGTTAAGTCTCATGTTGATGTCATCGTTGTTGACTCAGCTCACGGACATTCAAAGAATATACTTGAGGCTGTTAAGAAGATCAAGGCTGCTTATCCGGATCTTCAGATAATCGCCGGAAATATCGCAACCGGTGCTGCTGCCAAGGCTCTTATCGAGGCTGGTGCAGATGCTGTAAAGGTTGGTATCGGACCTGGTTCTATCTGTACAACACGTGTCGTTGCCGGTATCGGTGTACCACAGATTACAGCTATCATGGACTGTTACAAGGTTGCTAAGGAGTATGGAGTTCCTGTTATCGCAGATGGTGGTATCAAGTACTCAGGTGATATGACAAAGGCTCTCGCAGCCGGTGCCAACGTATGTATGATGGGCTCAATGTTCGCAGGCTGTGATGAGGCTCCGGGAACCTTCGAGCTTTATCAGGGAAGAAAATACAAGGTATATCGTGGCATGGGTTCTATCGCTGCTATGGAAAACGGAAGCAAGGACCGTTACTTCCAGGAGGGCGCTAAGAAGCTCGTTCCTGAAGGAGTTGAGGGTCGTGTAGCTTACAAGGGAACTCTTGAGGATACAGTATTCCAGCTTGTTGGTGGTATCCGCTCAGGAATGGGCTACTGCGGTTGCAAGACAATCGAAGATCTTAAGGAGAACGGACAGTTTGTCAAGATTACTGCTGCTTCTCTCAAGGAGAGCCACCCTCATGATATCCATATCACAAAAGAGGCTCCTAACTACAGCACAGACGATAAATAAACACATTTATTAATTCATATCACGAGGTAAAATATTTGGACGCTGACGACATATCGCAGATTATATTCTTATTAATACTATTAGCACTCTCCGCATTTTTTTCATCTTCGGAGACCGCTCTTACTACCGTAAACAAAATACGTATGAGAACCCTGGCTGAGGCTGGCAACACAAAAGCCAAAAAGGTGCTCAAGGTGACTGAGAACTCTCCAAAGATGCTCTCAGCCATCCTTATCGGCAACAACATCGTAAATCTTTCAGCATCATCGCTCACCACCTCGCTTGCCATCAAGCTGTTTGGCAGCGTCGGAGCAGGTGTCGCAACCGGAATACTTACATTCCTCATACTGATCTTCGGAGAGGTCTCTCCGAAGACACTTGCCACCATAAAGGCTGACAAGATTTCACTCTCAATCGCAGGCTTTATATCAGTGCTCATGGTAGTGCTGACACCTGTAATATTTATCATCAACAAGCTTTCACTCGGAGTCATTTTCCTCTTTGGAATAAGACAAAGCGATGCCAAGCGCGTCATGACCGAGGAGGAGCTTCGTACAATCGTTGATGTAGGACAGGAGGACGGTATCATCGAGGATGAAGAACGTGATATGATTCACAATGTATTCGATTTTGGAGATGCCGAGGCCAAGGAGGTCATGGTTCCGCGTATTGATATGACGTTTGTCCATGTTGATTCTACTTATGATGATTTGATTTCCATATTCAGAGAGGATAAATTCACCAGACTCCCTGTGTATGACGAAAGCACTGACAACGTAATCGGTATCGTAAATATGAAGGATCTGCTGCTCCTTAAAGATGAGGATAAAGAGCATTTTTCCATCAGGAATATCATGCGTGAGCCTTACTTTACATATGAGCACAAGAATACAGCGAATCTGTTTCTCGAGATGCGCGAATCATCTATATCGCTTGCCATTGTCTTAGATGAATACGGTGTCACAGCCGGACTCATCACACTTGAGGATCTCTTAGAGGAGATAGTCGGTGAGATTCGTGATGAATACGACTCTGACGAGCAGGATGATATCACAAGAATAAATGACTACGAATACATAGTTCTTGGCTCTGCAAATCTCGAGGATGTAAGCGATGAGCTTGGTCTGCACCTCGAATCAGACGACTATGACACAATCGGTGGCTACTGCCTTGAGAAGCTTGACCACCTGCCTGAAAAAAATGAAATAATCATCACTGATGACAATATTCTTCTCCGCATAGAGGCTGTTGATAAAAACCGAATCGAAAAGGTCTATATCAAATTGCCAAAGCCTGCCGAAGAAGAGAATTAAATTCAGGATCGTTTAACCAGCGGGAGTTCTTCATGAGTACTCCTGCTTTATTTTTGCTGTAATACAAATACCATTCTTCATACGTTAGTTATCATCCATTGGCTGATCTGCTACAATAGTCTTTTTGCAGCTTATTTTCTTTGTCACACCTGTAGGAAGCTTGAACTCTTCCTCTATTCCTGCTGAAATAATGCCCTTTTCCATATCACATACATAGACTGTGGCACTTGCAGTACCGCCTGCTGTAAGCCTCTCATTAATGTCCTCTACGACAGCTTTTTCCACATCATAGCTGCTGACGGGCTTTTTATCCACGATATACATATTTGGCTCGTAATATCTGTTCATAGCACCCGAAAGTGCTAATGACAGACTCTTTTCCATCTGGTTCTCCCTGACTGTCATATTGTATACACTAAGCCCAAGCATCGCTGTATACACTACAATAAGACAGCCTATTATTCCAAGTACTACATTTTTCATTCTATACGCCTGCTACCTTTCTATTAATTGGAACGCTTATCCTCACATGATCCTTTGTGCCATCATAGAGGCTGTTGATAAAAACCGAATCGGAAAGGTCTATATCAAATTGCCAAGGCCTTCCGAAGAAGAGAATTAAATTCAGGATCGTTTAACCAGCGGGAGTTCTCCATGAGGCCTCCTGCTTTATTTTTGCCATAATACTTTTCGCTTATGAATCTAATCTTTCCAAAGGCTTTGGTTCTCTCCTTGACCTTAGTATCTGTAAATGTGATGGATATAGTCTTTTGCGTGATATTTCCATAGCTGTCCTTAGCCTCCAGCACTATCTCTATGATATCCTTGTCACGTGCACTTTCTATTTTACGGTCATCAAAATTTTTCACTTTCAGATAATTTATCTCGTTATCTCCAAACGCAATATCACCATCCTCCACATCCGTTGCAGATATAAGGCTTCCTATCAGCTGCTCTGTTATACCGCCATTCCTTGCCTGCTTTATCGAAAAGAACATATCATCCGCCTCTATGGTAGGCTCATGCTCCCAAAGTGCATACATACGTATTACCGCCTTATCTGTATACTCTATCCCCAGTATCCTGCATAAATCAGCTACCTGTATACTCTCTCCCGGCGCATATTTTATATCAGGATACTCTTCTCCTAAAATCCAGCCTATACACATATGCTGGCTTGGCAATGTCACCGTATCACTATACTTCACAGTGGCAGATACACCGGTATCATATTCTATGGTATACTCGTTTTCCTGCCATACTGCGTATATATTTTTCGACGGTCTGTTTGACTCAATCCAGCTGTTCGCCACACCACACAATAACGGATATCCGGCAGTCGTATCATACGAATTATTTCCCCAGCCACTCATATGATACCCGGCCATCTGCCAGCCCACAGCCGGAAAAGCCTGATTGATGTCTCCATATGTGTAGCTCTTTGAGGTCTTTTCTGAATCAGACGCACTCGTATTCCGCCAGAATGTCACAGCTATAGTACCTGCCTTTGCGTATGCCGTATAAGTACCACCCGAATTCACATAAAAACCATATGATGATGAGCTCATTGACGAATCATTGTTCCAATTCGTGAAATCATATCCGGCAGAACTGCTTGCACTGATTGTCACATATGTACCATAGCAGTATGTACCTCCCCCTGATACACTGCTTATGCCTGTAGACTTCCTGACATCAATTGTATGAAACAGTCCTCTCACCGTCTTGCCATAATACGAATACAGTGCTGAGAGTGCGCTGTCCGTCCAGTTTGCCGCTTTGGATATACCTGCATATGTAGTATAAACCTTTCCCCAGGAAGGACCATTATCATTCATGCCACCCTTGTTCTTGCCATTTACTCGAAGCACCATGCAGGCATCGAGGATGATGGTGCAGGAGCCGGAGCTAAGGGCATTGAGGGCCTGCGTATTAAATCGATTTTTCATATTCTTTAAAGTAATCACATAAAGCATATACTCCTTGCCTGATTGCTTTTTGCTGTTTAAGAGTGTCAGATATTGTCCACCAAGCTGGAAATAAATTTTCTGTATCTCATTTCCAGCTATCCCTTTAATTGTCATTTTGTATCCTATTGTCCTATACTTGGTTCCCGACGTAGATGTATTTCCTGCTGAACAAAAATAAATATTGCCATTTGTTCTATCTGTAGCCTTAAAAACAGCAGCATTACCATAATTAGAATAATACTTCACAGCATCATCCCATTCATCAGCCTTCACTATATTGCAATCAAACGAGAACATATAAGTAATAATAACTGTAGCCACAAACATCATGCAAACACATTTCCTAAAGAACACCCGCTTCCCAATAATAACATTTAAGATATCCATTTTCATCATATTCTCCATTTGTATACAAACCAACAAAATTATAAGCTCCGTTCATATCGGCCAAATTTAAACTATAATCCGGAACTTCTGCTCTTGAAGGAAACAGACATAGTAAATTACTTGTCACGCCAGCCGTTATCATCGGAAGATGCCACTCCTGTGCTATTTTTTCAATAAACATATCTCCGATTGCATCATCTGACAAACCTCCATTTGTCCACTGCTGTATCACTGAATCAATATACGCCTTCTGCTCCCCTGTCATGCCATTTCCAGCCTTACTGCCATAAAATATCCATCCCGGTGCAACATACTCATTTTTTGGTGCTTCCGGCTGCGCGGGCTCACTTTGAGCCGGCTCAGGTGCGACTGTCTGATTTGATGCTGCCGGTTTTGAATCGTTACCTGCAGGTTGTTGTGTGTTATTGCTGCTTGTCGATGTCTTTTTATCTGCTGCTGTTTTGTCTTCTGATGATTTGTCAGAAGATTTATCTGACGCTGTATTTGCATTATCTGAATTACCGGCTGCCGGTGCGGAATTATCATTTGTATCTGATTGCGTACCGTTATTTTGCTTATTATCTTTATCAACTACATTTGTTTCCTTCAATGCATCCTTTTTCACAAGCTCAAGCGTCTCGCTTTCTGCTACAATATCCTGTGTATTTTCAGTCACACTGACAGACCGGGAATCCTTTTTCTTCCCCTTTTCTCCTGATTTTGAGCTTACTGCCACTGCTATACATATGATAAGAATTATTGCTATTATCACTGCCGGTATAATGAATAAAAGTCTGTGTTGTTTTTCATTTTTCATTTTATATATCCGCTACCTTTCTATTAATTGGAATACTTATCCTCACATGATCCCTTGTGCCGTTTTTGCAGGTTATCCTGACATGCATATCATACACACCATAATCTGGAAAGCTAATTGACGAGCCATCGGCTGATATGCTGCCTGTACAGTAATTTCTGCCCGAATCATACAGGGCATAAACTTCAAGCTTATCCAGATTATCCTCATGCGCTGTAACATCAAGCAGGTCATATACACTGTAGCTTACTGCATTCTGACGCATTTTCTCCTTTAGCTCAATACCCGGAACCGGTATATTTTTCATGCTGTCATAGCTGTCGTTTGCGCTATCGCTGCTCAATATATCCTGTGGCGCAAATGCCACACTCATTTTGTTCTTCAGAGCCCCAAATCCCGACAGCAGCGCAATTCCCACA
>ENA-OPNV01001375-OPNV01001375.1-human-gut-metagenome-genome-assembly--contig:-NODE-1375-length-10743-cov-1.835516_pt1 | contig 10743 bp, 9 predicted proteins | sample MGYA00241542_ERZ501781 | MGnify/ENA primary metagenome ERZ501781 (study PRJEB25962, sample SAMEA2042609) | human gut metagenome | biome: human gut; feature: human-associated habitat; material: faeces...
GGGGAAGCGGCTGCTGTGCTTGGGAAAGCAATTAAATTATGTCTGGAGTGTGTCGGAATTGGATAAGAAAAAGAAGTTACGATCAAAGAAGATAGCCGGAATACGCGGGTGGATACAGGCAGCGGCCACACTGCTTACCAATCCTCATATCCCCAATTTTTTTCAGGGCAAAATATATCAGGGCAAAGCGAAAACGGTATGCGTACCGGGACTAAACTGTTATTCCTGTCCTGCAGCGACGGGAGCGTGCCCCATCGGAGCCTTTCAGGCGGTTGTCGGATCATCCAAATTTAAGTTTTCCTACTACATAACCGGGTTCCTGATTTTACTCGGCGTGACACTGGGAAGATTCATCTGTGGTTTTTTGTGTCCGTTTGGATGGTTTCAGGATTTGCTTCACAAAATCCCCGGAAAGAAATTCTCTACGGCCAGACTGAAGCCGCTGCGGTATCTGAAATATATCATCCTTGTTGTTTTTGTAATTCTTCTGCCGATGTTTGCAACGAATTCGATCGGGATGGGAGATCCGTTCTTCTGCAAATATATTTGTCCGCAGGGCGTTCTGGAGGGGGCGATCCCGCTTTCCATCGGAAATGCCGCAATCCGGTCTGCACTGGGCAAGCTGTTTTCGTTTAAATTCTGTATTCTGATTACGGTTGTCGTGCTCAGCATCTTGTTTTACAGACCTTTCTGCAAATGGATCTGTCCTCTTGGGGCAATCTATTCCTTATTTAATAAGGTAAGCTTTTTACATATCACGATTGAAAACAGCAAATGCGTCGGATGCAACCAGTGTTCCAGGGCATGTAAAATGGATATCGACGTGTGCCGGACCCCAAATCATCCGGAATGCATCCGATGCGGAGCCTGCATCAAGGCCTGCCCGAAGGATGCGATCCACTATCAGTTTCTGGGAAAAACGTGTCAGAAAAAGGACACCGGAGATCAACAGTCAGAGATCAGAAACCATTGATCAGCAGCAGATCACGAAGTATCGAAGGATGATATTGAATTCTTGTTTTTCACATTATACTATCTTAAAAGGAGCCATAACTTATGAAAACCAAAAGAACTTTTATCCCTGTTTTTACACTCAGCGTAGCATTATTACTTACCGCATGCAACGGAAAAGAGGCTGCAGACACAAAGAAAACGCAGACAACACAGACGGAATCCGGCACAGAAGCTGTTACGGGATCTGTTGCGGAATCCGGAACCGAAACGGCAGGGGCTTCCGGCACAAAGCTGGACGATTTATATCAGCAGGAGAACCAGATTTTTTCAGATCATGCGGACGTATGGAACAAGGTGTTTGGCATGATGAATAAAAGCACGGCTGATCCGAGCGGAAATTATGGGGATTATCTGGCAGACACGGTTGAAGCCAACAAGGACTCTTTTTCTGAGGACGAGCTGAATACACTGACGGATGATATTGCAACGATACGAAAAATTGAGGAACAGATAGCGGAAATGGAAAACGGCAGTACAGCATCGGAAGATACCGACGCGAAAAACGATTCCGAAGAGGCGTCTCCGTTCCGGGATTTCTCGGGTCAGGATTATGATGGCAACACAGTTGACGAAAGTCTGTTTTCCCAAAATGCGGTAACGGTCGTGAATTTCTGGTTTACCGGCTGCAAGCCTTGTGTTGCTGAGTTATCCAAGCTGAACGAATTAAACGATGCAATCAAATCCATGGGAGGCGAGGTTGTAGGCATCAACACAGAAACCTTCGACGGAAATCAGGATGCGATCAAAGAAGCAGCAGCGGTTCTCGAAAGCCAGGGTGCGAAATACCGCAATCTTTCCATTGATTCTGCTTCCGCGGCAGGAAAGTATGCTTCCGATATTATGGCATTTCCTACCACAATCTTGGTCGATCGAAATGGAAATATTGTGGGAGAGCCGATGCTCGGCGGAATCGACAATCAGGAGAATTATGATACGCTGATGAAACAGATCCAGTCCGTGATTGATGCAGACAGCGCGAAGTAAGACGAGAGCTGCGGCGTTTTTTGGGAGAGAAAATGGGAGTGCGAAAAAACAAAGTTACGTTTTTTCGCACTCCTTTTCATAACAAGATTTAAAAAAATACATTTACGAAACGATGTACTGTGCTGTACCTGTCCCGAAAAGCTGCTCGGTGCTTAGAACAAGAGCTGAGGTCACACGGCGATTCCCCACATATATGCACACGTTTTCGGAACCACCAGTAATCCGACCTTTGGTTTTGATAGCAACCATTTGACAAACAACAGCCGGGTTCCTGCTCTGCGAAAGGGCAGAAAATAAGGAAAACTTTGCGCAATTAAAAGGAGCATACCGCATCAGCGATATGCTCCTTTTGGACTACCTGGGTAAATATTATTCACAAAGTTTGGAGAAAGCGTCAGCTACGAACTGAACTTTTGTTCCAACGATAACCTGTACAGAGGTTTTGCCAGGTTTGATCACGCCTGCCACGCCGGCAGATTTGATTACCTTGTCGTTTACGGCAGTGATATCTTTCACTTCCAGTCGCAGTCTTGTAACGCAGTTATCAATGCTTGTGATGTTTTCTTTTCCGCCGCAGCCTTCCAGAATTTTAGCTGCGATTGCGGTATAGTTATCACTTGCCAGTTCTACTTTTTTCTCTGCTTCGAGATCGTCATCTTCGCGTCCAGGAGTCTTCAGATCCCATTTCTTGATAGCAAACAGGAATACGAAGTAGAATACGAGGAATGCTGCGATTCCAAGCGGAATGATCAGCCATGTTTTCTGTGCTGCGGGCAGTGAGGATGAGAACAGGAGGTCCATCGCACCGGCGGAGAAGCTGAATCCTGCACGGAAGCCAAGGGCAACTGTGATCATAGTAAAGATACCATACAGTAATGCATAGATTACGTACAGAGCAGGAGCAAGGAACATAAATCCGAACTCAAAAGGTTCTGTAACGCCACAGATGAATGCACAAACTGCAGCAGAAGCTACCAGACCGATCGCAGCTTTTTTCTTTGCAGGTTTTGCACATCTTACCATAGCAAGTGCAGCACCAGGAATACCGAACATCATACATGGGAAGAATCCGGACATGTACATACCAAGGCTCCAGGTTACATCAGCAGATGTTTCACCAGCCCAGAAGTGCTTCAAGTCACCAAGACCGATCGTGTCAAACCAGAATACATTGTTCAGAGCGTGATGTAATCCGGTCGGGATCAGCAGACGGTTCAGGAATGCATAGATACCGGCACCGACAACATCAAGGCTGACAATAGATTTACCGATTGCTACCAGAGCACCGAACAGTAATGGCCATACCAGTAACAGAACAGCAGATACAACGATAGAAACAACACCGGAAACAATTGCTACACAGCGTTTGCCGCTGAAGAAGGATAACCAGTCCGGAAGCTTGGTGTCTTTGAAACGGTTATAGCAGGCAGATCCGATGATACCGGCCAGGATACCGATGAACGGGTTTTCGATCTTGTCAAAGGCCAGCGTCTTTGTAGCACTCTCAGCGATGGACGGGATGATAGTTGTAACAACTCCGGTAGAAAGAAGTGTTGTGATCATCAGCCAGGATGCCAGAGCTGCGATTCCGCCGGTACCGTCATTCTTTTCTGACATACCGACACCAACGCCGATTGCAAAGAGGATTGCCATGTTGTCGATCAGAGCTGCTCCTGCTTTTACGAGAAACAGACCGATCAGGTTTACTGCGCCCGAGATCTCGCCGCCCTGCATCGTTGCCGGACACAGCCGGTATCCGATACCCATCAGGATACCGCAGATCGGCAGTACTGCTACAGGAAGCATGAGGGCTTTCCCTAGTTTCTGAAGAAATTTCATATATTTCTCTCTCCTTAAAAGATAATTTATATAACTGGATACCTCCAATTAGATACGTGAATTTACCGAATCCACCCAATATACTTACAAAAGCAAGTGCAGAAAAGACATTGAGAGGGCATTTCGCAAAAGCAAGTGAGAAAAGGCTATAAGCGTACATTTCACAAAAGCAAGTGAGAAAAGCCTTCAAGCGTACATTTCATTTCATAAAAGAAGAGGATGAAGATTCATCTGACGAAAGATCAAAAAAAGATCAGGAAATACTGAGAACGGCTTCGTCTAAGGAAACTTCGCCCTCTTTTTTCAAGCTGATTTTCTCGTAATCATCGGTATTGCAAATCAGTACCGGAGTGACTGTGTTCAATCCGGCTCCGGTGATCTTGTCCAGATCGACATCCATCAGAAGATCTCCTTTTTTGACCTGATCGCCGGCTGCAACGTGTGCGGTAAACGGTGCGCCCTTTAGTGTAACCGTATCCAGGCCGATGTGGATCAGGATTTCGGCTCCGGAGCTGCTTGTGAGCGTGATGGCATGAAGAGTATCAAATACCATGGCTATTTCACCGTCTGTCGGTGCATAAATTTTTCCCTCAGACGGAATCACTGCAAATCCGTCCCCCAGGATTTTTTCGGAAAAGGTAGGATCCGGGACTTCGGAAAGCGGAACTACTTTTCCTTTGCAAGGTGCGTAAAGAACATTTTCTTTGTTCTTTCCTTTTAGAAAATGAAACATAAAATTGCTATCTCCTTTCGAAAATAAGGTGCGATGTTTTTTTCGGGATAGGGATCCGATTTCATCTGTAATTACGTTGAGTGATTTTTTGCGAAAAAATTTGGTATTTTACCCTTTGATCCGTTCTGTTTGACGTAAAAAGTCAACAAAATGCCATTGGGAAAGGAAACAGAGTATTTATTAAAAACAAAATTGCATAATTCTGCACGAACTTCTCAATAGATTATATACATAATAACTGATACGTAAGGATTTGTAAATACTTTTTTTGATATTTATGACAAAAGAATCTACTTTCAAAAGGAGAAAAATCGGTAGTTTAACCAACTAATGCGTTACTGCGATAAAAGAAGAATATACACACATTGGGGTCAGACCCCATTACTGTTGCGGGAAACTTTTGGGCGGTTCCTGTTTTTGGGCTTGAAATTCGAAAAATCTTTATACAATCTTAATGCCATGGAAAAGGTATTTATACGTTTTTAAAACGGAAGTCTCTAAAATAAGGAGGAATCAAAAAGAAGGAGTAAAAAGAGAAATGTGGAGTATAAAACTGCGATACAGGAAACAATGGTCGTCGTTTGAAATTATCATTCTTGGATTTGCGGGGGTAATTCTGGCAGGAGCACTGCTTTTGATGCTTCCTGTGGCTTCGCGGGAAGGAAATGTAACGCCATTTACAGAAACACTGTTTACTGCAACATCAGCCGCCTGTGTGACAGGACTGGCAGTCAGAGATACAGGAAGCTACTGGTCCGTCTTTGGACAGAGCGTGATTTTGCTGCTCATTCAGATCGGTGGTCTTGGTGTGGTTACGATCGCTGTTTCGATTGCGATGCTTTCTGGGAGAAAAATTTCCCTGATGCAGCGAAGCACGATGCAGGATGCGATTTCTGCCCCGAAGGTGGGCGGAATTGTGCGCCTGACGCGTTTTATCCTCAAAGGAACCTTTGGAATTGAACTGTTGGGGGCGTTGTTTCTTCTGCCTGTTTTTTTACGGGATTACGGCGGAAAAGGAATCTGGATGGCGTTGTTTCATTCTGTATCCGCATTCTGCAATGCAGGATTTGATCTTCTTGGAAAAACGGATCATCTGTATCCGTCCCTGACTTCTTATGTGGGAAATCCACTGGTTAATCTTACGATTATGGGGCTGATTGTAATAGGTGGAATCGGATTTCTGACCTGGGATGATATCTATACAAAAAAATACCATTTTCGTCAGTACTGCATGCAAAGCAAGGTGATCCTGCTTACAAGTCTGTTTCTGATTTTTGTTCCGGCGGCTTTCTTTTTCTTCCGGGATTTCGCCGGAATGCCGGTCAAGGAGCGGACGCTCTGCGCATTGTTTCAGTCCGTGACAACAAGAACGGCCGGATTTAATACAGCAGATCTTTCCGGGATGACAGGTGCCTCCCAGGCGATCATGATTGTTCTGATGATGATTGGCGGAGCACCGGGATCAACGGCTGGCGGAATGAAAATTACCACATTTGCCGTGCTGACAGCTAATGCGTCTGCTACGTTCCGTCAGAGAGAGGACACACAGATGTTTGGACGCAGGGTGGGCCAGGAGGTATTAAAAAATGCATCTACGATTCTGATGATGTATCTTTTTCTGGTGCTGATGGGAGGAATGGTGATCAGTGTGGCAGAAAATCTGCCGATTTCTGAGTGTCTGTTTGAGACAGCATCTGCTGTTGGAACGGTTGGCCTGACGCTTGGAATTACGCCGCAGCTCGGTGTTCTTTCGAAAGGAATTCTGATCGCACTGATGTTTCTTGGAAGGGTTGGCGGTCTGACGCTTGTTTATGCTGCGATGCCGGGGAGAAAGAGCGCACATGCAAAAATGCCGCTGGAAAAAATAAATGTAGGATAAGAAGAGAGGAAGAGATGAGATGAAAAATATTTTACTGATTGGAGTAGGAAGATTTGGGAGACATATTGCCATGCATCTGAATCAGCTTGGACATCAGGTGATGGCGGTAGACCGAAATGAGGAACGGATCGATGCCGTGATGCCGTATGTGACAAATGCACAGATCGGTGACAGTGTCAATGCAGACTTTCTGCGATCCCTTGGTGTGGGAAATTATGATGTCTGTATTGTGACGATCGGAAGCAGCTTTCAGGATTCGCTGGAAACCGCGTGTCTTTTGAAGGAGCTGGGCGCAAAATGGGTCGTGTCCCGGGCAGAACGGGATGTACAGGAAAAATTCCTGTTGCGGAACGGAGCGGATCAGGTTGTTTATCCGGAAAAACAGATGGCAAAATGGACAGCGATTCGTTACAGCTCGGATCATGTGTTTGACTATATTGAAATTGACAGTCAGTATGCGATTTTTGAGGTTGAAATCCCGGAGAACTGGATTGGAAAAAATGTCGGCCAGCTGGATATCCGGAAAAAATACGGTATTAATATTCTGGCAACAAGAAAATATGGAAAAACAGATGTTGCGGTGTCTCCGGAGACAGTTCTGGATGGCGATGCTACCATATTGGTTCTTGGTGAATATAAAGCGATCCAGAAATGTTTTCGAATCTGAAAGAGAGGTGATTTCTGTGTTAAGTGTAGGACTGCTCTTCGTTACCCTGGTCGGTTTTTTGTCTGGAGGCGTGCTCGTAGATCAGATAGAGACATTTTTCACGGAAAACAGAAGAGAGGAACCGGAAACGGGACAAAATTACACAGAAAACAGAAAACAAGAACAGGGAACGGGAGAAAAAAAGATTTCCTGACTATAGCTTTCTCTTCGTTTATGATCTACAATAGGAGGTGGGGTGAGACAGTTGGAAAAAGAAAAACAAAAAAAAGAGCATATCCTGGTGTGTCTGTCCTCTTCGCCATCCAATGAAAAAATTATTCGGACTGCGGCGCAGATGGCACAGGCGTTTCAGGCCGGCTTTACGGCATTGTATGTGCAGACAGCAGAAAAAACAGAAAAAACACCGGAGGATCTGGCAAGGCTGCAGAAGCATGTTCGTCTGGCAGAGCAGAGCGGGGCAGAAATTGTAACGACACACAGTGAGGATATTGCCCTGCAGATTGCAGAATACGCAAGAATTTCCGAGGTGACGCGGATTGTCATTGGAAAGAGCATGATGAAGCAGGGCTATTTTCATCAGCGAAGGGTGTGGACCGAGCGTCTGACGGATCTTGTGCCTGATCTGGAAATTCACATCATTCCAGACTCAGACGTGTACCGGAGATATCAGAAACGAAAAAAATTTCCGGAGTGGATGGAGCTGCCTTCCTGGAAAGAACTGATGCTTACGGTTCTGATTCTGGCTGCTGCGACCGGAATCGGAGAAATCTTTTTTCGGCTTGGTTTTACGGATGCCAATATTATTACGGTATATCTGTTTGGCGTCATGCTGACATCTATTCTGACCAGCGGTTATACCTGTAGTGTGGTCAGCTCTGTGGCAAGTGTTGTCCTGTTTAATTATTTTATGACAGAGCCAAGGCTTTCGTTGTATGCGTATGGTTCCGGCTATCCGGTGACCTTTGCGATCATGCTTGGCACTTCAATCCTGACCAGTACGCTTGCTTCAAAATTGAAAGAAAATGCAAAGCTTTCTGCACGAGATGCCTTTCGAACCAAGATTCTTTTTAATACCAGCCAGCTTCTGCAAAAGGCAGAGGATGCGTCAGAAATTTTTGATATTACGGCAACGCAGCTGATAAAGCTTCTGGGAAGAAATCTGGTTGTGGCGCCGGTAGAAAAAAAGAAAAACGGCATTGTGCAGGGAACTCTTTATAACGCCGAAACAGGAATAAAATCAGAAAAAGTTTTTAATGTGAAAGAACAGGAAATCCTGCAGTGGGTTCTGAAAAACCGGAAACGGGCGGGAGCTATGACAGAACGTTTTTCTGAAGAACCGTATCTGTACCTTTCCATCTATGCGGCACAGAACAGATATGGTGTGATCGGCATTTTCATCGGACAAAAGCCACTGGATGCGTTTGAGAACAGTATCCTGCTTTCTATTCTGGGAGAGTGCGCCATGGCACTGGATCGGGAACAAAGTGCGAGAGAAAAAGAAGAGGCGGCAGTCATGGCGAAAAATGAGCAGCTTCGGGTGAATCTGCTGCGGACGATTTCCCATGATCTGCGCACACCACTGACATCAATTCTCGGCAATGCAGACTCTTTGATCAGTAACTTTGACGCACTGGACGAAGGGATGCGGAAACAGATTTTTTCGGATATTTATGAGGATGCCGGATGGCTGATTGAACTGGTGGAAAATCTGCTTGCGCTTACGAAAATAGAAGATGGAAGTGTAAAACTGCAGTTATCCGATCAGGTGGTTGAGGATGTAGTCCGTGAGGCGCTGCGCCATGTAGAACGGCGGAAAAACGAACATAAAATTACGGTGGACTGCGGGGAAGATGTACTGCTCGCCCGCATGGATGCAAAGCTGATTGTACAGGTATTGGTAAACCTGATCAACAATGCAGTAAAATATACACAGGCAGGATCCAAGATCCGGATTACAGCCGGAAAAGAAGAAAAAAACGTATGGATTGCGGTGGAAGATAATGGACCCGGCATTCCGGCGGAGTGCAGGGAGCATGTATTTGAAATGTTCTATTCCGGAAAAAATAAGGTGAGTGACAGCCGCAGAAGCCTTGGCCTTGGGCTGGCGCTGTGCCGTTCCATTGTAAATGCGCATGGCGGGGAACTGGTGCTTCGTGACTGCGCTCCGCACGGCTGTCATTTTCGTTTTACGCTGCCGCTCAGTGAGGTGAATTTAAATGAATAAGACATTGATACTGGTTGTGGAAGACGATACGCCGGTCCACAACCTGATTACGACAACACTGAAAACACACGATTATAAATAACCACATTGGGGTCAGACCCCATTACTGTTTAGAAATTTTGTTCTTGTTTTGGCAATTCTGACACTGCAGACTGTGCTGAATGACAATATCAAAACGGCAGAAGATGTTGAAACTTATCTGGGTCTTAACACCCTGGTCGTTGTTCCGGATTTTGGAAGCAAAAAGAAATCCAGAAGACGAAGAAAAGACTGAACATAAACACAGAAAATTAAAAAGGAGCATCTCCGGTTTCGAACTTGAAACCTGGAGATGCTCCTTTTTCGTATGCTGCAGAATGAAAAATTATTCTCCCGCCACCGTCACATCCCGCAGCAGTACCGCACACGGTACCACGCGGTTGTTTATCTGCTGTGTCTCTTTCGAGAAAGTCAGATTTTTCAGCACATCGTCATAACGGGCGGAAAGTGATCCGCTGGTTGTCGGATGGGAGGTGGTTCCGTCGCTTTCATACGCGAGCCGGATCTCACCGCCGCAGGTGCCGCTTACGGCATCCATATCAAACGCACTGAAATCGGTGATTTCTATATGCGGCATGCTGCGCAGCTCGTCGAGTGTTTTCGAACCGCCTTCAACTACCATGTTATTCATGGAAGTAGTATCCTTCATGCCGATATAATGGGCATGCTGAAGGCTGCCCCAGTAGGAGCGGCAGATGCCGTTTTCAAACAGAACGCGCTCGGCTACCGGCATACCGGTTTCGTCGTACGGCGCGTTTTTGGCAGAGCCGTCGAGCGTCGGCACGAGGCGGATATTCAGCGGATCAGCATCCGCGCCGGTGATGGATTCACCGATTTTTGCTTTTGCAACGCCCATATACTGATAAGAAGCGTTGGTATGCATGGCAAAATACTGGAAGAAGCGGCCGACGGCGTCTCCGCTTAAGAGAACATCGGCGTGCTCGTTCTGCCGGGTCGGAACAGCATTCAGACGCTGGCGGCCGGTGTGGAACATTCCGCGCACTTCGGCGATGATCTTCTCGGCAGATTTGTCGGAGAAGCGGAGATCCTTGTAGATCTCAATCTCATGATCATCCTTGCGGGAGTTTGTGACAACCTCGATCTCACAGTCAAAGCCGGAGAATGTGACATCGACACCGCGGGAATTGCGGATAAAAAGTGCCATGCCGAGGCTTTCTTCCAGCTTGCTGATTGATTTGCTGATCGCGGGCTGACTGATAAAAAGTTCCTTGGCGGCACGGGAAATATTACCGGCGCGTGCAACGGCGTAGAAAATACGGTACTGGGTTAAATGTTGTTCCATAATACTCCTTTATATCTATAAAGTTACTGTTCACGCATACGTGCCCAGTAACGGAATTTGC
>ENA-OPNV01001394-OPNV01001394.1-human-gut-metagenome-genome-assembly--contig:-NODE-1394-length-10594-cov-2.358478_pt1 | contig 10594 bp, 9 predicted proteins | sample MGYA00241542_ERZ501781 | MGnify/ENA primary metagenome ERZ501781 (study PRJEB25962, sample SAMEA2042609) | human gut metagenome | biome: human gut; feature: human-associated habitat; material: faeces...
ATGAATACCATTGTTCTGTTGTAAAAAAACATATGCATCAAGTAGCTCAAAGCAGTATTGCTATTGACTACGAGATCTAACCTATTTTCAAATTTCAAAAACGGCCTTGTTCACATAAAGCAAGGTCGTTTTTTTGTTATTATATATAAAAATGGCATCTTTTTTTTGTCGAGTATTTAGTTTGACATTGATATTATATATTGCTATAATATATAATATATTTAATTATAATTATAGGACTATTTAGCGGAGGTACCTATGGAAGAAAACAGAGAAATAGAAATTGATTTAAGAAAAATTTTCATAATGCTGAAAAAGAAAGTGGCAATAATTCTTGTTATTGCATTTATCGGTGCAGCACTTGCAGGCTGCATTACTAACTTTTTTATTAAACCTAAATACACATCAGGCGTCAGCTTTTATGTTAATAACAACAACGATAACCTTATAGGTTCATCAGGTACAATTTCATCAAGTGACCTTGATGCATCCGAAAAACTTGTAAATACATATATGTTTGTTGTAAAAAGCCGCACCTTCCGTGACAAAATTGCAGACAAGCTTTCAAGTGAGGTAACATCATCACAGCTTAAAAGTATGATATCTTGCTCGCAGGTTGAATCAACACTTATCTTTCAGGTTAATGTTACAAGCACAAGCCCGCAACTTGCCTCAGATGTTGCAAACACAATTGCAGAGCTTGCGCCTGACGAAATTGTAAGGGTCCTTAAAGTCGGCGGGGTTGAAGTTGTCGACTATGCTTCAGTTCCTACCAGCCCGTCATCCCCTAACCTTGCAAAGAACATTTTAATAGGCTTTGCCGTAGCCTTTGCGCTTGCATTCATCATCTTCTTCACAAAAGAATTATTTGACACAAGAATTACACGCGAAACCGATTTAACAAAAGACTTTGATATTCCCGTACTCGGTACAGTTCCTCGACTTTTACCTGTTGAGGCCAAGAAAGAATCAATAAACGGTGCTACTATGGAGCAAATCGCAAAGCAAATTGATTAAGCAAAGAAAGGAGAGTAACTGCAATGGCATTAGTTAACAGAAATAAAAAGAAAAAAGAAAGCACTGTTCATTTTTCAAAAGAGGACCAAAGAAAAATTCTTTGTGCAGATTCCCCTTTCGTAGTTAAAGAAGCTTATAGTTCAATTCGTACCAACCTTCTCTTTTCGCAAAAAGGTGAAGATTGCCCTATATTCGTTGTTACAAGCCCTACTGCAAATAACGGTAAATCAATCAACAGCGTAAATATGGCTATTTCGTTTGCACAAATGGGCAAAAAAACACTTCTTATTGACGGAGATATGAGAAATCCGACTTTACACAGATTATTTTCAATTCCTGTTAAAAACGGACTTTCGGAAATTTTAGCCGGTCTTACAGACAGCATTACCGTATCTAAAACAGATGTTGAAAATCTTTCAATTCTTACTGCCGGTAAAATTCCGCCAAACCCTTCCGAACTTTTATCTAACGAAAGAACGGATAAGCTTTTGTCCTTTGTAAAACAGCATTATGACTGTGTATTTATTGATACACCGCCTGTTAACCTTGTAACCGACCCTACTGCTTTTGCAACAAAAAGCACCGGCTACATTATGATTATCAAAGCAGGAATTACAGATACACCAAATACCAAAAAAGCTGTTGAAACATTAACATCGCTTGGTGCTAATATTGTAGGTTTTGTATTAAACGATGTTGTTGAATCCGGCGCAATGAAATATTACAGCTACGGTAAATACAGAGGATATAGATACAAATCAAAATACGGTTATAATTACAACTACAATTACAAATACCGCTAAATAAAACAAGTCAGGACGATTTCAATGAATCAGCAAAAACGCTTTCAAAGCAATACAGAATTCATTATAAATTTAATATCGCTGTTTTTGGCACATACTTTATCAATCGTAATTTTCGGCGTGATTATCAAAAGAATTACACCGTATCCGAAAAACGATACGATTGAATACATATTTGTTTTGCTGATTAGTGCAATCATAGTATTTCTTTACTTTTCAGTTCGAATTAACTTTACCAAGCGTGACCGTACATTTGAATTCACTTCTACTTTAAAAAACTGCCTACTCACCTACGGGTTATTTGGTGCAATGCTGATTTTAACCAAAAATCCGATTATAGATTCGCGTTATTTATTTCTTTCTTCATTTATTTTTTATATTTTCTTTTCGCTTATAGGACGATATGTATTTAAGCACTATATGATTAAAAAAATATCTAAAAGCAAGTTTGCAACACGAGTAGGCGTTATTTCTACATATGACAGAGCCTGTGAATTCATTCCCAAGCTCAAAGAAGATTGGACTAACAATGTAACTGCGCTCGCGCTGATTGACGCTGATTTTAACGAATCCGGATTCGTTCTGAAAAACGGAAAAAGTGTTTTTGAAATCAATGAAGTACCGGTAGTTGCAAATATTGAAAGCCTTATCGGCTGGATCAGAACAGCCAGCCTTGATGAAATTTACATCAATGTTGAATCAACCGATATGCTTCCTAACGCAAATGAACTTATTGAAGAACTTGAAGATATGGGAATTACGGTTAACATCAATATTCCTGCACTTGAAAAAATCGTTTCACAAAGTAAATACAATAATTTAAACTGTGTAGTTGAAAATGATTATCCCATTGCAAAATTTGCACCTACCGTAATAAGCCCAGGCAAGCTTGCATTTAAGCGTTTAGTGGATATTATCGGCGGAATTGTGGGTACAATCCTTTCTTTGCCGATAATTTTAATCGTTGCAATTCCGCTGAAACTTGAATCAAGCGGCCCGCTTATTTTTAAGCAGCAGCGTGTAGGTAAAAATGGGCGCATATTTAATATTTATAAACTTCGTTCAATGTATGAAGATGCGGAAGAAAGAAAAAAAGTTTTGCAAGAGCAAAACCAAATGGACGGACATATGTTCAAAATGGATAACGACCCGAGAATAACAAAGGTCGGCAAATTCATAAGAAAAACAAGCATTGATGAATTGCCGCAATTTTGGAATGTGCTTAAAGGTGATATGAGTTTGGTTGGAACAAGGCCACCTACCATAGATGAATTTGAAAAATACGAAAGTCACCATAAAAGAAGATTATCAATGAAACCGGGTATTACCGGCAAATGGCAGGTATCGGGCAGAAGCAATATTAAAAATTTTGAAGATGTTGTTAAACTTGACTGTGAATACATTGATGAGTGGTCGCCGATTCTTGATATTCAAATTTTGATTAAAACAGTCGGTGTTGTTTTAACGCATAAAGGTGCAGAATAATAATACAGATAGGAACTTTTTATGAAAATCGCAATGTTTGGCCATAAAAGGATACCGTCACGCGAGGGCGGTGTTGAAATAGTAGTTGAAGAACTTGCAAAGCGCGAAGCCGCTTTAGGCAACGAAATTACTGTTTATAACCGACTTGGGCATCATGTATCCGGCAGCAAATTTGACAGTCAGATAAAAAGCGATGATTTAAAAAACATAAAAATCAAAACTGTTTTCACTTTTGAAAACAGCAAATTAAATGCAATAGTATACAGCATATTATCGGCAATAAAAGTAAGCTTTTCAAATTGCGATGTAGTACATATTCACGCCGAAGGCCCGGCGTCTATGTCTTTTTTGCCAAAGCTATTTGGCAAAAAAGTTATAGTCACAATTCACGGGCTTGATTGGCAGAGGTCAAAGTGGGGCGGTTTTGCAACCAAATTTTTAAAGTATGGTGAAAAAAACGCCGTTAAATATGCTGATGAAATAATTGTTTTATCAAAAAATACACAAAAATATTTCAGCGATACTTACGGCAGAAAAACCGTCTACATACCAAACGCAGTTAATAAGCCAAAAATTAAAAAAGCAGAAAAAATAAAAGAGCTTTATAATTTAGATAAAAACAGCTACATACTTTTTCTCGGCAGAATTGTTCCCGAAAAGCAAGTAAGTCTTTTAGTTGAAGCTTACAATCACATTGATACAAATAAAAAGCTTGTAATCGCAGGCGGAGCAAGCCACACAAGTGATTATTTCAGCCAAGTCAAAGCTTTAGCAAAAGATAACAAAAATGTAATTTTTACAGACTTTGTTCAAGGTCAGGTGCTTGAAGAACTGTATTCAAATGCATATATTTATGTACTGCCAAGCGACCTTGAGGGAATGCCTTTAAGCCTGCTTGAAGCTATGAGCTACTCAAACTGTTGCTTAACTTCAGACATTGCAGAGTGTACTCAAGTATGCGAGCAAAACGCAGTTTATTTTGAAAAAGGCAATCTTGACGACTTAATAAACAAACTTTTATATCTTTTGAAAAATGATAATGAGGTTCAAAAATACAAAAGCATTTCAGCAGAATTTATCTGCAAAAAATATAATTGGGATGATGTTGTAAAAAAGACATTATCGCTTTACCAAAAATAGTCGGAGTAATTATGAAAATACTGATGGTTAACAAATTTCTCTACCCTAACGGCGGGTCGGAAACATATATGTTCAAGCTTGGTGCTTACCTCAAATCAATAGGCCACGAGGTTGAATATTTCGGTATGGAACATGAGGGAAGATGTGTTTCAAACAGCCTCGGCCTTTATACCGAAACTATGGATTTTCATAATTCAAGTGCTTTAAAAAAAATCAAGCTTTCACTGAAAACAATTTATTCAAAAGAAGCGAAAGATAAAATGCTTGCAGTTCTTGAAAATTTCAAGCCGGATGTCGTTCATCTTAACAATTTCAATTTTCAACTCACCCCAAGCATTATTTATGCAGTGAAAGTAAAAGGCATTGCACTTGTTGAAACTGTGCACGACTGCCAAATCGCCTGTCCAAATCACAGAATGTATATTGAGCATAAAAGTAAAAATTGTGACGCTTGTTTAGGCGGGAATTATTTTAATTGCGCAAAAAACAAATGCGTTCATAACTCTGCTGTTCAAAGCCTTTTAGCAGCGGCAGAATCCTACATTTATCATAAAAAAAATACATACAATTTAGTTGACAGATACATTTGCCCAAGCAATTATATGAAAGAAACAATTGCAAAAGGCGGAATTGAAGAAAGCAGATTAACTGTACTTCATAATTTCGTTGAAAAAAATAATAAAGATTACACCTTACAAACCAATGAAAAATATGTATTGTACTTCGGCAGAATCAGTATTGAAAAAGGAATTAAAACCCTTGTAGATGTAATTAAGGAATTACCGCATATTAAATTTGTTTTTGTAGGTGACGGTCCTCTTGAAGATTATTGCAAATCAATAGGAAATTTGGAACTTGCAGGAAGAAAAAGCGGTAATGAATTAAAGCAATACATTGCAAATGCGGCATTTTCTGTTTGCCCGTCTGAATGGTATGAAAATTGCCCTATGACTATAATCGAATCTCTTTCGCTGGCAACTCCCGTAATCGGTTCTGATTTAGGAGGAATTCCAGAATTGATAAGCAACAATTATACAGGTTTAATATTTAAGCACAATGACAAAGAAGACTTAAAAAAGAAAATCTCTTATCTTTGGGAAAATGATGAAATAATAAGCAAAATGAGTAAAAACGCAATCAATTCAAGCGATAACACAATTGAAAAATACACCGAAAAACTTTTGAAGATATATGGAGAATGCGTAAAACATAATGGTTAAGTTAGTATCAAAAATCATAAGTAAAATTAAACATCGTGAATATATAATTGATGAAAATATCACTGATAACGATTTATTTTCAATTGTATTCACAAGATTTTTTATGCTCATTCGCGGTTTTTTTGCAACAATAGGATTTAAAAAAAGAGGTAAAATTTCATTTATCGGAAAAAAAGTATGTATTAAATCAAAAAGTCATATCGAGTGCGGCTCCGGTTTAACAATAAATGATAATTGCACAATAAATGCACTTTGCAAGGGCGGAATAAAAATAGGAAATAACTTTTCGCTCGGTCAAAACAGTATTATTGAATGTACCGGTGTTATCAGGGAACTCGGTGAAAGCCTTGTTATCGGCGACAATGTAGGTATTTCAGCAAATGCTTTTATTTCAGTCAGAGGTAAAGTTAAAATCGGCGATTCAACAATTTTCGGCCCCGGTGTAAGTCTGTTTTCCGAAAACCATATTTTTGAAGATAAAAGCACACCTATATATTTGCAAGGTGCAACGCGCAAAGGTATTGAAATTGGAAAAGACTGCTGGATAGGTGCAAATGCAACCATACTTGACGGTGTTAAAATCGGTGACGGATGTATAGTGGCAGCCGGTGCAGTAGTAAACCGCGATGTACCAAGCTATACAATAGTCGGCGGAGTACCCGCTAAAACAATAAAAAACAGATGATGGGATAATCATTATGAAAAAACTTAACGGAACAGTAATAGTTACATATCGTTGCAATGCAAGGTGCAATATGTGCAACAGATATAAAAAGCCCTCAAAACCTGAAGAAGAATTGACAATTGAAACAATAAAAAAATTACCGCCTATGTATTTCACCAACATTACAGGCGGCGAACCGTTTATTAGGGAAGATTTGGCTGATATAGTGCGCGAACTTTACAAAAAGAGTGACCGTATCGTTATTTCCACAAACGGTTTTTTTACTGACAGAATCATTAAACTATGCGAGGAATTTCCGAAAGTCGGTATTCGCATTTCAATTGAAGGTTTAGAAGATACAAACAACAAAATACGCGGACTTGACGACGGATTTAACAAGGGATATACAACACTAAAAAAACTTGTGGAAATGAAACATCCCGATGTCGGCTTTGGTATGACTGTTCAAGATGCAAATGCAAAAGATTTAGTTAAGCTTTATAGACTTTCAAATGAAATGAATATGGAGTTTGCAACAGCGTCTTTGCATAATTCATTTTATTTTGTAGAAGCAAAAAACATTATAAAAGACAGACCAATGGTTGCCAAGGAATTTGAAAGCCTTATTAACGAGCTTTTAAAATCAAATTCGCATAAAAAGTGGTTTAGAGCATACTTTAACCACGGTTTGATAAACTACATATACGGTCAAAAAAGATTACTCCCGTGTGATATGGCATTTGATACATTTTTTATTGACCCATATGGCGATGTTATGCCTTGTAACGGAACAAAAGAAAAAGAAGTTATGGGCAATCTTAACGAAACAAATTGGGATACTCTTTGGAGCAGTGAGCAGGCAGATAAAGTAAGGCAGAAAGTAAGACACTGTGACAGGCAATGCTGGATGATTGGATCTGTATCCCCTGCTATGCATAAATATATTTGGGTGCCTGCAACCTGGGTTATTAAACACAAATTCTTAAGGTACTTTAAAGACAACAAATATTCAATGTATGAAAATAAAATTTGCCGCGATTACCGTGACGGAAAAGTAACTAAAGAGGAACTTGATAAGCTTTCAACATGTGACTTGAACGCAGTCGTCAATGACGGTCTCTCCGAATCATCAAGAAAACAGCTTGAAAATAAGTCAGGCGAAGAAATTGTAAACGAGGATATAAACAAGCAGTTTGCTGTTAAATAAGTGAAATGAAAAAAAGTATTAAGCTAAATTACATATTTAACGCAGGGTATCAGATATTTACTATAATTGTCCCTTTGATTACAGCGCCGTACATTTCAAGAGCTCTCGGTGCTGACGGAGTAGGTACTTACAGCTATACCTTTGCAATAGTAAGCTATTTTACATTGGCTTCCACTTTAGGTGCCGGAGCTTTCGGGAACAGACAAATTGCAATCTTGCAGGATAATCCTATCGAGAGAAGCATCGAGTTTTGGAATGTTTTTATATTCCGTTCATCCTCTACCCTGATTGTAACAGCATTTTATTTACTTTATGTCATCTTTATAGCACAGGACAAACAAATTGCTCTTTTGCAATCACTTTATTTATTAGCCGTTTTAATTGACACAAGCTGGTTTTTACAAGGAATGGAGCTTTTTAAAACTATATCCATTCGAAACTTTATCTTTAAAATCATAAATGTAATCTGTATTTTTGCATTTGTAAAGTCAAGAGAAGACTTGCCGATTTACATACTTTGCTTAGCCGGAATTACCGTTATAAGCAATCTCGCAGTTCTTCCGTACACAGCAAAACATATTGTAAAAGTACCGATAAAAAAGCTAAAGCCCTTAAAAAACACTAAGCAAATTTTACAGCTTTTCTTTCCGACAATCGCCTGCAATCTTTATGCAATTATCGACAAATCAATGATTGGTTGGTTTTCAACAAGTGTTGAAAACGGTTATTATGAACAAGCTGATAAAATTATAAATATGAGCCTAATGCTGATAATTGCGCTCAGCGGAGTAATGCTTCCGAGAATTGCCAACGAGGTTTCAAAAGGCAACAACGACAGTGTGAAAATGCATATGGAAAAATCCTGCCATTTAGTATGGATTTTAGGCTTTCCGTTTACATTTGGTCTTATTGCCATTTCAGACTTTTTCGTGCCAATATTTTTCGGAGAAGGCTACGACAAAGTAAAAATCCTTTTACCCGTTATGAGTTGCTTGTTTATTTTAAAGGGCTTAAATAATACAATAGGCTACCAATACTTGATAGCAACAGGCAAGCAAAATATATACAATCGCATTATCTTAATCGGCGGTGCTGTAAACATCACTGCTAATCTTCTGCTTATACCTAAATTGTACTCAATGGGCGCCACAATAGGTTCAATAATAAGTGAGGCAATTATTTGCATTTTATTGATGTCATATGTTTCAAATAAAAAGCTTCTTGAAATAAAGCCGATTTTTGCTTCTTCTGTAAAATGCTTTGCTTCATCGTTAGTAATGTTTGCGATGCTCCTTTTAATTAAACATTTTTATGCGGATAAAATTGCAAATCTTTTCTACTTAATAGTGACAATTATTATTGCCGCCATTATTTATGCAGTCGGTTTGTTAGAACTTAAAGATGTTTTGGTTGCAGATGTACTTAATTCATTTCTTGATAAATTTAGATTAAAAAAATCGAATAAGTAGTCGAGGGAAATATGAAAATTTTAATTGTTAATCCCATAATCTACACAAGCGAAACAAGGGATATTAAAAAAGTTAATACTATCAAGGACACGATGATTTATGATTTAAGCTTGGGCTTTATGCAAAAGGGCATAGATGTTACATTGATAGCATGCAGTGACTACAAGCCGCTGCAAAAAGAAAGCTATCCTTTTAATGTAGTTTGGCTTGATGCAAAAATAAAAAAACTTTTTCCGTCGAATACTATACCCTACTGCCCCGACATAAAAAGATACATAAAAAACAATAAATTTGATCTAATCATAACAAGCGAAGTTTTTTCTTTGAACTCCCTTATGCTCTCTGTAAGGAGCAAGAAAAATCTTATCGTTTGGCATGAGCTTGGTAAGCACAATAAGCTTATGCATCAACTTCCGTCTAAAATTTGGTACAATATCATTGCAAGATTGTTTTTCAGAAACACAAAAATCGTTGCAAGAAGCGTTCAGGCAAGAGCGTTTATATCGCAGTTTTGCAATAATGTCAGCGATACAGTAATCGACCACGGAGTTAACCTTGAAAAATTCAAATATGAAACTGAAAAAGAAAACTATTTTGCCGTTAGCTCTCAACTGATAAAGAGAAAAAGGATAGATAAAATCATTAAAGTTTTTTCTGAATATGTAAAAGAAGAGGACAGCACCTGCAAGCTGTACATTATGGGCGAAGGTGAAGAAAAAGAAAACCTAAAAGCCCTTGCAAAAAAGCTTAATGCAGATGAAAACATAATATTTACTGGAAAGTTAAATCACAGCGATTTAATCGAAATTTTAAAAAAATCAAAAGCAATGCTTGTTTATACCGAAAAAGATAATAATATGGTATCAATAGTTGAATCAATCGCACTTGCAACTCCAATTATTACAACATCTGTTCCATATAATTCAAGCTATATAAAAGCAAACGAACTCGGTATTGTTAAAGATGATTGGAATGAAGATGATTTAAACAAAATCGCCTGTGATAATAAATATATAAATAACTGTATGAATTACAGAAAGTATTTGCCTACCGAATATAAGGCGGAGCAGTTTATTTCAATTTACAACGGAGATATAATATGAAATCAATTTGTTACATAGTGCCATACTTCGGCAAATTGCCAAGTGGTTTTCAGCTTTGGCTGATGAGCTGTAAAATGAACCCAACAATTGATTGGTTGATTTTTACCGATGATAAAACCGAATATGATTATCCCGAAAATGTAAAGGTAAATTACTGCACATTTGACGATATTAGAAAAAGATTTCAAAAACATTTTGATTTTCCTATAGTTTTAGACAGAGGCTGGAAACTTTGTGACTATAAGCTTACATATGGCGAAATGTTTGAGCCTGAACTTAAAGGCTATGACTTTTGGGGGCATTGTGATGTTGACTTAATGTGGGGAGATATAAGGAAATATTATACCGATGAAATCCTTGATAATTATGATAAAATTGGCTTTCTTGCACACTCCACATTATACAGAAACACACCCGAAGTTAACGCAAGGTATAAAACAATTGTAAACGGGTTAACTAACTATATGCAGGTATATTCAAGTTCAG
>ENA-OPNV01001396-OPNV01001396.1-human-gut-metagenome-genome-assembly--contig:-NODE-1396-length-10585-cov-1.702469_pt1 | contig 10585 bp, 10 predicted proteins | sample MGYA00241542_ERZ501781 | MGnify/ENA primary metagenome ERZ501781 (study PRJEB25962, sample SAMEA2042609) | human gut metagenome | biome: human gut; feature: human-associated habitat; material: faeces...
TATATTGTGTCAGTTAGACTGAAATACAGAAAGGATAACGGATGAGAACTCGTGTGGCGATTGTTCTGCCCTATTTTGGAGCCGGCGGTGGGGAACACATGGTGTCTAGATTGGCAGCTCATTTAGATTTGAGTAAGGTTGAGGCCGAAGTGATTTGTATCTTTGGTGAGCCTCAGAATAATGAACTTGAAAAAAAGATTTTAGAACATGGAGTTCCGATTAAGTACATTGGAAAAGGAAAAGGCTTTTCCAGTGCAGCTATCAAGAGATTGAATTACGAACTGTCAGAATTTCAGCCAGATGTGGTACATACTCATCTATCTGCATGCGTTTACTGCGCAGAATGGGTGCTAACCCATAATGTTAAAATGTTACACACTGTTCATAGCATGCCTGCATTTGAGTTAATTATGCCTAAAAAAGTAGTGATGGCTGCTATGTATAGATGCGGAAAGGCGATTCCGGTTGCTATTTCTCACGAAATTCAGGCACTAACGCAGAGCTATTATCACCTTAAGACAACACCGGAGCTGGTATATAACCCAGTAGATGTTTCTAGATATTCCCAATTGGAAAAGAAAAAACGCAAAAATTTTACATTTGTTAATGTTGGGCGTCTATATGAAGTAAAAAATCAGATTTTATTGGTTAAGGCATTTGAAAAAATACTTGAAGACCAAAGTGACACAGATTTGTTTATCCTTGGTGACGGACCTTTAAAAGAAGAGCTTGAAACATACTTAAAAGAACACAAGCTGACCCAGCATATCTTCATGGAAGGAAATATGGAGAATGTTGAACAGTATTTGGCCGAGGCTGATGCTTTTGTCCTTAGTTCAAATTATGAGGGACTTCCATTAGTGATTCTTGAGGCAATGGCGAGCGGTCTTCCGATTGTTTCGACGGATGTCGGAGGAGTTAAGGACGTCGTAACAGATAACGGGCTTCTGGTTGAACCGCATAGCATTGAGAAACTTGCGAGTGCGATGATGCAGATTAAAGCGAATGCTGAAATGAGAAAAGACTTTAGTGAAAGGTCAAAGCGTAATGTTATGCAGTTTGACTCTAGTATTATTGCACAAGAGTATATTGCACTGTATGAAAAATATGCGCGTTTGGTAAAACATTAAATGGAGTGGGGGATTTGAATGAAGTGCCTTTTTGTTATGCCCGCATTGCGTTTTGGCGGGGCAGAGCGTGTGACAAGTGTTTTAGCAAATGAATGGGTCAAACAAGGGGTTAACGTTCGTATCCTACTTATAGAGTCTGATGAGAACAGTTGCTACCCATTGGCAGATAATGTTGAATTAAAAAGTTGCCGAAGAGAAACACAAATTGGACAGGTGAAGCAAGGTGCAATTATTCGCGCTATCCGAAAAGAAGCTAAGGAGTGGAAGCCAGACGCAGTTATCTGTTTCTACAATGCTCTATGTGGACTTACCGCAATTGCCCTAAGAGGAACAAGGATTCCCCTTATTTATTCTGAAAGAAATGACCCCAACCGAACAAATCAAAGAAAAATTGATAAGGTTTATAAGGCAATTGTTGAACATTGTGCAGCAAAGTTTGTTTTCCAGACTACTGGCGCACAAAAATGTTACCCCAAAAAAGTGCAAGACCGTAGTGCGGTGATTCTTAATCCACTTGATACGACGGGATTTCCAACGCATGATTTTACGTCAGAAAAGAAGGAAATTGTAACGGTCGGCCGTTTAGAGCCTCAAAAAAACCAGAAAATACTTATTGATGCTTTTTCAAAGTTTGCAAAGGACTTTCCAGATTATAAGCTCACTATATATGGAGAGGGAAGCCTGAGACCGGAACTTGAGCAATTCATTCAATCAAAAGGACTTCAGGATAGAGTCATGCTGCCAGGCTCAAAAAATAGAATTCAGGAGCATATCAAAGATGCCGCGCTGTTCGTTCTGAGTTCAGATTATGAAGGAATTCCAAATGCGTTGATTGAGGCAATGGCTATTGGTCTACCGTGTGTTTCAACAGATTGCTCGCCGGGTGGAGCTAGAGAATTGATAAATGACGGAGAGAATGGCGTTATCGTAGACTGTGGTAATTCAGATGCAATGGTACTTCTATTAGAGGATCGGGAGAAAGCACAAAAGATGGGAATTAACGCTAAAAAAATTTGCAGGCGAGTGGATAAAGAACTGGTTTGCAACAGGTGGCTCGATTTTATAATGGATTGCCGGAGAAAAGAGAATGAATGTTAAGCGGATAAGAGACTGCACACGATATGCAATAATAGCACTGTTTATAGCACTGATCTACTCATATAAAAACGCTGTGTGGGTGAACGAGCAGTATGCAGCATATTTCAAGAGAGGCGATACGTCGACCCCAATATATATGATGCTTGTTTATTCTGCCCTGATTGCAATTGTTTTTGCTTCAGTTCCCAGAATTTGTAAGAACAGATGGCACTTTTTGTATGGTACATTCTTAATTTTGACAGTTTTGTTCTATTTTGTGAAAGCACTTTTGGAGGAGGGAGTGTATTCCGCACTCACATCGCCGACAACACCATTGGTTTATTTGCTTGCTTTGGCGGTTTTTGTCGGAATGGATGACGACGTATGGAATGCTGTAAGACGAATTTTGCCGCTATTAATAATTGCGTATATTTGTTTGCTTATATATGAGTACATTATGCTCGTGGCTAGATATGGCATTGTGGTGGTTGGCAACTCTTCAATAATTTACTATTATGTGTCACTATTTTGGTGTGCCGTTATTTACTTGACTGATAGAATCCTGTGTAATGAGAATATAGGGTTATTGCAAGTGCTTTTAATTGGATTTAATATTATTTTTGCGGTTATTATCAACTCAAGAAGTTGGATTATTCAGTCGTGTATTGTTGGTGCGGTTGTTTATTTAATTGGAACAACACAGCATAATTTTCGAACTAAGGTTGTGCGGATTTTATCGCTGATGCTGGTGGGATATTTGATCTTGCTACTTCTGCAGAATTATTTTTCCAGTAATTTGATTTTCTTGATGGACAAACTTGGTATAGATAGCCGGAGTATACGGATATTGCAGCTGCATCGTCCATTCTGGGATGGTTGTTTGGTAATGGTTTGGGGGCGGTATATCACGATTCTAGACAAGGTTATATATCGAATATAGACAATCAGTATATATTTATTGCTTTCCATTATGGATTGATACTTCTTTTACAGTGGCTTGGACCACAAATAATGGGATTGCTTTCGGCATTTAAAACACGAAGTGTAAGGCTAATTGCAGTACTTCCAGTTGTTTGCTGGTTTATGGCTTTAGGAGGATTGGCTGTATTCAATGCAGTTTATTGTGATGTGAAACATCTTATGATTATGCTTTATGTAGGTCATATTTTGTCGCTAAAGCGACATGGGAGACATGCGGATGAGTAAGGTTCTATATATTGGTTGGTTTGGACTGCCTGAAACAGCGGCAGGAATTCGAGTGTTTCAAATTGCAAAACTGTTACGAGAATTAGGAAATAACGTTGCCTTTTTATGCTTGAGCCAGCCAGGATTGAAGGAAAACCAAGAAATACAATATGATGGATTCAAATACATCCGAAAGCGGCAGTTTGAATCACGTGTAAAGAATGTCGTTAATATTTTCTGCGGTGTTTACGACCTTAAAGTCATTAAGGAAATAATTGAAATTGAGAAGCCAGACACTGTCATTGTCTACAATGATAAAGAACGACTTACTAGTCAAATCGTATCTTTTTGTCATAAACGAGGCATTTCAGTGGGAGCGGATGTAACGGAGTGGTATGAGATCTCTCGTTCGAGAAAATGGGATCGCATCGTTGCGAAGAACGTTGACTATAGAATCAGGAAGATGGACAAGAAGCTGGATTATATCCTTTCTATCAGTCCTTATTTTACGGCTTATTATAAATCCATTGGGTGCAAAAATGTGATTGAGATTCCACCGATTATGGACTGCATTGAGACAGCTATTAATCCTACGGTACGCCGTGTTCGCCATGTGGTTTACGCTGGTTCTCCTGCACAGAAGGATTTGATTCTTCCTTTTTTGGATGCGGTTGCAAAAAAAAATGAAAAGCAAGTTGATATTATCGCTGATATTGTAGGCGTGTCTAATGAGCAGGTAATGGCGTTGATGAAAATTTCTGATCCAGAACAGAAAGGCATCATAGCATATGGGCGTATTCCGCATGAAAAGTGCATTGAGATTGTAAAAATGGCGGATTTTAGTGTTCTTCTCCGTGAAAATCTGCGATACGCGAAGGCAGGCTTTTCCACAAAGCTTTCTGAGAGCCTTTCTTTAGGAGTACCAGTGCTCTGTAATAGCGTTGGCGGTGCGGATGAGATTATTCAAGATGGCCAGAATGGTATTAAAGTTGAAGGATGTAATACAAATACCATTATAGCTGCCATTGACCGTATTATTTCACTGAGCGATGGTGAAATTGATGATTTGAAACGTAGCGCCTTGAATACAGGAAAGCATCTTTTCGATGGGTCTGCATATGTGGCGGTGTTAAATGATGCTGTGAATGGGCTGATTTAACTTACGCAGCGAGAGGAGGCGGAAGTGTGATTACAGATAAGATAACAAAGGAGAATGCCGCTAAACTGATTGGCTCAAGGTGGCCGTTGAAGACAGATGCTACAAGGGTTCTCGGATATTCAAGAATAATTGATACGGAAGAGTATGCCGTTTATGAGCGTCCTGTCAAGGCCGATATGGTTGTGGTCGAGTAATATGAGACTGTGGCATCAGGAGCATTTAGGAAGTACGTTAATGTACTATTATGGATTTTTTCATCAGTTCCAAGTGTTCAATGACTATATTTTGCTTCGAAAATAAGAGAGGTTTTTCTCCGCATGAACAAAAAAGTATTAAAAAAAAAGATACCGGTAGGATTTAAATCGGCGATTGTATATTTGTTTGCGACCGTTTTTACACGTGGACTTGCAATTATTACTACTCCGATTTTTACTCGAATCATGTCCACTGATCAGGTAGGCATGGTGAACCTATATAGTTCATGGTATTCCATGATAACGGTTGTATCGACGCTGGCGCTAACATCAGGTGGATTCCCCATGGCCCTACGAGAGTTTGAAAGTGAGCGAGATCAGTATGTTTCGTCTGTTCTGTCGCTGACTTCTCTCGTTGCTATTGGATTGGTATTTCTATATGCTTTGGCACCGTCTTTCTGGAATAGAATGACGGGACTTCCAACGCATCTTATGATCCTTCTCCTTGTTGGCTTACTGGTTGCTCCCGCTAGAGACTTTTGGTTGTCAAGGCAGAGATTTGAATATCGATATAAACTGCCAGGAGCAGTAACAATTGTTTCTGCTGTAGCTGCATCCGGATTAGCTGTAGTTGCTGTTTTATATGCAAATAGCATAGATTATAGTGATATTGCTAGCGTAAGACTATTTGCGAATTATTCCATAGTTTATGGTGTTGCCGCAGTTATATGGTTTTCTATTTTCTTAAAGGGTAAGTGCTTTTATTCATCTAAGTATTGGAAGTTTTCGCTTCAGTTGAGTCTACCGCTGATAGGTTATTCTATTGCATCTCAGATTTTAAGTGTTTCTGATCGTCTTATGATAAGTAAAATGGTTGGGAATTCTGCAGTGGGTGTTTACAGTACCTTGTATACTGTTAGTTCGTTGTCATTGATGGTTTGGACTGCGATTAACGCTTCTTTTACACCGTATTTGTACCAAAACATGGAAAACTCGAAAAGCAAAATCAAAAAACTTTCTATGACGATGCTGGGAATGTACTCTTTGGTCGCAATTTTACTTGTGTACCTTGCCCCGGAAATTGTGAGGATTTTGGCGACAGCAGAATACTATAAAGGAATTTATATTATGCCCCCCATTGCAGGCGGTGTATATTTTATTGCAGTGTCAAATTTGTATTCGGATATTCTGGTCTATTTAAAAAAAACGAAAATAATCATGATTTCTTCTGCGATTGCAGCACTGTTGAATGTTGTGTTGAATTATCTCATGATCAATGCATATGGTTACATGGCTGCCGCATATACAACATTGGTTTCCTATATCGTAATGGCAGCATTGCTGTCAATTTGGGCAAATCGTGAGTTCAAGAAAAATGTTACAGCGGTCGATTTTGTGTACGACAATAAAATGATCGCAATCATATCGGTGCTGACGCTTATTATTTCTATGCTGGCAATTTTAATTTATGATTATGCATTTGTACGTTATGCTATTGCAGCTTTGATTTTTACTGCTACAGTGCTGTATGGTGTTCGTTATCTGAAGGCAAACAAGGATATGAAAAACAAGAAGGCATAATCGGAAATAGTAGTGGGAGGATATGGAAAATGAAACTTATCCGAAAAATTACAGAAAGGATAGCTAGAAGAAATCCAATTGAGTACGCACGCAAAATTGGCGTTAAGGTTGGAAACGAGTGCAGATTTACTGGAAATCCTCGGTGGGGAAGCGAGCCGTGGTTGATTCAAGTCGAAAACCATGTACTCCTGTCTGCAGAAGTAAACTTTGTTACACACGACGCAGGCACGTTCTTATTCCGTGATACGGAGGAATATAAAGATGTGTTTAAATTTGCGCCAATCGTAATCCACGACAACTGCTTTATTGGAATGAGGTCGACCCTATTACCCGGGATTGAAATTGGGCCGAACTCTGTTATTGCAGCAGGAAGCGTTGTAACACGTTCTGTTCCACCTGGAGAAGTCTGGGGGGGTACCAGCTCATTTCATAGAAACGACAAAAGAGTATGCTGATAAATGCAAAGAGACCAAGTTACCCTACGACATACAAGCATACAACACTGATATGAAAGCAGAGCTTTTAAGAGTAACACATCAAGCCTATAAATTCTTTAAATGAAAACATTGCAATAGAAGTATAGAAAGAGGAAATAAAAATGTCTGCATTTGATAACGCAACCCTTATGATCACTGGTGGTACTGGTTCTTTTGGTTCTACCGTTCTGAAGCACTTCCTGGATTCCGATTTGAAGGAAATCCGCATCTTCTCCCGTGACGAGAAGAAGCAGGACGATATGCGTCATGAGCTTCAGGCCAAGCACCCTGACACCGCAAAGAAGGTGAAGTTCTACATCGGTGATGTCCGCAATCCTCAGTCCATCCGTGACGCAATGCCCGGTGTTGACTACATCTTCCACGCTGCTGCTCTGAAGCAGGTTCCTTCCTGCGAGTTCTTCCCCATGCAGGCCGTCCAGACCAACATCATCGGTACTGACAACGTTCTGCACGCTGCCATCGACGCAGGCGTTAAGCGTGTTGTCTGCTTGTCCACTGACAAGGCGGCTTATCCCATCAACGCAATGGGCATCTCCAAGGCTATGATGGAGCATGTCATCTACGCCAACGCCCGTGTGGCTGCCGAGCGGGGCGGCACTACCATCTGCTGCACCCGTTACGGAAACGTCATGTGCAGCCGTGGCTCTGTCATTCCTCTGTTCATTGACCAGATTAAAAACGGCAACCCCATCACCATCACCGATCCCAATATGACCCGCTTCCTGATGAACCTGGACGAGGCTGTGGACCTGGTTATGTTCGCTTTCCAGCACGCCAACCCCGGCGATCTGTTCATCCAGAAAGCGGACGCTTCTACCATCGGCGATCTGGCCAAGGCTGTCCAGCAGCTCTTCGGTGATACTGGTACGAACATCATCGGCACCCGTCACGGCGAGAAGCTGTTCGAGACCCTGATGACCCGTGAGGAGCGTCTGCGCAGCCAGGATATGGGTCATTACTTCCGTGTTGCTGCGGATAACCGCGACCTGAACTACGACAAGTTCGTGGTCAAGGGCGAGGTACATACCATGGCAGACGAGTCTTACCCCAGCCACAACACCGAGCGTCTGGATGTGGAAGGCACCGTCAAGAAAATCCTGACCACTGAGTATGTCCAGAATGCACTGAAGGGCGTCCCCAATGTCTAAAGAAAAGCTACTGCTGGTGGGTGCCGGTGGCTTCGGACGCATGGTAGCGGAGCGGGCGATACTCCAATACGACTGAGCCTTTGTGGATAATAGACAGCCTGCGGGTACTGAGATTTGCGGCATTCCGGTGGTTGGTGGTCTTGCTAATCTGCCGGAACTGCGGAAAGACTATGGTTTGCTGGTGGTTGGCATCGGCAACAACCAGTTCCGAGCACAGGTGTATGAGAAGGCAAAAGCACTTGGCTATGCGTTCCCCAACATCATTACTCCCAGTGCCTACATCAGTCCATACGCCAAGTTGGGATGCGGTTGTGTGGTATTGCAAAATGCCTGTGTCCAGAACGGTGCGTCTGTTGGCGACGGTGTTCTGCTGAATGCCAGAACAGAGGTCCACTGTGATGCATCGGTAGGGGACTATGCTTTGATTTATATCAACAGCGTGATCCGCACCGGTGCAACCGTGGGTAACTTTGCTCGCATCGGCAGCAACAGCAGCATCTGCAACAATGCGACAGTACCGGACGGCGCAGATATTCCGGACTGCACCGCAGTACATTAAAGAGGTGATAGGATGAACATTCTAGTCACAGGTGCCAAGGGCATGGTGGGAACCGCCCTGTGCAACAACCTGAAAAACATCCGGGATGGGAAGAATAAGACCCGCCCGGCATTAAATATTGAAGAAATCTTCGAGTACGATCTGGATTCGACCCCGGCGGAGCTGGACGAGTACTGCCGGAAGGCGGACTTCGTGTTCAATCTGGCAGGCGTGAATCGCCCGGAGAACCCGGAAGACTTCATGAAGGGCAACTTCGGCTTTGCATCCGACCTGCTGAACTGCCTGAAAAAGCACAACAACAAGGCAACCATCATGCTGTCTTCATCCATTCAGGCGACGCTGGCTGGTCGTTTCGGCAACAGCGAGTATGGTCGGAGCAAAAAGGCGGGCGAGGAGCTGTTCTTCCAGTATGCTCAGGAAACCGGCGCAAAGGTTGCCGTCTACCGTTTCGTGAACCTGATGGGACATAGCCGCCCCAAGTACAACAGTGCCGTCAGCACCTTCTGCTGGGCGGTTGCCAATGACGAGCCCTTCACCGTCAATGACCGCAGCACTGAGTTGGAGCTGCTGTACATCGACGATTTGGTAGAGGGAATGTTTGACCTGCTGGAGGGCAAGGAGCAGCGCTGTGAATTTGACGGTGTGGAGACTGTTCTGAAAGCAGACGGTCGCTACTGCTGTGTTCCCGTGACCCACAAGGTCACGCTGGGAGAAATTGTGGACTTGCTGCAAAAGTTCAAGGCACAGCCGACTACGCTCATGATGCCGAAAATGCCGGACGGCTCTTTTGCCAAGAAGCTGTACTCCCTGTATCTGACCTATCTGCCCACCGATAAGTTCAAGTACGCTCTGAAGATGAACGTGGACAACCGTGGTTCCTTTACCGAATTGGTTCATACCGTCGACTGCGGGCAGGTGAGCATCAACATCAGCCGCCCGGGCATCACCAAGGGGCAGCACTGGCACAACTCCAAGTGGGAGCTGTTCATTGTGGTGGCAGGGCATGGTCTGATTCAGGAGCGGAACATCAACACCGGAGAAACGGTGGAGTTTGAGGTTTCCGGGGATAAGATCGAGGCTGTCCACATGATTCCCGGCTGGACTCACAATATCATCAACCTGTCTGAAACGGAGAATCTGGTAACGGTGATGACCTGCAACGAGATTTTCAACCCGAACCACCCGGACACTTTCTTCGAGCCGGTGTAAGAGAAGATACTGGTTGACGTTAGGAGATTTTTATGGAACACAATTTTAAATGGAAAAACGACGGGCGTACCAAGGTCATGATTGGCTGCGGCACCCGTCCGGAAATCATCCGACTGGCTGCGGTTATCAAACGCTGCCGGGAATATTTTGACTGCTGCGTGGTCTATTACAATCAGAATTGGGACAGAAATCTTTCTACCGTTTTCTGGGAGGATTTCGAACTGAAGAACACCTTCGGGGAATTCGGACCCGACATTTTGGTGCCGGTGGTTGGCGAGAATCTTGGCGTTACCTGCGGCAACATTATGGGCCGTAGCTATGAACTCCTCTCTGAATTGCAACCGGAGGGCTATCTGGTGCTGGGCGATACCAACTCATGCCTTTCTGCCATCAGTGCAAAACGTCTGCACATCCCGCTGTTTCACATGGAGGCAGGCAACCGCTGCAAGGACGAGTGCCTGCCCGAGGAGACCAATCGCCGCATCGTGGATGTGATTTCTGACGTGAATATGTGCTATTCCGAGTTTGCACGGAAGTATCTGGCAGATACCGGCCTGCCCAAGGAGCGTACCTATCAGACTGGCTCTCCCATGGCAGAGGTATTGCATATGAATCTGGAGAAGATTCAGAAAAGCGATGTGTTGGAGCGTCTGGGGCTGGAAAAGGATAAGTATATTCTGCTGTCCGCCCACCGTGAGGAGAACATCGATTCCGAAAAGAACTTCCTGAGCCTGTTTACTGCTATCAACGCACTGGCAGAGAAGTACGATATGCCCATCCTGTACTCCTGCCATCCCCGCAGCAAGCACCATCTGGAAAAGAGCGACTTCAAACTCGACCCTCGTG
>ENA-OPNV01001402-OPNV01001402.1-human-gut-metagenome-genome-assembly--contig:-NODE-1402-length-10539-cov-1.804655_pt1 | contig 10539 bp, 6 predicted proteins | sample MGYA00241542_ERZ501781 | MGnify/ENA primary metagenome ERZ501781 (study PRJEB25962, sample SAMEA2042609) | human gut metagenome | biome: human gut; feature: human-associated habitat; material: faeces...
CGATGATTTCCTTGAAATCAACGCAGTCCGGAAGACCGCCTACGTTATGATGAGACTTGATCACGGCAGATTTACCGAGACCACTCTCGATTACGTCCGGATAAATCGTTCCCTGTACGAGGAAATCCACAGCACCGATTTTCTTTGCTTCTTCTTCGAATACTCGGATAAATTCTTCTCCAATAATCTTACGTTTTTTTTCAGGATCAGAAACACCCGCCAGTTTGGAATAGAAACGTTCCTGTGCGTTTACGCGGATAAAGTTTAAGTCGTACTGACCGTCCGGGCCGAATACAGCTTCTACTTCATCTCCTTCGTTTTTACGAAGCAGGCCATGATCTACAAACACGCAGGTCAGCTGCTTGCCGACCGCCTTGGACAGCAGAACTGCTGCAACAGAAGAATCCACACCGCCGGATAATGCGAGCAGAACCTTTCCGTCACCGACTTTTTCACGGATCTCTTTAATTGTATTCTCCACAAATGCATCCATTTTCCAGTCACCAACACATTCACAGACATTTTTTACAAAATTATTGATCATCTTTGTTCCTTCAGCAGTATGGAGTACCTCTGGATGGAACTGGATTGCATACAGCTTTTCTGCTTCATTTTCGGCTGCTGCCACAGGACAGTCTGCTGTATGTGCAGAAATTTCAAATCCCGGTGCTATCTGAGAAATATAATCTGTATGGCTCATCCAGCAAATATTTTCCTGCTGTGCGCCAAAAAACACCGGGGAATCCGTTTCTACATGAACCATAGTATCCGTATTCTCTGACATCTGCTCTCTCAACTTTTCCGCCAAGAACATGAGACATCAACTGTGCTCCATAACATAACCCAAGAACCGGAATACCAAGCTTGAACAGCTCATCTGTATAAGTCGGTGAATCCGGCTCATAGCAACTGTTCGGTCCCCCTGTCAGAATGATTCCCTTAGGATTCATTGCTTTAATCTTCTCAATATCCGTCTTGTAAGAATAAATTTCACAATATACATTACATTCTCTGACACGGCGTGCAACTAACTGGTTATACTGGCCACCGAAATCAAGAACGATCACTAACTCTTTCTTCAAGGCTCTCCTCCTGTAAAATATGATCTTATAAGATCTTCTTTTTTGTTCCGTACCCTTAATTATAGTAGAGCTTTCCCGCTTTTACAAGCATTATTTCAGTCCTTCCAAACTGTTGTCCTTCCAAACTGTACATATTTCAATCCTCCAAACTGTCATAAATTGAGCTGGCTGACACCTACGGCTCACCATTGCCCACAACACATCACTTAACAGTTCAGTGTTCTTCCTCCGGCAAATTATATCTCATGTGAACCCGACTGCAGCTTACCAGGTTTTTGCAACAAAGAAACTACGATACTCCGCACCATCTATCTCTACTGTTTCCCAGATGCAGCTTACCGGATTTTTGCAAAAAAGAAACTCCGATACTCCGCATCGTCTATCTCTACTGTTGCCCGGATGCAATTCACCGGATTTTGCAATAAAAAGAAGCAGTCCTGCATTACCAGAACCGCTTCCTCTTTTCAATCCTATTTTTTTCTATAATCAAGCTGCATATTTTTCAAGTTCTTTCTGTAATTCTTCACATTGATCCGAATACATCTGAAGTTCGATCACGTTATTAAGTCCAAGGTGCATAATGCCAAGCAATGATTTTGCATCTACCACTGCACGACCTTTTCTCATATCCATATCAAAATCATATTTTGAAACTGTATTAACAAACGCTACAATTTCCTCAGGATTTTTAAATGTAATCTGCATCTTACTCATTCTTCTCACCTCTTTATTTCCCGACTATGTAATGCATGAAACCCTTTTCATCTAAATCAGTTGGTATCATATCATATATTTCTATCTTGAAAAGGTGGAAATTCTTTAAAAAGGTGGACTATTTTAATCTATTTTATTGCATTTTTTTGCGAAATTCCGTTGGAAGCATCCCCACTTCTTCTTTAAATACCCGGCTCATATATTTGGGGTCTGAATATCCTGTTAATTCCGCAATCTGATTTAATTTTAGCTTACTGTTCAACAGCAAATCTTTGATCTTTTCTATTCTGAATTTCCGTACCGTTTCTGTAAAACTGCTCTGTGTCTCTTTCTTAAACTGCGTACTCAGATACTCTTCCGAAACATAAAGCCTGCTGGCTGTCTCTTCCAGGGTAATCCCCTCACTATAATATTTTTTTGCCATCTCGACTGCCTTACGGACCATCGTACTGAATGCTTCATTTCCCTGAAGATCCTCTTTTTCAAAATTAAAATAATTTAATAATTCTTCTATCGCTCTTCGAATCTGCTTCCAGCTCGTTGCCTGACCTATTTCAAGAATCAGAATAAGTACCTGAATTTCTGCTCCAAGCTCCCATTGGATCTTATACATATTTACGATGTTCAGACTGAAACGAATCAGACAATCTTTCAGTGTCTCGGGAAAACAAAACTGCCCCTCCAGCATTTCACATAATTCTTCAAAGCACTTTTCCAGCTCTTTTTTTCTTCCCGCCAACGTACAATCTCTTGCCCGTAATTCAAGTTCTGCAGGATATTTCAATGGAAGAAGCTCCAGTTCCCGTCCCGCTATTCCTTTCTCACTGATCAGCACACCTCTTCCAAGCGTCAGATTCCACTGCCGCAATAACGGTATTTTTGTCCGATATTGCCAAAGATCCATCATATGATCGATTCTTTTCCACACGCAGACTACATCCCCATTGAGATTACTGCATAACATAGGGACAATATTTTCCTGGAAGTATTGCTCTGCCATTTCAAATTCCGCTGTCTGATATACAATCACAAATATTTCCTGCCATACTTCCAATGGAAGAATGCAGACTCTGAATTTATTTTCTTTTTGCAGACTTCTTTTCAGCAAATGAACTGCTTCTGCTTTATTTTTTTCAAAATCTTCCCCCAACCACAAAATAAACATCCCACAAGAGTCTTCCACCGTAAATCCATAATTTCTGACTGTAATCTCATTTAATTTATTCTCCGGCTGATACTGCCCGTTCATACACCCGATCAGGAGATTCTCCACTGTAAAAGATGCATTCAGCCAATACTCATTTCTCATTTTTTCGCAGATCTGCATCAATGCCCTTTTTAACTCAAGCGGACGGATAGGTTTCATGATATACCCGTCCACGCTCAATTCAATCGCCTGCTTTGCATATTGAAAATTTTCCGTTCCACTCAAAACTACCGCTTTAAAATCAAATGCTTCTGCACGAAGTTTCTTCAACATCGACATTCCATTCATTCGTGGTAATTCTATATCCATAATCACCAGATTCGGACGCAATGCACTGATCAGCTCATAGCCCGACTGTCCATTCACGGCTGTCCCTACCAGTTCATAACCGGAATCAACTTTTTGCAGGATTGACTGTATCTGCTGCAGTATTTTTTCGTCTTTCTCAATAATTACAGCCCGCACTTATCTGCCCCTTTCAAGAATCTTACTGCCTGCTTTCGTTTATCTTATCGTCTATTTCATGGTTGCATCATTCTTTGCATTATAACATATCTTCCTGTTATCAGAAAAGAAAAAGCAAAAGGACTTTGAATCCCTATATGCTCCTTTGAGATTCTGTCCTTCTGCTCTCTCTAAACTAAATTCTATTTTTCTCTCATTTATCTGCTCTCATTTACATCTGTCGCAAATGTTGATGGAGATATTTTTCTCTTGTTGCCATCCCACCTCTGATATGTCGTTCTGATTTATTCATGTCCAACACTTTTCGTGCCTCCTGTGCCAGAGAGGGATTGATTTGAAGAAGCCGTTCGGTGACGTCTTTATGTACCGTACTCTTACTTATCCTGAATTGCTTCGCAGTCTGTCTCACCGTCGCACTATTTTCTATAATATAGTCTGCGATTTCCACCGCCCGCTCCTCAATATAATCTCTCATGGAAAAGCCCCTGCATCGTTTATTTTTTACAATCTATGCAGAGGTCTGAAGATGTATGTCTGAATTGTATATTCAGACAATATCTCCTGATCATCCGCGACATATGGCAATTCATATACAGGGGGCACTTAGTTTTTCTTCCTTATCCCCCGGATCGCCAACACGATTCCCGTCCATATAATCGCCGTTCTTGCCAGCCACTCAACTTCGCCGCCAATGATATAACAGATCAGATAACTACTGCAACAATTATTTTCACAATATTATCTTTTTTCTCTTTCTCATTCTGCAGACGTTCTGACACAGCTCCGATGGTATTCTGATCTAGATTCATCTTTCTGAAAATAGCTCCAAGGACCTGAACTGCAGGATTCTCGAGCACCCGCTCTCCTCTTCCGTTGGTGATTTCTTTAAAAATTTTGGACATCCAGTTCGTATAAGTTATTCTTCTCATAAATCATATTCCTTTCTGCTGCTTCATTGCTGCCGTATTGATTCAGTCTGTATTCATTTGAGAACTGCATTTACAACTTATTTTTTTAAATAAGCTTTCAAATTTGTGTAACAAAAATAAGAACCAGATAAGAGTTCCTCATCTGATTCTTATTATCTCATTTCAGGTGTCCTTTTGTACGGACACCCTGCTTTGCATTTTTAACGCTGCATCTTAGTATCTTTTTCTTTTCAGCACGGTTACAACCGCCCCTGCTGCCAGTATCATCAGTGCAAATGCTCCTGCGATCGGTGCAGTATCTCCGGTCTTGACTGCTCCGTTAGAGGATGTGCCATTTCCTTTGCCCGATCCATTTCCATTACCTGCTGTATTTCCATTATTCTGACCATTGTTGGAATTACCGTTCTGGTTATCCTTTCCATCATCAGACTTGGATTTTACAACCAGGTTGTTGATTGCATCATGAATCGCATCTGCATAAGCATCTACTTCTGCCTGCTTGGACAATGGCTGATTTCTGTCGACCTTGGCGATCGCATCTTTCAGTGTCTTCACAGTTGCGTCTGTATAAATACTCAGATCAGCCGGTACTTTTGCAAGTGCTTCATCCACTTTCGTGTAATCTGCCTTGATCATTTTCAGTGCTGCCTGTGCATTTTCAAATCTTGCTTTTGCTGCCTGGAACTCATCTGCTGATACATTTCCTGTACTGCTGTCCAGTGCCATCAGTGCATCGTAAGCTTCCTTATACTCTGTATAAGTCTCTTCTGTGTAATCTCCTGCTTCAGACTTGAACTGAATCTTATCTCTGTAAGCATCCATATCTGTTGCTCTTAATACAAGACCATCGATTGCATTGCGGATAGACTGTACTGCTTCTGCAATCTGTTCTGCTGTACCGGATGTCTTCAATGCATTCATGTTATCCGCATTTACAGTTGCTGCCAGAACTGTATAGGAATCTGTTGTATAATTAGCTGCTTCATATTTTGCTGCATCACTTAATGCTGCATTCAGTTCCACGATGCTGATAAGATTTGCTTTCGCATCCTGCATAGCACGGATATTGGCATCTGCCTTTGTCTCATCATCAATCTGGCTTTCAGCCTGTGCGATAGCTGCTTTCAGGACTGCATAGCTGTCGCTTGTGTAATTTTCCGCATTGACTTTCTTCATCTCATCAATGACTGTCTGTACTGCGGATGTATCTTTCAGTACAAGTGCTCCTTCTGCTGCCCGCAGAGCTGTCTCTGCTTCCTGTACACTTTCTGTTGTTCCATTTGCAAGAACAGCATTTGCTGCATCCAGTGCATCACTGTAATTCTTCCAGCTTGCTGCTGTATACTTCTTTTCATTTCCCTCATGCCGTTCATTGCATTCTGCGATCACGCTCTTCAGACTTCTCACATCAACTAATGCTGTAATACTGTCTGTATAAGCTGCTTTCTTTGCTGCGATCTCTGTCGGATTAACTCTTGTAGTATTATCTGCTTCGATCAGATCACTCAGAGCTTTCTTTGCATCGGTATATGCTTTGGCAGATGCTGTCGTATAATCATCTGCATTATACTCAACTCCTGCCTGAAGCTCCAGTTCAGCAAGTTCTCTTTCTACTTTTGAATACTCAAGAGCTGCTTCTTTTTCTTCAATCTGAGTCTTCAGCTTTTCTGCTGTATCCTGGGAAAGATTATCTGTATCTTCCAGTGCTGCCACAATCTTATTGAGTACAGTTTCATATGCTGTAAATGTCTTGGCTGTATAAACTTCAACCTCTCCGTCTTTCTGGCTCTTCTTCTCTGCAACTGCCCTGCGAAGTGCCTCAAGAACTGTAGCATTCGCTTTTACTTTTGCCTTACTGCATGCAGTCTTCAATGCACCTGCTGCTGTATCAACTGTATCCTGTGTAGCATACTCATTCGTTTTCAGTTCTTCAGCAACTGCTTTCGCTTTATCTACTGCTGCTTTAGAATCTGTTGTCCAGTTTGCTGCATCACTGCTTCCTGTTGCCGCAATCGCCTCATCCAGCTTTGTCTTGTCAACTGTAGCTGCTGCCTTACTGCTTGTCTTGATCATTGAAATTTCCGGAATATTTTCACCCCAGGTTACTGTTACATCCAAAATTCTTTTATCTGAAGCTACAGCAAATTCATTGATTGCCTGGCTCAGTTTACCAAGTGTAACTCTCTGGATATTACTTCCATCTTCATTTGCAATTCTTGCAGTTACAACTGCATCAGATGCTGCTCCATTCTGGATCATACGGATCGTTCTCTTTGCCTCCAGATCAGAAATGCGATAAGTAAATGATCCATTTGCTTCTGACGGCTTGTATACCGTACGGTAATCTTCTTCAAATACATTGGAAGGTACTTTTCCTTTTTCTTCGATCACGGTCGATACGATATCTCGATTTGACTCTGTAGAGATATAGGCTCCACCATTGATCTGGATCTCATAGAAATCAACCCATCTGTAACTGTATGTCTTAAGCGGTACAACTCTTAAGTAACGTCCGCTTACATTCAGCCCGGTCTGCTCTGCATACATATTTCCAGGATTCTCACTGTCATGTGTCAGAGCTGCATAATCTTTTGCTGTATCTGTATTGGCTGTATTCTCGAAAGAATTATTTCCTACAGTCAGCACTGTTGTCCAGTTTGCTGCATCAGGATCATTTGCTACTTCAAATTTTGCATAACGCAGGAAATCAAGGCTTGTCTCTTTTACATAGTAACGGATGGACTTGAAGTCGATCGTCTGTCCAAGGTCAAACACGATCTTCTTTCCGCTATCCTGCACACCTGTGATCGTTCCATATGTTGTAAGGTCTCCGTCAAAAACATTATTGACGTTTCCACTTCCACGCATATCACGGCTTGCATCGTTCTGTGCAAAATCACTGGTTACTGTCTTTTCACCAATAAATTCATACGTTACTGTGAAAGCATCCCAGCTTACATCCACTGCTGCATCTGTATCATTATAAAGTCTGATATAACGTGCATCGGCTGCCTGGGACGGATCTGTTACCTTTGTCCACTCTACCCCATTCATAGAAGTCTGTAACTTCAGTGAAGTTCCTGTCGGACTGGTAATTCCTGTCACCGCCTTGATATGTCCAAGATCGATTCCGATATACTTTCTGGCTCCTACGCTTAAGGATGCTGCATTCAGTGATACAGTTCCTTCTGCTGCTGTTCCAAGGACCTCACAGTTCTCGATATTTGTAAATACGTTATCTTTTGTTCCTGTATTATTTACTCTTTCTGTTACCGTAAATTCTGAGAATCTCGCCCAAGTCTGTCGATATTCCAGATTGCGGATACGGATATACTGTGCAGAAAGTCCGTTTAATTCAATATCCAGTACATCAGTTCCTGAAGTTGTTCCTGTATGGGATTCATATCCCGGAACGGCTGTCCAGCTCGTTCCATTTACAGATGTCTCAACTGTATATTTTACAAACTTATCACCATTGGACGGTGATCCTACTGCGATATGTACACTTTCCAATGTTGCAACCTTTCCAAGATTGTATCCAAGGAAATCATCTACATTTACAGCATCACCAGTACCTGTATTAAACCAGATAAATGTACTGTCATTTCCGTCACGAAGGAGTGATTCTGATCCCTGGTAACCACTCCAGCGATCCGGCTTCATTAATGTATAACTGAGTTCGCTGTCGTCGCCGTCATCTGTATTCTCATCTTTGTTGATCGTGATCTCATTAACCTGCAGCCATGCATCTGCTGCATTGTCTGCTGTTGCAATCAGGCGGATACCCATTGCTTCAAAATCTTCCGGAAGATTTTCTTTTGCAACACTTACTTCCTGGTTCTGGTTTCTGACACCTGCAAAACTATTGTTCATGCCTATAAGCTCCAGATCTTTCCAGGTCTTTCCATCGGTTGTGTACTGCAGCTTTGCCTGATCCATATGATCTTTTCCTGCTCCAAGAAGGAACCGGATATCATTGATCTTGATTGCCTTGCTGTAACTTACTCCGATATAGGTACCTGTTGTAATCTTATTCGGTGTCTTATAAATCGCACTTGTGCTGTCATCTCCGTCAAATAAGTTATCCGCAGAGCCTGTCGGTGTGTCTGTACGGCTTGTGATGTATTTACGGATCACTTTGTCCGGATTCAGGGCAAGTTCTGCTTTGCCTGATACATATTCAGCCAGTTTTTTAATAAACGGAACAATATGCTGTACTCCGACTTCTGCGACTTCCTGATAATTTACATACAGGAAATCATGCGTCTTGGACTGTGCGAATGCCGTTTCTCCTTCTGTATTGTATTCCACAACTGCGGATACATCTCCGTTCAGAGAACTCTTTACTCCATTCAGGTATGCAATCGCTGCATCTGTTGTATCTTTCCAGCAATCCAGCCAGTAAACAATCTGATTTCTGATTGCCTCATTACCTGATTCTTTATACAATGCTGCTGCATCCTGAAGTGTCTGGAATTCCTGGATCAGATCATCCACATCTGCTTCTGTGACCGTTTCCGTTTCCAGTTTATCTTTAAATGCGTTGAGTTTTTCCTTCAGTTCTACTGACTCCTGAAGCTCAGTTACACGGCTGTCCATATTCTGATTGATCATATGCTTGGACAACTCTCTGAGTGCATCACTTGCTTCTGTCTCTACTGCCGAATTATGATCTACAAATGAAAATGCGTCTTCCCATGTCTGATCTGCATCGGCATCTGTATCCCAGATATTCCATGCATAGGATGCATTTGCAAAAATAGCTACTTTACTTGGCTCTGACTGCTGCATCGGGTTCAGCATGATTCCCTGAATCTTAGACGCATCAACACCACCATGAAGGAATGTGCTGTTACCACCCATGATCAGATGCTTATGTGAGTTATCTGAACAAGGCCAGTTGATCCACATGAAAGGACCTCTTCCTACATTATTTGTAAATGTAGTAGTAAAATTATTTGTAACCTCACCCCAGACACGTCCACCGGTCATAACGATCTGTACATTTTCCGGTACACTCTTCAGGGCCTGAAGTTCACTGGAACTTCCATTTCCCATATAATCATACGGAACGAACGGAAGTGTCATCTTCATATCAGGGTATTCCTGCTTCACCTCTGCCAGCCAGGTACTCATATCGTTCAGAAGTCTTACTTCATTTGCTGCTCCCGGATTTACAAAGTCATCCGCAAGAATCGCAATCTGACGTACTCCTGCATCAATTACCTGCTTAAACTTTGCTTTCAATTTTGCAAGATCTTCATTATAGTGTGCATCTGTATCAAAGCGGAAGTTATTTCCACTCGGAAATGGATGCAGGGCATACACAAATCTGCACTTGGAAGCATTTCCAGCTTCTGCAAGTGGTCTGATCTTACTCTCTAACTCTTCATCTGTATAGAGTTCATTCCATTTCGTTCTGTGTTTCGGATCATCCTTTGGTGCATAGAAATAAGCATTTAACTTATAGTATCCCCCCCATGTCATCAGATTCACACGATCCTCTGTAGACCATGGATTTCCATAATATCCTTCAATAAATCCACGGCTTACAACATCTGCATAATCTTCAATCGTAAAATTTCTGATCGACAGGCTCTCTGTCTGTGCAAGTACATGATACAGTGTCGTCAGTCCATAAAAACTTGCATCTGTATCTTTTCCCAATACAGCAATCGTATTGTTGTCACTTTTCAGGAAATAGGAATCGGTATGATCAAATAATGAAGTATCTACAGCATATTCATCTACGATCTGATCATCTACTGTTCCGTCCGATCCGTAAACTCCTACATAAATGTTCGTTGCACCACTCTTTTCTGCATCTGATTCTGTCACATTCAGACCTTTCAGTTCTGCAGTCTCTTCAAGTCGTGCTTTTGTTGCATCGTCAATATCCTCATCATAAATGACATTGACATTCTTTTTCAGGATGTAGCTTCCATCCTGATACGTCATTTCCTGAGGATTCGGATAAAGCTTATATGTAACTTCTTCCGCTTCCTCAGCCTTTGCCGGTATTGCAGTCATCGGCAGAACCATTGCCACCGCCAGCACTGCTGCAAGTACCTTTTGGACTCTTCTTCCTTTCATGCTTTTTCCTCCCTTGCAAAATTTAATTTTATTTAACTATCAAATAAAA
>ENA-OPNV01001410-OPNV01001410.1-human-gut-metagenome-genome-assembly--contig:-NODE-1410-length-10507-cov-1.761194_pt1 | contig 10507 bp, 9 predicted proteins | sample MGYA00241542_ERZ501781 | MGnify/ENA primary metagenome ERZ501781 (study PRJEB25962, sample SAMEA2042609) | human gut metagenome | biome: human gut; feature: human-associated habitat; material: faeces...
AGTTAATGACTATGAAGAGAGGATAAGCTATGGGAATACCGGTAAAGCTTCAGGTGTTTGAGGGACCGCTTGATCTGCTTTTATACCTGATAGAGAAAAATAAAGTAAATATTTATGATATCCCGATTGTCGAGATTACAGCGCAGTACATGGAGTATGTGGACCAGATGAAAAAGGATAACCTGGACACGCTCAGCGAGTTTCTCGTGATGGCAGCTACGCTCCTCGACATAAAGTCAAAGATGCTTCTCCCAAAGAAAGAGGAAGAAGAGCAGGAGCAGGAAGATCCAAGAGCGGAGCTTGTGCAGCAGCTGCTTGAGTACAAGATGTACAAGTGTATGGCAAATGAGCTTAAGGATCGCCAGCTGGATGCCGGCAAGGTGTGGTATAAGAAGAAGGACATACCTGATGAGGTCCTTGCATATGAGGAGCCTGTTAATCTTGAGGAGCTTGTCGGAGATATCCGTCTTTCTGATTTAAACAGAATCTTTCAAAGTATAATGAAGAGACAGGAAGAAAAGATAGATAAGGTCCGCTCGAAGTTTGGAAAGATTGAAAAGGAAGAGGTCTCCTTAGAGGAAAAGATGGAATATCTGACAGACTATGCTGCCTCACACAAGCACTTCAGCTTCAGAGGGCTGCTTACTGCATCGTCAAGCAAAGTGGAAGTCATAGTTACATTTCTTGCAATACTGGAGCTTATGAAGACCGGCAAATTAACTATCGTTCAGGAGCATATTTTTGATGATATCCGGATTGAGTCAAGGATTGCTGCATAAAGAGGGTTTGATGATATATGAATTATAAAGCTGCAATAGAGGCTATTTTATTTACCATGGGAGAATCCGTGGAGCTTGGAAGGATAGCCGATGCAATACAATTAAATGAAAAAGAAACAAAAAAGCTGCTTGACGAGCTGATTAAGGAGTATAGAAGCTCTTCAAATATAGGTATGAATATCATAGAGCTTGATGGGGCTTATCAGATGTGTACAAAGCCACAGATGTATGAATATCTCATCCGCATTGCAAAGCAGCCTAAGAAGAGGGTGCTTACGGATGTGCTTTTAGAGACTCTTTCAATCATAGCGTACAAGCAGCCTGTAACAAAGGCTGAAATAGAAAAAATCAGAGGTGTGTCAAGTGAACATGCCATAAGCAAGCTTGTCGAGTACAATCTGGTGCAGGAGCTTGGAAGGCTTGATGCTCCGGGAAGGCCGCTTTTGTTTGGAACCACAGAGGAATTTCTAAGGAGCTTTGGGGTTTCGTCTATCGACGAGCTGCCGGTATTAAGCCCTGTGCAGGTTGAGGAGTTTAAGCAGGAGGCAGAGGAAGAGATGCATGTGAAGCTTGATGTGTAGTGTAGGTGTATTGCGTAAGCTGCCATTTCATATAATAAGGACATGCAAATAATCATATATATTACCGATGGAGGTAATTATATGATTATTTTTTTAAAAAAATATAAGTCGAAAATAGCTTTAATAGTTTTCATTTGTGTGTTGGTTTGTACTGTCAGCTGTTTGCTTGGTTTTAAGACACTAGAAAAGCAAAAAATGCCCGGTTTGGAAAAGAAAAGTGTGTTTATGGCAGCGGAAATGGGCGGTGAAATGGCGGCTGAAAATACAGACAAAGCCGTAAATGAGCCAAAGCTTCATGCTGTTTCAGCGGCATTATATGATGCGGATGACGAGACGTTTATATATGGCAGAAATATGAGAGACAGCATGGCAAATGCCAGCACCACGAAGCTTCTTACGTGTATTGTGGCACTTGAAAAAGCTGATATAAATGATACTGTTACGATTTCACAAAATGCCGCATCACAGCCTGCGGTCAAGCTTGGACTTGTGGCCGGGAATAGCTATAATATGAAGGATTTACTCTATGGCATGATGCTTGAGTCGTTCAATGACTGTGCCTATGCGATTGCGGAACATGTGGGCGGCTCGACGGAGGGCTTTGCAAAGCTTATGAATGAAAAAGCAAATGAGATAGGGTGCCTCGGCACGTATTTTATTACACCAAACGGGCTGGATGCTGAGAATGATATAAGCTTTCACCACTCCACAGCGGGAGATTTGTGTGTTATAATGTCTTATTGTGCGTGGAAATCACCAAAATCAACACAGTTTCTTGAGATAACACAGACTATGCAGTACACGTTTGAGACAAAGGAAGGTCAGATGGTTTTTAGCAATCACAACAGGCTACTTACGGAGACGGACTACTGCATATCGGGAAAGACCGGCTTTACCACAAAGGCAGGCTACTGCTATGTCGCAGCAGTTGAAAAGGATGGAAGGAGAATGTGCCTTTCTCTCTTGGGCTGTGGGTGGCCAAACAATAAAAACTATAAGTGGGCTGATGCAAAGAGTCTGGTGGAGTATGCGGTTTCAGATGCTGCCGAAGATTCTTACTGTGATGCTGCTTGTGTAACAACACAACAGACCGGTGATACACAGACAACGGATAAGCAGGCAGCTGACGAAGATATAACGGATAAACAGGCAGCAGGAAAAGAAACTCCGGCGGTAAAAAAAGAGGATAGAAACACAATTGACTTAAAATATATAGAAAACAACAAGAAGAATAAGAAAATTTGCAAGAATTTTCTCAAGAATTTTACAATTAATATAGGAAATTTTTTCTAAACAAAAAATAAGGTTAAAAATTTAACAAATTAGTTGAAAAAAATTTAGAAATAGTCTATTATCATACTAGCGAAAAATTTTATTTTTTTATAGATGGAGGATATAAAATGAGTAGTAACAATCAAAGCTTGGCAATGCAGCGTATTGCTAAGTTAGTCGACGAGAACAGTTTCATGGAAATTGGTTCTCTTGTGACAGCTCGCAGTACAGATTTTAACCTTACTGCAGCAAAAGCTCCTTCAGATGGTGTTATTATCGGACACGGTCTGATTGATGGAAATCTTGTATTTATCTACAGCCAGGATGCAACAGTTCTTAACGGAACAATCGGCGAGATGCATGCAAAGAAAATTGCTTCTGTATATGATATGGCCATGAAAATGGGCGCACCTGTTATCGGATTTATCGATTGCGGTGGTATCAGACTTCAGGAGTCAGTTGATGCATTAGACGGATTTGGTCTTATTTACGCCAAGGAAGTTGCAGCAAGTGGCGTTATTCCACAGATTTGTGGTGTATTCGGTAACTGCGGTGGCGGACTTTCTGTAGTACCGGCTCTTTGTGATTTCGCTTATATCGAAGAGTCTAAGGGCAGAATGTTTGTTAATACTCCTGATGCAATAGAGGGTAACCGCGTTGAGAAATGCGATACAGCAGCAGCTTCATTCCAGAGTGAGAACAATGGATGTATAGACGGAATCGGTTCAGAGGATGATATTATCGCTGATATCAGAGCTCTTGTCAGCATGCTTCCGCTCAACAACGAGGGAGATGTATACACAGACTCATGTGAGGATGATCTCAACAGAGCATGTAACAGCATGGCTGATATGAAGGCTGATCCAAGATTCCTCTTATCAGAGCTTTCTGATGATCATGTATTCTTTGAGACAAAGAAAGACTTTGCCAAGAATATGGTAACAGGCTTTGTTAAATTAAACGGCATGACAGTCGGTGCAGTTGCAAACTGCAGCACAGTATATGATGCTGAGGGCAAGAAGGCAGAGGAGTTTGCACTTTCTCTTACTGCAAAGGGCTGCAACAAGGCAGCTGAGTTTGTATCATTCTGTGATGCTTTCTCAATTCCTGTACTTACACTTACAAATGTAAACGGATTCAAGAACTGCATGTGCTCTGAGAAGAAGCTTGCAAAGGCTCTTGCCAGAATGACATACGCATTCTCAAGTGCAACATGTCCAAAGGTTAACCTGATTACAGGCGAGGCTTATGGAAGCGCATATGTTGCAATGAACTCTAAGTCAATCGGAGCTGATATGGTTTATGCATACCCTGATGCAAAGATTGGTATGATGGATTCAAAGATTGCAGCTGAGATTATGTATCCGGGCGCTGATGCAAAGGAAATTGATGAGAAGGCAGCTGATTACGAGAAGCTTCAGTCTTCTGTTTCATCAGCAGCAGCCAGAGGATATGTAGACCTCATCATTGATCCGGCTGACACAAGAAAATATCTTGTAGGTGCTTTTGAGATGCTTTACACCAAATATGTAGATGCACCAGAGAAGAAACACGGAACTAAATAATAGAAAGGCGCATTTTGTTATGAAGAAAAAAATAACATATATCCTTAGCCTTCTTATGATTGTATGTATGCTTGGAGCATGTGGCTCTGACAATGCCGAAAAGACATATGGCGGATACACAACAGACGAGCTTCATACTGAGGCAACAGACAGCCTTAGCAACATCCAGAACTACATTGCACTCGTAGATAGTTGTGGCGGTTATGACAGCTATGAGAAGAGTGTCAAGGGAGTTGAGGAGAAGACAGGCATGACAGAGGGTGAGGTTGTTTACAACACACTCGGACAGTCGGGAGCAAGCGTTTCAATGAAAAATATCGACGCTGAGCTTGATGCCGTTTCATCATGGCTTGATCTGGTTGACAAATACGGAGACGTAAAGGATGCAACTGATGGCAAGGATTTTACAGTAACTAAGTCAGGTGGTACACTCACTACCGACATGACACTTACATTTGGCAAGCAGGATGTAACATACGAATTAGTATATGATTCGGTTACCATGGAGGTAACAGGTATCTCACTTACTCCTGTTCAGACAATGGGACAGAAGCTTGCTAAGGCAGGACAGAACACAGTAATTTCAATGAGTATTGTATTCTGTGTACTTATTCTTATCTCTCTTATCATTTACTGCTTCAAGTTTATTGCTCTTATCGGCAATAAGCCAAAGAAGGCAGAAGCTAAGAGCGAGCCTGAAAAGAAAGAGGCTGTTGTTGCAGCAGCGCCTGCTACAGACCTTACAGATGATACAGAGCTTGTAGCTGTTATCTCAGCAGCTATAGCAGCAAGCGAGGGTACTACAACAGAGGGCTTTGTAGTCCGTTCAATCAATAGAAGATAATTTAGGAGGACATTTGAGATGAAAAACTATACAATTACCGTTAACGGAAATGTTTACGATGTTACAGTAGAAGAGACAGGAAGCACACCTAGCACAGCCAGCACACCTAGAAGAGCTGCAGCACCTGCTGCCGCTGCACCAAAGGCAGCTGCACCTGCAGGAGCAGGAAGCATTAAGATTGAAGCAGGTGCAGCAGGAAAAGTATTCAAGCTGGAAGCAAATCCTGGTACAGCCGTTAAGAGAGGCGATACCATCTTAGTATTAGAGGTAATGAAAATGGAGACTCCGGTTGTTGCACCACAGGATGGAACAGTAGCAAGCATTGATGTTGCTGTTGGTGATTCAGTAGAGTCAGGTGCATTACTTGCAACATTAAACTAATTCCAGGAGGTAAACTAATTTGAGTTACGTAGGTGAAACACTTTCAAACCTCCTACATCAGACTGCCTTTTTTAATCTGTCAGTCGGAAACTATGTTATGATTGCCGTAGCATGTGTATTCCTGTTTTTGGCTATTAAAAAAGGATTTGAGCCTTTACTTTTAGTACCTATTGCTTTTGGTATGCTCCTTGTTAATATCTATCCTGATATTATTGTAAGTCCAGAGCACTCAAGCAATGGAGTAGGTGGTTTACTTTATTATTTCTATACACTTGATGAGTGGTCAATTCTTCCTTCACTGATTTTCCTCGGTGTCGGAGCTATGACAGACTTTGGTCCGCTTATCGCAAACCCTATCAGCTTCTTACTCGGAGCTGCAGCACAGTTTGGTATTTTCGGAGCTTATTTCCTTGCAATCCTTCTCGGATTTAATGACAAGGCAGCAGCAGCCGTATCTATCATCGGTGGAGCTGACGGACCTACATCTATTTTCCTTGCCGGAAAATTAGGTCAGACAGGTCTGATGGGACCTATCGCCGTGGCAGCGTACTCGTACATGGCATTAGTACCTATCATCCAGCCACCAATTATGAAATTATTTACTACAAAGAAAGAGCGTGCGATCAAGATGCAGAACCTTCGTCCTGTAAGCAAGCTTGAGAGAATTCTCTTCCCTGTAGTAGTTACTATCGTTGTTTGTACACTGCTTCCAACTACAGCACCACTCGTTGGTATGCTCATGCTTGGAAACCTTTTCCGTGAGTCTGGTGTAGTACGTCAGCTTCAGGAGACAGCAAGCAATGCCCTTATGTACATTGTAGTTATCTTACTCGGTACATCAGTAGGTGCTTCTACAAGCGCAGAGTCATTCCTTAATATGAGCACAATCAAGATCGTTATCCTTGGTCTTATTGCATTCATGGTGGGAACTGCTGCCGGAGTACTTTTTGGAAAGCTTTTATGCTTCTTTACAAAAGGCAAGATCAATCCACTTATCGGTTCAGCCGGTGTATCCGCTGTTCCTATGGCTGCCCGTGTATCTCAGAAGGTCGGTGCAGAAGAGGATCCAACAAACTTCCTTCTTATGCATGCTATGGGACCTAACGTAGCCGGTGTTATTGGAACTGCCGTAGCGGCCGGATGCTTCATGGCTATATTCGGTATTTAGATTTAATTAAGGAGGATTAATCATGTCAGAAGTGGTAAAGAAACCATTAAAAATAACAGAAACTGTTCTTCGTGATGCACATCAGTCACTGATTGCAACCAGAATGACAACAGAGCAGATGCTTCCAATCGTTGACAAAATGGACAAGGTTGGATACAACGCAGTAGAGTGCTGGGGTGGTGCAACATTCGATGCCTGCCTTAGATTCTTAAAGGAAGATCCATGGGATCGTCTCAGAAAATTAAGAGACGGCTTCAAAAATACAAAGCTCCAGATGCTTTTCCGTGGACAGAATATCTTAGGATATCGTCCATATGCAGATGATGTTGTTGAGTATTTCGTACAGAAGTCAATCGCAAACGGAATCGATATCATCCGTATTTTCGACTGCTTAAACGATATCAGAAACTTACAGACAGCAGTTACAGCATGTAACAAGGAAAAGGGACATGCCCAGGTAGCTCTTTCATACACACTTGGAGATGCTTACACACTTGATTACTGGATGGATATGGCAAAGAGAGTTGAGGACATGGGTGCTGACTCACTTTGTATCAAGGATATGGCCGGTCTTTTAGTTCCTGCAAAGGCTACAGAGCTTGTTCAGGCTTTGAAGGATTCTACAAGCCTTCCTGTCGAGCTTCATACACATTACACATCAGGTGTTGCTTCAATGACATACATGAAAGCTGTTGAGGCCGGAGTTGATATCATTGACACAGCTATGTCTCCATTCGCTCTTGGAACAAGCCAGCCTGCAACAGAGGTTATGGTTGAGGCATTCAAGGGCACAGAGTTTGATACAGGTCTTGATCTTAATCTCTTAAGTGAGATTGCTGATTACTTCAGACCAATGAGAGAGGAAGCTTTAGCTTCAGGTCTCATGAACCCAAAGGTACTCGGAGTAAATATCAATACTCTCCGTTATCAGGTTCCTGGAGGAATGCTTTCAAACCTTATCTCACAGCTCAAGGAGCAGGGCAAAGAGGACAAGTACGAGGAGGTTCTCGCAGAGGTACCTCGTGTGCGTAAAGACCTCGGTGAGCCACCACTTGTAACTCCTTCTTCACAGATCGTTGGTACACAGGCTGTATTTAACGTACTCATGGGTGAGAGATACAAGGTTGCTACTAAGGAGACTAAGGATATCCTTCTTGGTAAGTATGGTCAGACAGTTAAGCCTTTCAACCCTGAGGTTGTTGACAAGGTTCTTGGTGATGATAAGAAGAATGCCATCACATGTCGTCCGGCAGATCTTCTCGAGCCTGAGCTTGACAAGATTGAGGCTGAGATGAAGCAGTGGAAACAGCAGGATGAGGATGTTCTTTCTTATGCTCTCTTCCCACAGGTTGCTACTGATTTCTTCAAGTACAGACAGGCACAGCAGACAGGTGTTGATGCAAAGGCCGCTGATACTGAGAATAAGGCTTATCCTGTATAGTATTTAAAAATATAATTCATGCTTTTGAATTTCAAACAGGTCCGGCTTTGCCGGGCCTGTTTTTTATATTGTGTGGATAGGGGAACTTACGAGTCTATTCTATGGCAAAAATAAAAAATATAAATTCGCTCTTTCATATAGAGGGAAAAAGTGATAATATTTTAAAGTATGAAAAAATCGCTGCAGGTCACACAAATGTGTGAAGCACAGCCATAAACGGGAAAGCTCAGGAGTATATGATGTCAAATACTAACGACTTACTTAACAGGATAAATGCTAAATACAGTACGATGAGCAAGGGGCACAAGCTGCTTGCTACATACATAACTGATAATTATGATAAGGCTGTCTTTCTGACAGCGGCTAAGATGGGCGAGACGGTAGGAATTTCTGAGTCTACGGTTGTCAGGTTCGCTACATCGCTCGGATATAAGGGATATCCCGATTTTCAGAAGGCACTCGAGGAGCTTGTAAGGAACAAGCTCAATTCGGTTCAGCGCATGGAGGTCACATATGGGCGTATCAGCCAGTCACAGATTCTTGAGACTGTACTGCAGTCTGATCGTGACAAGATTAAGACCACTCTGGAAAAAATTGATGCGGATGCATTTGACCTGGCGGTGGATACTATTTTACAGTCAAGGAAAATTTATATTGTCGGAATCAGAAGCTGTGCACCTCTTGCGAGCTTTCTTGCATTTTATATGAATCTGATGTTTGAGGATGTGTGTCTGCTTACGACAAACAGCTCGAGCGAGCTTTTTGAGCAGATGGTGCGCATTGGCAAGGATGATGTGATTGTCGGCATCAGCTTTCCGCGTTACTCTATGCGTACTCTTAAGGCATTAGAATTTGCCAACAACAGGAGCGCAAAGGTTATCACTATCACAGACAGTATTCACTCACCGATGAATCTGTATTCTTCATGTAATCTGATTGCCGACAGCGATATGGCTTCTATAGTTGATTCACTCGTGGCTCCGCTTTCTGTCATCAATGCCCTGATTGTGGCTCTTTGCATGAAAAAGCAGAGTATTGTCGCAAAGACACTGACAGAGCTTGAGGATATATGGAATGAGTATCAGGTATATGAGAATGATGAGATTGATTACATTGATGACTCTATAAAGGTACATTATGCAAAGCTGGGGGATTCGCAGGATGAGTAAGAAAATTATTGTGGTAGGAGGCGGAGCCGCCGGAATGCTTGCGGCGTATTTTGCTGCAGAAGCAGGGAATAAGGTTACGCTTCTTGAAAAAAATGAAAAGCTTGGAAAGAAAATATATATAACCGGAAAAGGCAGATGTAACCTGACCAATGCGTGCGATGTTGAGGAGCTTTTTTTAAATGTAAAGAGTAACAGCAAGTTTTTGTACAGCGCTTTTTATGGCTTTGACAACAGCAGGGTGATTGATTTTTTTGAGAGTCATGGCATGCCTGTAAAGGTGGAGCGTGGCAATCGTGTATTTCCGGTATCTGATAAGTCGTCGGATGTGATTTTTGCTTTACAGAGAGCTTTGAAGGAAAAGAAAGTGGAGGTATTGCTTCATACGGAGGTATCGAAGCTGTGCTATGAGAAAATCACTGATACTAGGGCAGATGAGGAAGCTAGTGATAAAAGGCCTGAATTAAAAATAACAGGTGTCATATTAAAGGATGGCACCAAAATGGATGCTGATGCAGTCATTGTGGCCACAGGAGGACTTTCATATCCGTCTACAGGCTCTACAGGTGACGGCTACAAAATGGCAGAGGATGCAGGTCATACTGTGACAGAGTGCACACCTTCACTCGTTCCTTTTAATGTAAAGGAAGAGTGGGTAAAGAGTCTTCAGGGGCTTTCACTTAGAAATACGGCTATTTCCATATATAGTGGCAAAAAGAAGCTGTATGAGGATTTTGGAGAGATGCTTTTTACGCATTTCGGGGTCAGCGGCCCTATGATTTTGTCTGCGAGTGCATCAATTAAGCAAAGCCTTATTAAGCAGCCTCTTGACATGTATATTGATTTGAAGCCGGCTCTCACACAGGAGGCCTTGGACAAGAGGATTCTCAGGGAGTTTGAGGAGGCGAAAAACAAGCAGTTTAAGAATTCGATAAACAAGCTTTTGCCTGCAAAAATGATTCCGGTGATAATTGAGCTTTCAGGCATTGACCCGGATAAGAAGGTTAATGAGATATCGAAAGAGGAAAGAAACAGACTTCTTATGCTTTTTAAGAAGTTGCCTGTCACTCTTAATGGTCCAAGAGGATATAATGAAGCTATTATCACAAAGGGCGGCATAAATGTGAAGGAAATCAATCCATCCACTATGGAGTCGAAGCTTGTGAATGGTCTCTACTTTGCCGGCGAGGTGCTGGATCTGGATGCATATACGGGAGGTTTCAATCTGCAGATAGCATGGTCCACAGGATATCTGGCAGGAACAAGTGCAGCGGTTTGATGATTTGGAAAACTATTTAGATCGGAAGAGC
>ENA-OPNV01001411-OPNV01001411.1-human-gut-metagenome-genome-assembly--contig:-NODE-1411-length-10503-cov-3.097435_pt1 | contig 10503 bp, 9 predicted proteins | sample MGYA00241542_ERZ501781 | MGnify/ENA primary metagenome ERZ501781 (study PRJEB25962, sample SAMEA2042609) | human gut metagenome | biome: human gut; feature: human-associated habitat; material: faeces...
CGCAGGCTGCTGTCACTCCCCAAGCGACAAGCGGCAAAAGCATCAGTCTTTGCACGGCGCCGGTGAGAATAAGCCCCCAGCTTCCGCGAAGCGCTGCAAAGCGCAGACCGGCACCGATGCAAAGCAGCCCCATAGCCAGCGAAGCATTGCCAAGTCCCTTTAAGAAGTGATGGATGGTTGCGGGTACTGTGATGCCGAGAAGATTGCAGCAGAGTCCAAGAACCGTCGCGATAATGAGCGGATTTTGGACAACCGCTTTGCCCGTAACAACCATGAGGCTGGGCTTAGAGCCGTTTGTCTGCTCACCCAAGGCTGCATCACGTTTGGCCACAGCACCAGCGAGCGCACTCACCGCAATGGTGTTTGAAATCGGCACCCAAAAAGCGATCAAAAGTGCCAGAAGTGCAAAACCCTGATCACCAAAAAGCTTCAGAGCAAGGGCAAAACCAATATAAGTGTTGAAGCGAAAGCCGCATTGAAAGAGTGATGCATGGGTGACCGGATCAGCCTTCACCAAATAGCGAATGCACCAAGACGCGCAGACGCCGATCAGCATCGCCCCGATGCCTGCGGCCAGGAACCCAGCAGATTCTCCGAGCGAAAGGCTGGACCCAGAGATGGAGGTGAAAAGCAGCGGCGGGAAAAGCACGTAGAAAACAAGCCGTTCGGCCTGTTTCCAGAAATCTTCTGAATATTCGAACTTCAGCCGCAGCAGCAATCCCAGCAGAATGATCGAAAAATCAGGTGCGATGAGCGCAACGCTGTCCATGATGTTAGGCAGTTAAATAAAGACGTAATACTCTATTCTCACTACAGCGGCAAAGCCGTGCCATGCGGAGATACGTGAGTCGTCGAAAAGGAATACCATTCCGGTCGAAATCGGTTTTGGAAGTCGATAATAAGAAACCCGATTGCGGCTTATGCTCAGCCGCACAACGATTCTGCATTTTTGCCATGATCTGCAATCTTTGCCCTCGCCGCTGCGGCGCGGACCGTTCGACCCCTCAAGGTCTGAAGCGCAGCATCTGCCGCGCCACTGATGACGTTGAGATCGCACTGGTCAGTCTCCACGCTTGGGAAGAACCGATCCTTGAGAGCGGAAACGGTGCCGGCACCGTTTTCTTTTCACACTGCAATTTACGGTGCTGCTTTTGTCAAAACTATGAAATCAGTGCTGGGGGCAAAGGCCTCAAGGTCACCACAGCCAGGCTCACCGATATTTTTCTTGAAGAAGCTGAACGCGGAGCATCATGCATTGAGTTGGTGACTCCCGGTCATTACACCCGCCAAATTCGTGAAGCGCTTCTCTCTGCCAAAGCTCAGGGCTTAAAACTTCCAGTTGTATATAACTCCAACGCTTATGAGCTCCCTGAGACGCTCAGGATGCTCGATGGCTTGGTGGATATCTTTCTGCCGGATCTCAAGTATTTTGACAGTCGGCTGGGTGAAAAATATTCTGGCGTTCCGAAATATTTCGAATATGCCTCCGAAGCTATCCGTACGATGTTCGCGATGACGGGTCCTGCCAGGCTTGGCGATGACGGTCTCTTAAAACGAGGCATGATCATCCGTCATCTGGTTCTTCCCTGGCAATGGAGAGACAGCTGCCGCTGTCTGGATTGGATTCATGACACTTTCGGAGATGACGTTTTCGTTTCGGTTATGAACCAATACATGCCGATCTATAAAGCATGTCTGCATCCGGAGATCAATCGTCCCTTGACAACACTCGAATATCAGAAGGTTATTCGTCACGCAGATGAGATCGGCATCACCAAGGGCTTCATGCAAGTGGGAAAAACGGCAGAAGCGAAATTCATCCCAAACTTCAATGGTGACCATGTTCTGGCTGACGCACTTCATTCTTGATAGTGGAAGAGTACATGACGCAGTTAGATCAGTCTCAACTAGACCTAAGCATGCTCACGAGAAGGTGTCAGCAAGCAAGTAAAACCAACCGCTATTGACAGCAAAGTTCTCAGCGGATGGTGGGTCTTTATGCCATTAGAGAGTGAGTCAATCGATAACTGTCTCCTGTGTCTCTGATGAGATATCCGTGATGCACGATGCCGTCAAGAATGACCGTAAGCACGCACTCATCGCAAAAGACCTCGCTTCACTCCGCCGCGGGCATGTTGGTCGTCAAAATGACACTGCGGCACACGCAGCAATCAGCGATGATGTCAAATAACAAGTGAGCTCCAACAGTGATGGGTAATCGATGGCAAGTCCTCTGAGAGCACTTGCCAACGTACGCTACTGATAGCGGAAAACGATGTACTCGTCTTTGATATCCGTATCGGTGATAAGGACATTGCCGAAAAAGTACGAATCGCCCTGACCTGAATGGCGGGACGTACGAATTACACCAGAACCGGAAACCTCTTTTACCTTTTTTGCGATCAGTCGCTTCAAAGCTGCTTCTTCCCCAATGTCCTCGGTGTATTGACCGTCAATGTACCCAATGACGGTGAATGGCTTGGAGGGTGCACCCTTGATCCATATCTCAACCCCATTAGCGATATCGCACGCACCGCCAGAGCCTTTAAGAACTTGCTCATCTCCTACGAATGGGTGATATTCAATCGCAGCGGAGCAGCCTGAGATGAGCGCGACAAGAAACCATGTCAAAAGTGATCGTTTCAAATCAATCTCCCTCCGAATAATGCCGGCCATGCAAGCATTGCCGGCGAAGCGTCCCTTTTCACAGAGCTCGCAGAAAACGAATCAGCCGAATTGCTCATTAGAGAGAATAAAGCAGCGAAACAAAGTACCAGAGATCAGCACGACCGTTTTCTTCTCCATCAGCATGCCCCGAGTGGACACAACCCAGAGTGCATACAATCTCCACCATTATTGGCTAAAGTCGACTCTGACAGTGCATTTGTGTACCAATCTTTGGGTGCTAACCTTGATGGAACATCCATGACACATATCTTCGGTTACTTCCGCGTCAGCTCAGATCAAAACCCCGGCCGGCCTGAGCCCGACAAACGCCTCGACAAAGTTCAGTACGGCGACACAACCGTCTGCTGCAGCCTCGACCGCCTCGGTCGAAGTCTTGCCGATTTTCTCCGCTTGGTCGAAGAATTGACGCATCGCGGTGTTACGCTCCAATTTATGAAAGAAGGTTTGCGCTTTGAGGACGGGGAGAACGTCTCCAGCACATCGAAACTAATGCTGACGATCGTCAGTGCGTTTAACGAGTTCGAACGCATCATCGTCATAGAGCGGCAGCGCGAAGGTATCGAACTTGCCAAAGTTTCCCGAATCATTGGCATCAGTCGAACGAGTGCATGTCGCTATTTGGAATGCGGCAAGTCCAAAGAATAAGAAGGAAAAAGGTCATGACCAATTTGAAACCCGAAGAAAGAGCGCGGGAGTGGATTGACCGCAAGTTGGAAGATGCGGGTTGGAAAGTCATCAACCGTGACGAGTACGCCCCCGGCATGACCGCCGTCGCGGTCCGTGAAGCCGCCATGCGCGGCGGTCTCGAAGCGGATTACCTGTTGTTGATTAACGGAAAGGCAGCTGCCGTACTCGAAGCCAAACGCGAAGAGATTTCGCTCAGCAATCCGCACCTGATTGCTCAAGCCGAGAATTACACGAAGCAAGTGAAGCCTTGGTACCCTACATGGGTTTTGCCGCTGCCGTTCGTTTATCTCTCAAACGGCAAGGAGATCGCCTTCAAGGATTGTCTCAAGCCGAACGCGAAGTACGAAATCATCACGAAGTTCCCGCGTCCGTGGGATTTAGTTCGACGTCTTCAACTCGGAGAGTTTGACGGGTTGCCGTACTTGTCCCCGAAGGGACTTCGCAAGTGTCAATACGAAGCAGTTAATAATCTGGAAGCGTCCTTCAAAGAGGGCAAGCGCCGCGCAGTCATGGTTTTGGCGACCGGCTCAGGAAAGACCTTTACAGCATGCATGATGGCATACCGGATGCTGTCCTTCACGCCGATGAAGCACGTGCTCTTTCTCGTGGACCGCAACAATCTTGGAACGGCTGCCGCTACAGAACTCAAGACCTTCAAGTTGACAGAAAGCGGCAAGCCCCTCTCCGAAATCTTCTGGGTCGAGCAGCTGACGAATAGCCCGATCGATCCTCGCACGCGCATCGTCGTCAGTACGATCCAGCGGCTCTATTCGCTGTTGACTGGAAACACCGATTCGTATTCCGAAGAAGACGAAGATGCCGGTATGGGTCATCACGAAGGGGATGTGGTGGAATTGCCGGCCAACCCTACGTTGCCCCCCGATTTCTTCGATCTCATCATCATTGACGAGTGCCACCGTTCGATATACAGCGACTGGCAGAAAGTGCTGACCTACTTCAATAGAGCGAGACTCGTCGGGATGACCGCCACGCCAATCCCGGAAACGCTGGCGTTCTTCGACAATAACCGCGTGGCGAACTATACCTACGAGCAGTCCGTTCTCGATGACGTGAACGTATCCTTCCGTATATACCGAATCAAAACCGAACTCACCGAAGAGGGAGGAACGATTGAAACGGGTGACAAGCTCGAAGTGACGAATCGCCTTGATGCCAAGAGGCATCAGCAAGTTGCGATCGAAGAGCGTGAGTTCTCAAAGGCCGACCTCAACCGAAGCGTTGTCGTTCGCGACCAGATCCGAAAAGTGCTTCAGGAATATAAAGATGCGGTCTATACGCAGTTTTATCCGGAGCGAGAACCGAATTTCGACTATCTGCCGAAAACGCTGATTTTTGCCGTGTCGGACGCTCACGCCCAATTGATTGTGGAGGTAGCAAAAGAGGTCTTCAATCGGACGGACGATCACTTTGTTCAGAAGATCACCTATTCGATTGGGAACTCCAACGAACGCATCAAGCAATTTCGCTACGACGTGAACTTTCGCATTGCCGTGACAGTGACGCTGGTGGCGACCGGGACTGACGTGCGTCCGCTCGAAGTGCTGATTTTCTTTAACGACGTGCACTCTGAAACGCTTTACGCGCAGATGAAGGGACGCGGCTGCCGCACCATTACGCCGTCGCAGCTGCAGGCTGTCACGCCGAACGCCAAGAGCAAGGAACTCTTTTATATCGTTGACGCGGTCGGTGTGACGGAGAGCGAGAAGTACGTCCCCAGCTTGGACGATAAAGACGGAGCGCATCCGATCAATCCGACGCTTGAGGCGCTCTTTGAACAGATGGCATTAGGTCATTTGCCGGACGATTACTTCCATTTGTTAGCTTCAAAACTCAGCTGCATTGGCAACCGAGCGGATCCTGAAGACTTACAGGAGTATGCAGAATTCTCGCCAATTTCTCCGCTGACGTGGGCGAAGACCATTATGGATGCGTTGGACAAAGGCAATTTGCCGCCATTTGTGTCGGCATCGCATGAGAACCGCGAACGCATGGCGGTTGTTCGTGACTTGCTCACGAATATCCCGGCCAGAAAGAAGTTGGTCGAGATTGTCAAGGGTTACGTCAAGGAAATTTTGGGCAAGACCGACTCAGTTGTCTCCGCTGGGTTCTCGATGGAAAACGCCAAAGCTTCAACGATGGCGTTCGAAGAATACGTGCGTGCACACCGCGACGATATCGAGGCCCTGCGACTGATTTACAACGAGGAGTCCGGGAAGATCACACGGGCCGCCATCGATGATTTGGCGAAACACCTTTCGATGTCGTTGCCTGGGTTCCATGTCGGACGGCTCTGGAACGACTATGCCCTCATCTGCCCAGACAAAGTGACGCCCTTGCGAAGTGACCAACAGGCTGTAACCGACCTGATTCAATTGGTGCGGTACGCCTTCAACATGATCGATTCGCTCTACACACTCACGTCGCTTACCGCCCAACGCTTTGAACTTTGGTGCGGCCAGGTTCAGCGTTCAATCACAACTGAGCAGAAAGAACTATTCCGTAAAATCGCCTTCTACATTGCACAGAACGGCAGCTGCGAACTTAAAGGTCTGATCCAAATCATGCCGGAGCTGGCGGGCGGTCTCCTTCGCTTCTGCCGTTCGCCGGACGCAGCGAATAAAGAACTCTTCTCTCTTAACGAATTCATCCTCAAGGCAGCATAAGAAATGGCTGAAACCAAAGTCACCGAAGCATCCCTCATCAAAAAGGTCTGGCAATTGGCCGACATCATGGCCGGTGCTGGAGTCGGGTTCACCGACTACCTGACACAGTTGACCTACATGCTCTTTCTCAAGATGGATCGCGAACGTGTTGACTTCTTTATGGAAAAATCTGCCGTTCCGGAAGGCTACCGTTGGGAAAACTTACTCAAGGAAACCGGTGAAGACCTGCTCTACCAATACGAACGTACGCTCGATGTGCTGAGCCGTCGTTCCGGCCTCGTCGGTACGATCTTCACGAAAGCAGCCAACCGAATCGAAAGCGCTGTATATCTTGAGAAGCTTGTCTCCTTTATCGATCAGCAGCAGTGGCTCTTGATGGACGGAGATTTGAAGGGGGCACTCTATGAAAGCATCCTTCAGAAAAACGGTCAGGATAAGAAGAGCGGGGCGGGACAGTACTTCACACCGCGTCCGCTCGTCGATGCCATTGTGGATGTCGTCCAACCACGCATCGGTGAGACAGTGACCGACCCGGCTTGCGGGACCGGCGGTTTTTTACTTTCGGCCTTCTCGCACATGAAAGACCAGTCCATGGACGAAAAACTGCAGACGTTCCTGAGAAACAATGCTCTGCATGGCAGTGACATCACCCCGCTCGTCGTCACGATGGGCTCGATGAACATGTACCTCCACGGCGTTGGCATGAACAGCAGCCCAATCAAGTGCGAAGACTCACTATTGCGGGAACCGTCGGAACTTTCACGGGTGGTCCTTGCAAATCCGCCTTTTGGTGCGCGTCCGTCCGGTTCTGTTGAGATCAATCGTCCGAACTTCATCATCGAAACGAAGAACAATCAATTGAATTTCGTTCAGCACATCATGTCGATGCTTGAACGCGGAGGGCGTGCCGGTGTGGTGTTGCCGGACAATGTTCTGTTTGAACGTGAAGGTGCGCCGATCCGTAAGAAGCTCCTGACGGATTTCAATCTGCACACGATCCTTCGCTTGCCGACCGGCCTCTTCTATGCGCAAGGGGTTCAGACGAACGTGCTCTTCTTTACGAAGGGTGAACCGACGAAGGACGTTTGGTACTACGACTACCGAACCGATGTGAAGCACACGCTCGTTTCAAATCCGCTGACCCGCAAGCATCTCGATGATTTCGTAACGTGTTACCACGCTGACGACCTCTTAAAGCGAAAGGAGACGTTCGATGCGAAGTCGAATCCGAACGGGCGTTGGCGCAAGTATGCCGCTGAAGATTTGCTCAAGCGCGATCAAGTTAACCTCGACATCACCTGGATGACCGAAGCGAAGAGCGAAGAAGAAATGCTCACGATGGATGAAGTGTTCAAGCGTATGGAAGAGCGCGTGGCGACCATTCAGGACGCGTTCGCCAAGCTCAAGAAGGAGCTTCATCATGAACTTTGATCGGATGAGAGCGCTGTTGCTTGAACAGGCTGTTCGGGGCATGCTTGTTTCTCAACGGGATGATGAACCTGCTGTAAAACAAATCGGCAAAGTGCCTGATGATGTTCCGTTTTTAATCCCTGAAAAGTGGAAATGGATTGCTGCTCAAGATGCTTATGAACTACTGTCAGGTCGAGATTTGCAGAAAGGGGAAATTCTGGACGTTGAGTCAGAGGCTCCGTCTGTTCCCTACATAACAGGGGCTAGCCAAATTATCGATTCGAGAGTTCTCATCACAAGATGGACTCAAAATTGCTCAGTAAAAAGTGTCAAAGGAGATCTCTTGCTAACGTGTAAGGGAACTGTCGGAAAGACTGCTTTCAATACAGTTGGCGACATGCATATAGCCCGACAAATAATGGCTTTACGAGCGAAGCCAGAGATTGTTGAAGGAAAGTTCTTGCGACTCTTCATTGATTCAATAGCCGAGACGTTGGCTAAAAACGCCAAAAGCATGATCCCTGGGATTGATCGAAAAACTTTGTTGAAGAATTCGATTCCTATTCCTCCTCTTAAAGAACAACGCCGCATCGTTGCCAAGCTCGAAGAATCCTTTGCCGAGATTGACCGTGCTGAGAAGGCCTATCGGGAGTTGCAGACGTTCGCTGGTGTGCTGAGGGGGAAGATCCTTCAGGAAGCGGTGATGGGTAAGCTCGTCCCGCAACTTGACGACGAACCTGCCGTGGAACAAATCGGTGAAGTACCGGAGGATGTGCCGTTTGAGATTCCTGAGAAGTGGAAATGGGGGGTATTGTCTTCTATCGTTCCAAATGTTGTTGATTGTCCGCACTCAACCCCGAAGTACTGTGACTCAGAGACAGAGTATTTGGCGATTGATACCAACTGCATTGATGATTTGGGGAAGATCACTAAGTGGAGATACGTTACAGAGGAAATCTATCGTGCACGAATCACCCGATTGACTATTCAAGCGGACGATGTAATTTATACGAGAGAAGGATCTATTGGGCGCGCGGCTAGGGTTCCTGCGGATGTCAAGGTCTGTATGGGGCAGAGAGTGATGCTGATTCGACCAGGAGAATGGATTGATTCCTCGTTTCTACAAATATATTTGATGAGCAAAGGAACGCTTTCATTGCTCACAGAGAAGCAGAGGGGAATAGGGGTTAAACACATCAATGTATCTGATGTTAAAAAATTGCCCGTGCCAATTCCTCCTTTGGAAGAACAACACCGCATCGTTGCCAAGCTTGAAGAACTCATGAAGCAGGTCGATGCGCTATCGGCCTGATCGGCTTCGATAATGCACGAGAAGGGAAATCTGCGCTCACTAGTCCGGGTGCAAGAAAAGCGGCAATCCCCAAGGGATGCCGCTTTTCCGTTAACGATGGTAATTGATGTAGTTCATGTCGCGGTAGACGCTACTCGTCTCCGTGGAAGTTACTTATTGCGTGATGGCAACCCCAATTTCCAACGGATCATGTCTCCGATGATTGGATAAAGGTCGTTATGCTTTGCGCCAAAACGGAACACTTGTCAAGCGAACGATAAATTGACCTACCTGTTGATGTTCGTTTTTTACGTTTTTTCGGCTCACAGCAAGTAGTCCAACGGGCGGATGGCCGTGAGCTGCCCTGATTGTGTGTCACACGGCCAGGTAAGTTGACCCCCTAGCGGACAAATCTTGACCCCTACAGTTATCCCACTCAGGTTTTAATTCCTTTGCAGCTTGTAGGTTCTTGGTTAAGCAATTTTTTTGCTTGTGTTCTTTCAGCCTGTAGCTGTCGCCTTTGATTGCAATGGCAGTGCAGTGATGCATCAAACAATCGATGATTGCGGTTGCAGCCATCGGATCGCCTAAAACCAGCCCCCATTCTGCAATCGGTCGGTTGGTAGTGATGATCGTACTTTTTGTCTCGTATCTCCAACTCATAATTTGAAATAACAGATGCGGTGCCTCCGGAGAGAACGGCACGTATCCTAGCTCATCAATGATCAGTAATTTAGGCTTGGAAAAGATCGTCAGCTTGTCTGCCGCCGTTTGGTCTTGAACCGCCCGAAAGGGTCTCGATTTGAGCAATTTGAGTGTGTGGGGGGGGGAAAAGCAGATGACTGCACGTCTTCTGAAAGACGAAATCATCAACGATTTCTTCTGAACCTTCCCGGTTAATTTCTCTTGCGTTGAAGAGGGGTCAGAAATGTCCGCACGGGGGTGTCTTATGCTGTCCGCGAACACGAATGTACAGCCCCACTGCTTGGCTGTCCTTGTGGCATCCGGGCGGCAAGCTAGCAAAATTTGAAACTGTTATTTTTTCCTGCATTTCACTAAACACTCAGAAAGTGGTTCCGTAAATGGTTCCGGAACCACATCGTTTACGACTAAGTGGTTCCGTAATGGTTCCGTAGCGTCGTTTTTCTGGGGTGGTTGTGCGGTTTCGTTCGTCTTCAAAGCTAAATAAAGACTAATCGCAGGACGCATGATGAAATAAAGAAGCCTGAGGCAGTATGAGCTTCAGGCTAATCGTATGCATTCGTTTGTATTCGCACGACAACGTTTCTTATCGTGCGTGGCGGAAGGAGAGAGATTCGAACTCTCGGGAGTTATTAGCTCCGCCGGTTTTCAAGACCGGTGCATTAAACCGCTCTGCCATCCTTCCTGAATTCAACTTCGCGGTGAATCGAGCGTTGAATTCTACATATCCTCTGTCAGAACCGCAAATCTTATTGACTACTTCGCGGCATTGACCTCATGAGCATCCTCAACCTCGTCAGACTTGTCTGCCGTTGCGGGCTCACCAACCACCTCGAAATCTCCCATACGGCGCAGACGTTCTGAACGACGCTCCATCAACGTATTGAGCGGAAGTTTCAGGAGCGCCCGCAGTTCGTCGATTAAAACCTGACGCAGACTCGTAGCCATCAATTTCGGATCGCGATGAGCGCCGCCCAACGGCTCGGAAATGACACGGTCAACCAGTCCGAATTGGCTTAAACGATCTGCTGTCAGCGCGAG
>ENA-OPNV01001413-OPNV01001413.1-human-gut-metagenome-genome-assembly--contig:-NODE-1413-length-10501-cov-2.018667_pt1 | contig 10501 bp, 7 predicted proteins | sample MGYA00241542_ERZ501781 | MGnify/ENA primary metagenome ERZ501781 (study PRJEB25962, sample SAMEA2042609) | human gut metagenome | biome: human gut; feature: human-associated habitat; material: faeces...
TCTCCGAAGAATTTCTCCTTGTCTTCTTCTACAACAACGAATACCTTATCATCATTCTTCGATTCCGCCAGGAATTTGTTCACATCATCTTCGCCCATCCATCCGCACAGGATGTAATAGTCTTCTTTATTATCTCCCTCTTCAATCCTTGCCGCCAGCTTGCGGACATCAAAGTTCGTAGCCAGTTCTTCCAGACGCGTCTTCGCACCTCGGAGCTTTGCGGCATTCTTTGCCATCAGCTCACTGATCTGTTTTTTAATCCCAGCAATCTCTTTCTGTTTTTCTTCAATTTCTTTTTCAAGCTCTTCACAGGCCTGCGCCGGCGTTCCTATGTATTCGGATGGAATTGCAATCCTTTCAAAATGTAAGGAATTGAATACCGAATCCACCTTACTGGAATCCGCATTCGATACGAAATAACATCCATATACATAATTTTCATTCCTCGTACCTTCGATAAATACCGCATTCAGATCATCAAATAAATATTTTTCCAGACGTTTGTAATAATTCACATCTACCCGTCCGAACCGGACTTTCATATATTTATACTTTAATGATTTCTGCATATCCAGTTCCAGTGTCCGGAACGGCTCCATGATCAGAAGCTTTTCTTTGTATTCATCTACCTGCTTCTTCGTTAACTCTTTCTTCTCCAGCAGATCCAGATAGTCATGATTGACATCCCGGATCAGGTTCAGCATATCCTCCTGATTCATCGATACATCGATCCTCTGGTCTTCATCCGCTAACAGTGCGCTGAACTGTTCTGCCTTCGCAAGCGGCTCTTTGTATGGATTGACTTCCACAAAAGGCTGCAGGTTGTCGGTCGTCTTAAGCTCCGCCGCCGCATTCTCAAGCTGCATCTCGTATTTCGACAGATACACCTCGCAGACACGGTCGATATCATTCTTCGGTCCGCTGATGCTTAAGAACTTCATCTTAACAATCATTGATTCACACCTCCTAAGTATCCTAATGTCTCTCCCTTCGTCAAACCGTAACGGATACACTCAAGGGCTGTCGTTAGTTTATAGATTTCTTCTTCTTTCAGGAACAGATACGTATTGACGATCGCGATCGAATACGGATCATTCCTTTTATCAGTCAGGTACAACTTCCGCAGGCAGTCGCGATACATCTGTTCCAGTGTTTTATCCGTCTGCATATAATTATATTTTCCTGCATAGTACGTCTTTTCCACTTCTGCTTCAAACTGTTCCAGTGTCGGCGTCTCCACCAGTGTCTTGAATTCTTCTACTTTTATCCGATAGTGGATCGGGATCGTCATCGAATAGATATCCGGCGGAAGCATATGATAATACTTCTTCGCACGGTAGATCCACTGAAGATTCAGAAGATCGATCTTCATTCCATAGTCCTTTAAGAATATCTTCTGCTCATGTCCTTTCAGAACCCGTTTTCCCTTTTTCCACATCGTAGAAAAATAATACAGATCCAATGCCAGATCATAATCAAACAGCGTTCCCGCTCCGGAATCTCTGATTCTGGCAAGCGCACCATAATATTCCGTATCCCGTAAGTTATCTACAAGCTCGTCGATATTTTTCGAAGTTATCAACCGGTCTATGGAAATTTGTGAATATCTGTCGAAAAACTCTTTCTTGTATTCCAGATCAAATGGTTTCTCATAATGATTGAACACGATCCTCAAACAGTAGTTGATCAGATCGACTTCATACCGTTTCCAGTATAATTTTAAGAACGTCTTCTGCTCCATCCCGGCAAACCGGAAGATCCTCGAATAATCATCGAACAACGACTGATACAGGATCTTCTCCACATTTCCCCTGTGATATAAGGAAACATCCATCCGCTCCACATATGGTGCATACGCCGTCTTGTCTTTCAGATATTCGATTGCTTCTGTCACTGTACCAAGACCTGCGATCGTATCATAATCTTTCTCTTTCAGAAGCTTCGCCGACATCGCACGTACCTTTGTCGTGATCCCGCTGTAAGCCATCACATTTCCCATACGCTACACCTCGATCATATGTCTTACGATTTCCTCTGCATAAATGTCATGATTTTCTTCGTATTCCCTCTTCAGATCATCAATCGCCTTCTGGTCCTTCTTCCGTTCCCGGTCCAGAACTTTTTCTACTTCCTGCTGCGACTTTGCTTTTATCTTCTCCAGTTTTTTCTGTGTCTCTTCTTCCAGGTCCCGGTCAAATTGATTCCTTTCTTCCTGTATCTGTTTTTCAATTTCACTTTTCTGCTGTCTGGCATGCTCTACGATCGCCTCCGCCGTTTCTTCCACTTCAGCTAATTTCTCAATAACAGAGTTCATAAGCCGCCCTCCTTTTTGCACATTTCACAACGAATAATTGTTACTTTTTTATCCATGTTATAATAATACACCTATTTTCTAAAATTACCACTATCATTTTGTATATATTGTATTATTTTTCTCAATTCTTCTGACAATTTCCACTTCCATTGACTTTTTCCTGCACAGACGCTAAACTAAGAACGATTTGCAAAATGTCAGAAAATCCTTGCAAATCCATTGATTATAAGGAGGAACACACATATGCGTCTTAGAAATATACCACGTGCAGAGAGCGTTCTCGAAGCCTGCAAAGAAGTTGTTAAGAATCCGGAAAGCTTATGCGGACACTGGAATCAGGAGTTCCAAAATGAACGACCGCTGCACATCGAGATCGGTATGGGAAAAGGTCAGTTTCTTCTGACTCTCGCAGCCGAAAACCCACAGATCAACTACGTCGGCATCGAACGCTATTCCAGCGTCTTATTACGTGCCGTTGAGAAATTCCAGGAACTGGAAGCCGAAGGAAAAGTTCCTGCCAACATCCGATTCATCTGTATGGATGCAAATGACCTGCCGACGGTATTCGCCCCGGCGGAAGTATCCCGTATCTACCTGAACTTCTCCGATCCATGGCCAAAGGCCCGCCATGCAAGAAGAAGACTGACATCCAACGAATTTTTCAAGCTTTATGACAAAGTCCTGACTGCAGACGGAACCGTAGAATTCAAGACAGACAACCGTCCGCTCTTCGACTTTTCCGTAGAAGAACTTAAGACTTCCGAACTGTTCGTTCTGGATCAACTTTCCTATGATCTTCATAATGACAGTAAGATGAATCAGGGAAATATTATGACCGAATATGAAGCAAAATTCTCTTCCATGGGCAATCCGATCTGCAAACTGATCGCAAAACGCAGATAAAGGAACCTCTTCCCTTTCCTTTCATATATTAATAGAGAGCATATCTTATGCTCCTGTAATCCTGTGAAAGGGTGGAAGCTTATGTTACATCTGACGACACAAAACTTTGAAAGCTTCAGGGCCTGTCACTGGCAGCTTTCTTCCGATGCACCGGCGGGTGAAAGCACGGACCATCCCGTGTTTGCCGTAGTCATGTTCTACGCCGTCTGGTGTGGAAAATGTGCAATGATGCGTCCCATTATAGAAGATCTCGAAAAAAAATATCAGAAAAAATATTCCGGCAGCATTCGCTTTTTTGAAGTAGAGACCACAGAATCCGGACTTCTCGCAGCTGAGTATCAGACAGATCTTCTTCCGACATTTCTCTTTTTCAAAGACCAGGAACTGATCGCTGTCATGCAGGGGATGATATCACAGAACGATTTTGACGCACGTCTACAGAAAATCTTTAGAAATAGTTAATTTATATTTCCTAGGAAAACATAGTTTTTTATGCTATATTTAAGAAGTAACAGGGATAAATATATTTAATAAAAAGGGGGCATGGTGAACACACCACGCATTATGAAAAATTTAAAAAGAGCATTACCAGTTGCCATGGCAGTTGTACTTGGTTCTACTGCGGCACCATTGGTCGTAAAGGCAGATTCATCTAAAGTTGTAACACTTGGAGCCAACCTGTCAGATTCACAGAAGAATTCCATGTATGAGTACTTTGGTACCTCTTCTGACAAAGCAGATGTCATCGAAGTTACCAATGCAGATGAAAGAAAATATCTCGAAGGGGTCGCTCCGGAAGAACAGATCGGTACCCGTACCTACAGCTGTTCATATGTAGAGCCGACCACAAGCGGCGGAATCCAAGTAAAGGTTTCCAACTTAACTTATGTTACAAGTTCTATGATCTCCAGTACACTTCTTACATCCGGTGTCGAGAACTGTAACGTTATCGCTGCTTCTCCGATCGAAGTATCCGGAACAGGCGCACTGACAGGAATCATGATGGCTTATGAGAAAGCCACCGGAACAACTCTGAACGAAGATCAGAAGGCTGCCGCAACCGACGAACTTGTCACAACAGGAGATCTGGCAAATGATATCGGACAGGACAAAGCCGAAGATGTCATGAATGATGCCAAAGAAAGCGTTATTGAAGACGGCTTAAAAGATGAAAACGATATTCAGGATGCAGTGGAAGATGCTGCCAAGAATAACGATGTCACTCTGACACAGGAACAGATCGACAAGATCACTGAACTGTTAAAGAACATTTCCCAGTATGACTATGATGTCAAAGCACTGAAGAATACACTGAACAACATCGACGGAAAGAGCGAGGGATTCTTCTCCAACCTCTGGAATTCCATCAAAGGAATCTTCGGCGGCAGTGACAGCTCTGATGGCGGAATCATCAACAATACGGATGACAGTGCACTCGGCGATGATGTCGTAAGTAACAGCACACTGGATTCTTCCGACAACTCTTCTTCGAACAATTCCGACAGCGCAGATAATTCTTCCGACAGCAGTTCGGATGACAACAGCGATAACAGCGGATTCTGGGGCAAGATCAAGAAATTCTTCAAGGATCTGTTCGGCGGAAGCGATTCTAAAAAAGACAATTCAGATAAGAGCAAAAACGATGCCAATACAGAGGACAGCAAAGATACTGATGATGATCAGTCTGACGACACACAGAATGATTCTCTGAACAGTGATGCAGATTCTTCAGATGCCGGCACAACAGACAACTCTGCTGATGATTCTTCACTGAATAACAGTGCCGATGATCAGTCCGATACTCAGAGCAGCTTACCAGGCAGCAGCGAATCAGATTCTTCCAACTCTGATACGTCTGATTCCACAGCTAACGGCTCTGCCAACTAGACATAAGCATTAGCAGGTAATTATAGTAACAAACGAATTATAATGACAATACAGCAAACCTGCCACTGGCAGCTTTTCTTGCATACTTTAGTATAAAAACACCGGGAAGCTTAAAAAAACTTCCCGGCGTTTTTTATTTTACTTCATTCAAATTAAAATCTCTCTATTCCAAAATTTAAATAATCCTAAAATTACTCCTCTTAAAATTCAAACACAGCAACTCCGTAAGGCGGCAGCTTATAAGCAAATGAATACGGTCTTCCATCACATTCTTTTGCCTCAGCCTTATAGATCTTCTTTCTTACCTCTCCGGTTCCGCCGTATTTTTCCTCATCACTGTTCAGAATCAACTTATACTGTTTCTTTCTCGGAACTCCGACTCTGTAATCATCTCTTGCCATCGGCGTAAAGTTGCAGACGAACAACAGATTCTTCTTTGCACCTTTGGAATGTCTCATGAAACTATAGATACTTCTGTATCCATCATCCGCATTGATCCATTCAAATCCTTCCCAGCTCTGATCCATCTCATACATCGCCTTATGACTCTTATACAGATGAAGCAACGCTTTTACCCACTCTTTCATCTGCTGATGCTCCGGCTCAGCCAACAGGAACCAGTCAAGTTCTCTTTCCTCGCTCCATTCACGAAGCTGTGCGAATTCCTGCCCCATGAAAAGAAGCTTCTTACCGGCGTGTCCCATCATGAATGCATAACCGGCTTTAAGGTTAGCATATTTATCAAATCCCAGTCCCGGCATCTTATTAAGCATCGAACACTTAAGATGTACCACTTCATCATGCGACAATACCAGGATATAATTCTCACTGTATGCATAACTCATGGCAAATGTCATCAGATGATGATTATCCTTACGGAAATATGGATCCAGCTTCATATATTCCGTGAAATCGTGCATCCATCCCATATTCCACTTCAGGCTGAAACCTAAACCGCCTTCTTCCACATCACCGGTAACCTTCGGCCATGCTGTAGATTCTTCTGCGATCATGAGTGCTCCCGGATTTCTTCCAAGAACAACAGAGTTCAAATGTTTGAAGAAATCAATCACTTCAAGGTTCTTATTCTCACCATACTTATTCGCTACCCATTCGCCATCTTTCCGTCCATAATCCAGATATAACATAGACGCAACAGCATCTACACGAAGTCCGTCTATATGGAATTTTTCAATCCAGAACAATGCATTGGAGATCAGGAAATTGCGGACTTCATTTTTTCCAAAGTCAAACACTTTTGTTCCCCAGTCCGGATGTTCTCCAAGTCTTGGATCTGCATATTCATACGTCGCAGTTCCGTCAAAATCAGCAAGTCCATGTGCATCCTTCGGGAAATGGGCCGGTACCCAGTCCAGAATGATACCGATCTTATTTCTATGCAGATAATTGATCATCCATGCGAAATCTTCCGGTGTTCCATACCGGGATGTCGGTGCATAATAACCAGTCACCTGATATCCCCAGGAACCGTCAAACGGATGCTCCGCGATCCCCATCAGCTCCACATGTGTATAACCCATTTCTTTAATATATTTGGTAATTGCTCTGGCAAACTCTCTATATGTATAGAAACCTTCATCTTCCCGTCCCGGATGGCGCATCCAGGAACCAATATGTGCCTCATAGACAGACATCGGCTTATGCTTATGATTCCAGGTCTTTCTGTGGGTCATCCATTCTGTATCCGTCCATTTTATATTCTCGATATCTGTAACTCTGGATGCTGTTCCAGGTCTTAATTCCGCATAATTGGCATATGGATCTGCCTTAAATATCTGTTCTCCCGAATAAGTCTCAATACAATACTTATACATCTGATTTTTCTTCACACCAGGTATAAAACAGGTATAGATTCCCAGAGGTTCTTCTCTCTTCATCGGGTTCGCCTCTGTATCCCATTCATTGAACTCTCCGACTACCGAAACTGCCTGTGCATGCGGTGCCCATACCGCAAAATACACACCTTTTTGTTTTCCGTCCTGTACCAGATGTGCACCCAGCTTCTTATAAATCTCGTAATGATTTCCCTGTCCGAAAAGGTATTGATCCAGCTCGCCTATTTCATACGGTTTCTTCTTTTTTTCAGCCATAATTACCCCTCGCATTCTGTTGCATATTTATAACAACATTATACTTTACAAAAGGGCAAAAAGAAAGAGTTTTGACAGTTTAGTTTGTCAAAACTCTTCCAAAATCTGACTTAAATTTTAAAATCTTCTTCTTTCAGAATAATTCTGTCAGAATCATCTGTTCCCTTACCAAATACTCTTCGTGCAAGGTGTTTTACATTTGCTTTCTGTGAATGAGCAATTGCTTCATCCATGATCTCTTTAACTTCTGCAACAGATACTGCATGGTCTTCTCTTTGCATTACATCGATACGGCTGTACAGTGCAAGGATTCCCATCTCATCCAGTTTATATCCATTCTCTTTCGCATATGTCTGACCGAATGTTACCAGCTCATCATTAATGAATACCGGAAGTTCCAGTTTCGAACTGAATTTCTTCTTGAATTCCGGATTAGCTGTCATCAGACGCTCCAGAGGTTTTCTCTGATCTTCCAGTACGAAAAGTAATTCACCTGTCTTCTTTTCCATCAGATAATTAAGTTCTTTTACCGTTCTTGAATTCAGCTTGCCAGCATGTTCAATGATGATTGCTCCTCCACGAAGCTTCTGGATGATATTCGTAAGTTCTTTCTTATTCAAAGACTCACCTGTAACGATCGCTACTTTACCCTGTTTCAGATTTCTCTGTTTCTGGATTGCTTTTACGATATCAACCGCAAGAACTGTTTTACCAGATCCTTTTCTTCCGATTACCAGAAGGTTTCCTGTCTTGGAAGTACCCTCTCTCTGGGCACGTCTGTCATTATCAAGAACCTCTACGATCTGTTCACTCATTCCTCTTACCGGAACGAAATATGAGAATAACTTCTTCTGTTCTTCCGTAAGTCCTGCCTTTAATCCGATTTCACTCGTTGCACTCAGATCATATCTTCCTGTTACAACGAATCCGGTATCAAATGGAACTCCACCTTTTGACTTTTTAATTCTTGCCTGGATCTCTTCTTCGGATGGCTCTTCAATCTCTAATTCTTCTGTGTCATCCTCATCTTCGATCTCTTCTTCGTCAAAATCTTCTTCCTCGAAGTCGCCTTCGTCAAAGTCTCCTTCATCAAGATCCTCTTCCTCAAAGTCAGCTTCGTCAAAATCTTCCCCTTCAAGGTCTTCGCCAAAATCAAGCTCTTCGTCATCGTCGATCTCTTCTTCGTCGAAATCCTCTTCGTCCATATCTTCTTCAAAGTCGCCTTCGTCAAAATCGGTTTCTTCATCATCTATGTCTTCAAAGTCGTCTTCATCATCGTCTTCGTCAAAATCGGCCTCTTCAAGTTCTTCCTCGTCAAGATCTTCTTCCTCAAAGTCAGCTTCGTCAAAGTCTTCCTCGTCGAAATCTTCTTCCTCAAAGTCGCCTTCGTCAAAGTCTTCCCCTTCAAGATCCTCTTCCTCAAAGTCGGCTTCGTCAAAATCACCTTCCTCGAAACTGCTTCCGTTCATATCCAGTCCGGCAAGCTCATCTTCGATTCCTTCTATGAAATCTTCATCCATTCCCGGACCGTCTTCAAGTTCTTCCTCATAAATCTCATCTTCGGAATCTTCATTTTCACTCTCCATCTCTTCCATCAGACGGACAATGTCATCCGGTATTCTCTGTGTATTTCTTTCAGATTCTTTCTCGTCGGCTGCCTCTTCCTCAGCTTTTCTTGCTGCCTCTTCCTCGGCCTTTCTTCTGGCCTCTTCTTCGGCTGCTCTTCTTGCTTCTTCTTCAGCCTTTCTTCTGGCCTCTTCTTCGGCTGCTTTTCTTGCTGCCTCTTCCTCAGCTTTTCTTCTGGCTTCTTCCTCAGCTGCTTTTCTTGCTGCCTCTTCTTCAGCTTTTCTTCTGGCCTCTGCTTCAGCTGCTTTTCTTTCTACTTCTTTGCGCTCTTCTTCCTGACGGATTCTTGCCTGTTCTCTTTCCTTCTGGAGACGCTCCTCATCTTTGGCTTTCTGCTTTGCAATCGCCTCTTCATGATCTTTCTGTTTTGCTTCCCATTTCTGAAGGATATCATCGATCATCATCTGACCGTTTGCCAAGATTTCATCCTCGCGCTCTTTCATTGCTTCTTCTTCAATATTAATACCGCTTGCAACAGCAACACCCTGTGCCAGAGCTTCTTCTAATGTGGCCCCCGTAACTACCTGTTTGATTGCTGATGTATGCTCTTCAGGTGTCTCAACAGATGCTTCCGGTTCTTCTTCCCTATACATCGGAGTCTCTTCCACTGCTGCAGTTGCTTCCGGTACAACTTCCTCCGGTACGACATCTGCCTGTGCGGCTTCCTCCGGTATTTCAAACTCTTCCTGCATCGGAACCGGCTCCGGCGGAATCTCCTGTACCTGTGCATCATCTATTCTCTGCACCGTACTTTCCTGTACCTCTTCCTCAGAACCTTCATCATATTCATTCTCATCGTCAACTTCTTCCAATGTTGACTCCGTCTGTTTTACAGGTTCCGGCTGCTTCTTTACTGCTCCCGGACGGCTGTCATATTTTTCCTGCTGAAGCGGCGTCAGTGGCTTATACTTCATCTTAAGTTCCATCGCCAGGTATACATACTTTCCTTCGCTGAACCAAAGAATCAGGTCATCACATTCTTCCAGACATTCCGCAGTCATTCCCGCCTCATCATATAACTTGGCAAGTTCATATGCCCATTTTTCAATATATTCCGCTTTTTTAAATTCTTCCAACGCCGCAATCTGATCCGAAAGTGCTGCTCCCTGAGTTCTCAGGATCTTATACTTCAGGATATATTGATTCGGGTCTTTTGGCGCCAGCTTAACAAACTCTTCATAACAGTCTGTCGCTTCTCTGATATCCTTAATCTTTAATGCCAATGTACCTAATCGATATACGATTTTACGGCTTCCCGGTGCTCTGTCAAATGCCAGGAATAAGATATCTCTCCCTTTCTTAAATTCTCCGTTATATTCATAAATCTCACTTACCGTATTAAGCATAGAAGCGTTCTTTACTCTTCGCCAGTCTATACTTTCAGCTATATCCATTGCTTTCTGGTATTCCTTTTTTTCCAGATGATCAAGCATCTGCTCGGTCTTTACCCTATATTCATATTTATCCAATATTTCTCACCTCAAATATTTATTTTAAAAAAGCGTATTTCCCTACAATTTTACTTATATAAGTTTATCATATGACCTGTCTATTGTCAAAATATCCGGTTAAATATGTTAAAAAAATATTACAAAAGTTACAAAAGTTTATAATTTATTGTCGGCAGCTTCTTCCGAATGCATGGCAATACCGAAAACCT
>ENA-OPNV01001414-OPNV01001414.1-human-gut-metagenome-genome-assembly--contig:-NODE-1414-length-10497-cov-1.895135_pt1 | contig 10497 bp, 10 predicted proteins | sample MGYA00241542_ERZ501781 | MGnify/ENA primary metagenome ERZ501781 (study PRJEB25962, sample SAMEA2042609) | human gut metagenome | biome: human gut; feature: human-associated habitat; material: faeces...
ATTCGGCGGTATGGCAGCCACTATTATTTTCGGACTGACGTTTGCCACATTGCTAACGTTATTCGTAACCCCGGCATTATATGCCATGTTTTATAAAATTAAGAGTAATTCTAAATATGCATCCTATGAAAAGAATTAATATACTGTTTATCTTTATTTTTAGTGTTCCGTCCGCTACTTTCTCCCAACAAAGTGATTTATTGGAAAAGTACAGGTCGATGGCTGTGGAATACAACCACGACCTGAAGGTGGCGGATAAACACATCTCTGCAAGTATCGAACTGGAAAAAGCCGCCCGAAAAGATTTGCGTCCCAAACTTTCGGGTGACGCCAACTTTCAATATACCGGCAACCCCATCCAGCTCACTCTGGACTTGCCCAGTATGCAAAACCCACTGACGTTCGAAGGCAAGGACATGAAATATGGTGCCTCACTTACCCTATTACAGCCGGTCTATACAGGCGGGCGTCTGCTGGAAACCATCCGGATGGCAAAACATCAACATAGTCTGGCAGCACATCAGGCGGAATACTTTCGTTCCGCCCTGTGCTACCAAACCGATATGCAATACTGGAATACCGTAGCCCGTGCCGAACTTCTGCAAGTTGCTACCGACTATCGAAACTCTATCGCCTCACTCACCAAAACTATCCGTGAGCGAGTCGAAGCAGGACTAGTTGACCCGCAAGACTTGCTTATGGCAGAAGTAAAACTAAATGAAGCCGAATACCAATTGCTCCAAGCAAAAAGCAGTTTGGAAACAGGAAGAATGGCACTTAATTCACTGATTGGCACGGCACTTCATGAAATAACGGAAGTGGAAGATACCATTCCTTCCATCGTAATGAATGAGCAGTTATGGAAGCAAGACGGTTCTAACCGACCGGAACTAAAAATAGCATACGACCAAATAGGCATAGCCGAAAGCTCAAAGAAACTGACTGACTCAAAATATAAACCGCAACTGTATGTCGGCATAGAAGGAAGTTACTCTTCACCAGGATATAACTTTAAATCCGACCTTGATCCCAACTATGCCGTTTATGCTAAGTTATCTGTACCTATTTTTGAATGGGGGAAACGACGCAACGAAAAACGGGCAGCCTCTTTCCAGATCGGTGCCGCGACTGATAATCTGCACCAAGTAAGTGACCATGTAAATCTGGAAGTGCAGACAGCCCGTGTATCCTTGTCTCAAGCAATGGAACAAGTACAATTAACTAGAAACTCATTGGAAAAAGCCCGCAAAAACGAACAAATGGCATTGGAAAGATATACAGAGGGGAAAGTATCAATAGTGGAAATGATAGAGGCACAAAACTATCGGCAGATTTCACAAACCAACTATGTACAAGCCAAAGTTTCTGCACAAGGACACTATTCCGCATTGCTGAAAGCTTTAAACAAATATTAGATAAAACCAACCATCATGAAAAGCATATTCTTCCATTCACCAAGGAACGGAATTTATCCGTACCTATAGTGAATGGAAAATATTAATTTAACACCTCTCCAGTCTATGATTATTCTGTAAAATATTGTAGCTTTGTTCACATGAAATGGAATGTTACATTATATGGCCTTTTATTCTCCGGACTAGGAGCATTTTCCTATCTTCTTCTAGCCAATTATTCCGATTTGTCACCCCATGTGGCAGATATGCTATTTTCCAAAGGTGCTTTTATCTTCTTCATCACAGCCTTCAATATTCTTGGCTACTCAACGTTGCGGCTCAGTTCCTGGCTAAACAGTCAATATGCATTGAATATCCGCAAACGTTGGAAAATTATTACCATTTATATAGCCGTAACTCTCCTGTTCTTTCTTTTGAATTATAGTTTATTGATTGTCGGAAAACTTCTGGTAGGTTCCTACAACATATTTATTTTCCCCAATGGCGGCTGGCGCATCCTCTTTCTGGTATGGTTGGTGGAGTTAGTTATTGTAGGACTACTTTTATCTAACCGTTCTATTCAGAACACATTAAAACTGCAACAAGAAGCTGCCGAACTTCAAAAAGAAAATAACACAGCCCGTTACACCGCCCTGCAAAACCAACTCAATCCACACTTTCTGTTCAACAGTCTCAACACACTGATTGCAGAAATAGAATACAATCCCGCCAATGCAGTCCGCTTCACTAAGCATCTGTCCAGCGTTTACCGCTATGTCCTTCAAAGTCAAGATAAAGTCTTGGTACCTTTAAGCGAAGAATTGGAATTTATGAAATCCTACCTCTTTCTTCATGAAGTCCGATTAGGAAATTGCATCAGTTACAAATGTCATCTTCCCGAAGACTATCCTGAAGCCATGCTCCCGCCACTAACTTTGCAACTGCTGGTAGAAAATGTCATCAAGCATAATTCCATCACCTCAAACAAGCCTATGCAAATTAATATAGAAATTGAAAATTATTACCTGACAGTAAGTAACCCTATCCAACCTAAAAAGAGTAATGACACCTCTTCGGGAGTAGGATTGAATAATCTTTCCAACCGTTGCAAACTACTGCTCGGCGAAGGAATCATTGTCACTAAAGCAAACAATTTGTTTACCGTAAAAGTACCTTTAGCATATGAATAAACTAAACGCAATCATTATAGAAGATGAAGTGCCAGCAGCACGTTTGTTACATTCCATGATTACCCGTCTGCGCCCGCAATGGACACTGACCATTATACCGGGCAGTGTGGACGAAGCTGTGGCTTGGTTTAAAGATAATCCACAACCCGACCTGATCTTCCTCGATATCCAATTGGCAGATGGAAACGCATTCGATTTCCTTTCGGCCGTGCATCCTTCCTCTATAATTATTTTTACAACTGCCTACGACCAATATGCCATCCGCGCATTTACAGTAAATAGCATAGATTATATACTGAAACCCATCGACGAAACACGTCTGCTCGATGCCATCATCAAATACGAAACTTTACAAAACAAAGGAATCTCCCGCCCCCAAGAATATCTGGATACATTGCTGGATACCCTGCAACATAAAGAAAGACGTTACCGTACACGCTTCCTTATTTATGGAGCCGACCGTTTCTGGTCTCTTCAAGTAACGGACATAGCCTATTTCTATTCTGAAAATAAAATAACTTTTGCCGTCACCCAAAAAGGACAAGAACACATAATCAACCTGTCTCTGAATAAACAAATGGAGCAGTTAGCCTCCGAACAGTTCTTTCGCGCCAACCGTCAGATTATTATCAGCATTGCTTCCATAGACCATGCCGAACCTTATTTTAATGGCAAGATAGTAGTCAGTGTCCTTCCTCCTTACAAAGCCCAAATCACCATCAGTGAAGAAAAACTTTCTTCATTCAAGCTTTGGCTTAATTATTAAGAAATGAAAAAGGAAGATTAAACCAAAACCACTTACTAATCGGTAAACATGATAGCCTCAATGCATATACCTTGTTTATTGATAACACACTCTATAGTCGCTGCCGGAAGCCGGAACTCCAAAATATGCGCATCGGGCAAATAGGGACATATATATCTTTGTGAATCAGGATGAAATGTTCTGATACACAGTTCCGAAAATCCAATAAAGCCCCTTACTTTAAAATAATTAAAGCAAGATTGCGAAAACGGCAAAAAAGGAGGTCTATTTTCTTTCATTAGTCTTTGCAATAGATTTATGTTACTCATGTCAAAAACATGAACTTATCATAAACAAGCGTGTGTCCGAAAGGTTTATCAAAAGTTCCATTTCTTCCGTTACAATATAAAAAAGCAGTCCGGCACAGATATTCATCCATATGCCGGACTGCTTTTACACCATATTATCCTTCTTACTTATTTCTAAGTTTTTTACACAAATCTGCTTTATCCGACAAACAAGGAGGATCGAAAAAATATTCATTCCACCAAGTAACGTTTCCGCCCGATAATATAAACAGTTATTCTACCGGCGGCACCTCCAGAATACTACCATAACGATGATATTCAAATGAAATACTTTGCTCCTTGATGTAATGAATCAATTCCACACGTCCGTCTTTCACCGGTTTAGCTGTAGCAATATACTTATCAATACGTGCAGCTTCCTCGTACATTTCCATCGGAATATCAGCCCCACAAGTGCGGATACGTTCATAATTCTTCATTGATTTCAGGAATCCGGCCAACGCTTCTTCTTTTAAAGGACATCCCAAAGAAGCCAATGCAGCGGTACGGTCATCACCAGGTTCAAAACTAATACTCAATGGAGTATGACAAATTCTGGCAGCCAAAGCAATCATCTTTGCATCTTCATTGTTATCTCCCGGGAAAAGACGCAAAACCATATTCTTTAAAGGCAGATAGCGGAATGCATTTTGCTCGCCATACAGATTATTGACATCACGAGCATGCGCAAATTCCTGCTCGTATGCCTTCACATAACTTTGTGTATAGTCGGTGGTACTGCCTGGCTTATCTGCAATATTTACAAAACAAGCACAATAGTTAGGACCACCCGCTTTCACACCGCCACCAAAAGCTGACAATTTCATTCCACCGAACGGCTGACGATTTACAATGGCCCCCGTTATACCACGATTGATGTAAAGGTTACCTGCCATAATTGAATCTTTCCACAATTTCTGTTCGCCTTCATCCAGACTCTGTAAGCCTGAAGTCAAACCATAATCCAAACTGTTTACCCAATTGATGCCTTGCTGCAAATTTTCAATACAAACCACACTCAGCATCGGACCGAATAATTCGGTTCTGAATGAATAGTTACCGGGACGTACCCCCCACTTCACTGTAGGAGCCAATACATATTTATGCTTATCAAGAAAACGAGGTGGAACCAGCCAGGACTCCCCTTTTTCCAATTCCAAAGCTTTCAATAATTTATCATTCTTATTGGTAATCATCGGACCTACCACATTCCCTGGATTCCATACACTACCCACCTTCATACTAGTTGCGGCATCTTTCAACTTATCTTGAAAGTTCTTGTCCTCATAGACCGAGCGTTCTACCAGCAATAAAGAACATGCGGAACATTTTTGACCGGCATTGCCAAAAGCAGAAGCCACAATATTCATAATAGCATGGTCACGGTCACCGGAAGCTGTCAAGATAATTGCATTCTTACCACCGGTTTCTGCCGACAATGGAGTAGCCGGATTACTGCGTGCAATATTTTGGGCAGTGTCTGTCCCTCCTGTCAGAATAATATGTTTGACAGCCGGAGCAGTAGTCAATACCTTTAATGCCTCACGGTCTGTAATGACAACCTGCAAAGCCTCTTTAGGCACACCTGCATCCCAAAATGCCTTGGCAAACAACCATGCCACAGGGGCAGCAACAGTCGCCGGTTTCAAAATTACAGTATTTCCTCCTGCTAGTCCTGCCACAATACCACCAATAGGTATGGCACACGGAAAGTTCCACGGAGAAATAACCAAAATAGTCCCTTTAGGAGCAATATCCACATCCGGCAATTCTGCAAACTGCTTCATGCTAGTGGTATAAAAACGAGCATAATCGATACCCTCCGACACCTCCACATCCCCTTCCACTACTGTCTTCCCTGTCACGGCACACATACAACCTATCAAATCACCACGCATCTCACCCAGTCTGTTGGCAGCTTCATACATTATTTTATGCCGTTCCTGCAATGTGGTCTTTCTCCATCCGGCAGGATCTTTTTCGGCTATATCCAAAATTTTCATCACCTGTCCGGCATCAGCTTGTGACATTTCGCATACACAAACTTCATCATCCTGGCAACGGTCCATATATTTATGACGCTTCTCACAAACCACCGTTTCAGCTCCTATCTGCAAAGGAATGATTTCAGGTGAATCCGCCGGTGACTTCTTCCACTTCGCAAAAATATTCCGAACCCACTCCTGGTTCTGAGCCAAATCAAAATCAGTATCAGGTTCATTCTTCATTACATCAGCTGGTGGAACGGGAGTATAACGATGCAAGCGGTTTTGTGTACGGGCAGGAGTATGTGTAATAACATCTTTCATCTTATAAGCTTCCTCAAACTGGTTCTGCAAGAAGCGCCAAGTATCCGTACCCGGCTTCAAATTGAACGAATGGGTCAGAAAGTTGTCCGGAGCCGTATTTTCATCCATACGACGGACCAAGTAAGATACTGCATTCAGGAAATGCTCATCTTTTACCACCGGTGCATATAAAATCACATGATTTCCCAATTGGGATTGAGCGCGCCATACATGGTCAGCCATACCTTCCAGCATCTCAAAAGTCATGTACTCCGCGCTTCCCAGCTTCCGACTCAACAGATAGGCGTATGCAATAGTGAACAAATTATGAGAAGCGACCCCCACATGCAAGGCTTTTGCATTCTCCGGTAACAAAGCCCATTCCAGAATATGCAAATAATTGGCATCCACTTCAGTTTTCGATGTCCTTACAGGATTAGGCCAGCCACGAAGGGAAGAAATAACCGTTTCCATTTCCAAATTACAGCCTTTCACCAGTCGCATCTTTAATGGTGCACCCCCATCAGCCACACGCGCTTTGGCAAATTCTAATAATTCAGTCTGAAATTCGTATGCATCGGGAAGATAAGCCTGCACAACGATGCCTGCCGAATAGTTTTTAAACTCCGGTCTGCTCAACACTTCTTTAAACAAGCGCAATGTAAAGTGAGCATCTTTATACTCCTCCATATCCAAATTGACAAACTTGGAACGTTTTACACCATTCTCATCTACGTAAGGAAAGTCAATCGCTTTCTGATATAGCGCACACATACGTTTCACCAGTTCCGGAAAACTTTCTTCATAATTCAGCGCATGGGTCTGTGCGTAGATACCCGATATTTTCACGGAGATATAATTGATATCGGGAGCCTCCAAAGCTTCTAAATAATGGAAATAACGATGGTCTGCTTCTCCGTTTCCTAATACGACCTCACCCAGCAAATTTACATTCTGACCAATCTTTTGCTTAAAACGGGCAGCCAGATGGGCTGTTAATTTAGGACGCGCCTCATCCAGAATCACTTTAGAAGTATCCATACGAAGGCGCTTCTTTATGATTGGTATGGCAATAAAATCAAAATGGTGGCCAAAAGCCTGGTACATTTTAAAAAGGAAAGCATCACGCTTATTCAAGAACTCAGGTACACCATAACGGTCTATCAGCTTCTTGATACGTTCTGCCAATTTCTTACGATCACGAATTTGAGAAGATTCGTCCAGCATCTTCACCAGGAACTTTTTGTCCTGTGGCCGTTGTACCATAACGGCATATTTATGCTGTTCTTTACGTTCCTCACTAGTGATGGTTTGTTCACACGTGTTATAAAGCTTCAGTACCCATTCTTGTACTTCAGCGATAGTCGGTCTGTTGTCCATAGTAAACTCATGTTAATGTGTAAGAATTAAGGATAAAAAAATCATAGGTAAACAACCAAAGACATGAGCATCGTAGGACTGAACATAACGGCACGATACCGGTGCAAGGTCTGAAGAGCCTGCTGCGAAAACCGGTCAAATATAAGTTCTCTGCCCATAAGATGATTTCCTTAGAAAATGTAATTGTTCACATGCAAATATACACTAATTCTTTTATTATCAAAGGAAAAAGTGAAAAATTATAATCCGGAACATATTAAATTTCCAATTTAAAGAAAGTAGGCTGATTGGAAGCCCTACTATAGCCTTCCAACAAATAGAAATCCGTACAGGCCACATGAATGGTAAATAAATAATTGATGGTATGCGGATGGTATCCTTTGGGAGGAGCAATACAATATAATCCACCTATCGTTTCCTGTGCCCAAGAATAAGACTTTTCCTTAAAATCGGCTACAAAAGCTGCCTTTCTGAAACGATCTGAGATTTCACGCAAATAAAACTCACCTATATGACAGGCATTGCTCCGATTAGACTCATGGTTGGCAAACAGCCAAAAATCATCCTGCAAACGAATACCTACCAAAGATCCTATATTGGAATGAATGCTATATAGAACAGACTCTCCACTATACAAACCATCCCGACATACAAACGCCACCTTCTCCAAGCAATAAAATATATCATAGGAAAGGCCTTCATGCTCATCTTTCCAGTGAAACAGACCATTCTGTATCTGAAGTGCATACACCGGAACCGTCCATTGCCCGCAATCCAACAGGCACAACACATCGCAGCCTCTTATCAATTTATGATAATCAGCCACACATTTATCCTGCGAATTCCAAACAATAATTTTCATCACTCAGGCTAGTTTTATCCATTCATTTTTATGGTACAAACATAAAAAGAGACGTGGGACCTGCTTAATATTTTATCTGCCTTAGAGGTATCCCCATACCAGCTGCACAAATAATAACAACAGTGTCCCACGTCTTTATGAATATACTAATCCTGTTAAGGAGTATAAACACAAGACGTGAGCGCTTGTTGTATTACACTTGTGCAGCTTTGAAAATTGGGGATTTTCTAAGACAAGGTAATATTTTAAACGCTCTTAATTATATATGTCCCTTCTTGTTTTCAAATGAATTTTCATCTGTTTTCAAGAATTGGTACAAAGTTAAAAAAAGAGTTCTGATTAAAGTGGAATTAATCTATTTTTTTAAATAAATAATAACCCGGATGAACATCTGAAAAAGTTATTCCCCCATTACAGTAGCTACAATTTTACGACCACCTCCATGGTTGCGGAACTCACAAAGGTAAATTCCCTGCCAAATACCCATATTCAACCGACCTTCTGTAATAGGAATAGTGAGGCTGACGCCTATAATTGTTGCTTTTGCATGAGCAGGCATGTCATCCCAACCTTCTAAAGTATGTTCGTAATAAGGCTCACGTTCCTTTATCAAATGATTAAAAATAGATTCCATATCCGTACGGACATCCGGATCGGCATTTTCATTGATACTTAATGCCGCACTGGTATGTTTGATGAACAAATAAAGCAAACCTATTTGGGGAAGTGGAGGCAAATTGCGCACCACTTCATCAGTAATCAGGTGAAATCCCCTAGTACGGGGACGAAGCGTAAATTCTGTCTGAGATACCATAACTATTATCAACCTTTATGCATCCATATAGATGCCACTTTACGACGTACTGCTATTATATTAAACAAAGATACACCCACAAAAAGCAAAATACCTATAACCATGGCTGGTCCCAGATTTCCTTCTTCCAACTGTGGAAATAACTTTTCTATCATATCCATATAGCTATTCCGCACATAGATCACAATTCCCACCGATAAAAACAACACTACTGCATTGAGGCCCAATGTCAGCATTTGATAGGGAAGCGCCACCTTAGCCGGACTGTAACCTATCAATAACAGATTCTCCAACTTAGACGTATTCTTCTGCAGTAACAAGTAAATACTGAGCATCAAAATATAGAAAGAGAGCACACTGATAAGCAAACCTACAGAAAGCACAATTCCTATAATCACTTTCAAGAACCAGGTAGTCTTTCCCGCATCCAACTTGTCATCTTCTGTATCATATCCCTTGTCTTTAAAGAACTTGGCAATACGGTCGTCCGTAGGATTGTTCACTTCAACAATCAGTCGTGACGGTTCGCTTTTCTGCCCCGGGGCAAACTCATTGTTGGCCCACGTCATAAATGTTTCCGGAACAAGAATCGTATTCAGACGATTAGAGAAACCAACTATTTTTCCTTTAAAGTTTTCCGTACGCCCCACACCGGTAATACGTATATCCAAATTAACCATACCCATCACCCCTTCCGACAATTGCGGCAGGCTCCGGCTTTGTGCAAAACCAAAGTTATACAGATTCAGATAATTACGGGGAATAATGATAGGAACAACCCGTTCATTTTCATCAAACTCCCATTTATCCAAGTTCACATCCACATACTCATCGGGAACAGACTCAAAGAACATGGCTGTAGACATATGCAATCCCACGTTCTCCATCCCCATGCCTGCCGACACTTTAAATTGGGAAGGCATAAAAGCCCCTACTCCTTTGGTAAACGGCTGTTCGCTGATTTCAGCAATGTCTTGTTCGGAAAAAGTCTTGCTTTTACCGACAAAAGAACCCAATGTGCTCACTTTCTTGCTTACTATCACATAGTCTTTCTTCATGAAACTGTCACCTTCCGTAAAAACAGGCAACACATCTTTATAAAACTGGGCACTCAGCAACACAATGACCATGCCGCACAGATTGGCAAAGAAAAAACCCGCCAATTGTGGGAAACTGATATGCTGACGTAATAATTTCCAGACCAACCTCATAGCTTCAACGTTTTTGTGTAGTTCAACTCCAAATGCTTGCCGATAGAGGTCACAATGATACCTGCCCCCTGTCTATCCGCTTCCTCCACCAATATCCGGGACATAATCCGTCCATTCTCCTCATCCAGATGGCTGATAGGTTCATCCAGAAAAATAAAATCAAAAGGTTGGCAAAGGGCGCGGACCAACGCAACACGCTGCTGTTGTCCGAAAGACATTTTAGCTATTGGCGTTTCCCATTTATCGGCAATGCCGAACTGTTCAAA
>ENA-OPNV01001416-OPNV01001416.1-human-gut-metagenome-genome-assembly--contig:-NODE-1416-length-10476-cov-2.086268_pt1 | contig 10476 bp, 10 predicted proteins | sample MGYA00241542_ERZ501781 | MGnify/ENA primary metagenome ERZ501781 (study PRJEB25962, sample SAMEA2042609) | human gut metagenome | biome: human gut; feature: human-associated habitat; material: faeces...
GCTAATAAAATGAACGCAGGCAGCCAGAGAACGGGAAGAAGTGATCCTGAAACAGTTGGAAGAAAAAGAACCACTGCCGGATAAGGAGAAAGATCAGATGGCATGGGTAAGAGTTGCCAATCAGCACAGAGCGATTGCAGAAGAGATTATCCTGAAAGAATTGATTTATGTATAAGGATTGCCAGTAACTAATCTGGCAGGTAACTGATAAAAATAGAATATTGTGAGCGAAGTAAGGCGTGAGTCATAAGATATGGCTTGCGTCTTTTTCTTTGCCTGAAAGGAAGTGATAAGTTTGAACAAGAAGTTTTTGAAGCATTATATGGAAACCAATCCAGAAGGGACAGCACAGACCTATATTTTTCTGGTGGACAATCAGGATATCGCATTGAATATTGTGATGTCAGGTTATCAGGCACTTTGTCTGGTGCAGGAAGATGACGGATATTATTTCAGTGCAGATTCCTTTATAGAGGAAATGAGATCTATTCAGTTTACTGGAAGCTGTCAGAGTGCCTATCATTATGTGACTTCCTGTACGGTGAAGTGGATGAATGATAAGTTACAGACATTTTTCAAAGACGCTGGTCTTGATGGAAAAGCAGGCTGGCAGTTGTTCAAAGAGAAGGAGTACCTTGGCAAACTGGATAATCAGAAAGAAGTTGAGAAATTACTGGAACAGTATATTCTTCGGTTTGAGCGAGATCCAAAAGAAGAACCGGAACTGAGCCGTTTTCACTTATTTGATGCAAAAGGAAATGTGAAAGGTGTCCGGGATATGGAGATTGTAGATTACCTGGTGGAGAATGTTCAGTTTTTTGTGGTGGGAATCACACCGTATTATTATGAGCATGGTGTTTTCCTGGAAGACCATGATGGAGTAAGAATGAAATACCGTATTCAGAAGTTAATCTATCGTGACCAGGTACAGAGTGGCGTGATTAAAAGAATCTATAATCTGCTGATCGCACAGCCAAAAGTTCACCGAGAGGCATATGAACTAAATAAACAACCTGTGCGGTGGATCAATTTCAAAAATGGATATTATGATCCGGTTACGGGTGAAATGCTGGAACACAATCCGGATTATCTGACAATCAATCAGATTCCATTTCCCTATTATCCAGAGGATTGTGAGCAGGTGTTACAAGGTGGAGAAAATATCAAAAAGTATCTTGCATCGTCTCTTCCTAACAAAGAAGAACAGCAGACATTCTGGGAGTATTTTGGATACTGCATGACACAGGATACGCAGTTTCAGAAATTCCTTACACTGAAAGGAAATGGTGGAACTGGAAAGTCGGTGGCAGTATCGCTGATCCAGCATGTCGTTGGAATCACCAATATGTCCAGCATTTCTCTACAGGATCTGAACAAACGATTCTATGCGACTGGAATGTACGGAAAGCTGTTAAATGCCTGTGCGGATATTCCATGCAAGGCAATGGAGAATACAGATGTATTAAAGAAAGCAGTCGGTGAGGACACACTGATTTATGAGAAAAAAGGACAGGATGCAATTCATTTCCACTCTTATGCGAAGCTGCTTTTTTCTACCAATGAAATGCCGCAGAATCTTGAGGATAAGTCGGATGCTTTTTATCGCAGACTACTGATTCTTGATATGAACCGGGTAGTAAAAAGTGGTGAAAAAGATCTGCACTTAAAGGAAAAGGTACAGGCAGAATCTGATTATGCAATTCATATGGCGATGATTGCATTGAAAAATCTGTACGAACAGGGAAAGTTCACGGAGAGCGAACACAGCAAAGAATGTGTAAGAGAAGTGCAACGGACGTCAGATAGTATCTGTGCTTTTATTGATGAGTCATTGGTGCGTGCCAAAGGGAAACGTCTGAAACGAAGTGAAGTGTTCCATATGTATGAGGAATACTGCAAAGAGAATGGCAGACAGGGGCATGGTAAATCCAACTTTTTCAGGAATATGACAGATAAAGGTTTCCTTCTGAAGCAGTACAATGGTGAGTTCTATTATCAGGATATTGCAGTTAAGGAAGAAGATTTTTGTCCTGTAGATCCAGAAGAAAGAATACCTTTTGAAGAAACAGATATAGATTATAAACAGTTACAATTAAATATGAATCAGGGAATTAAGGGCATTTAGGGCAAAATAAGCAAAAAGAAATGTTACCGGAGCAGGAGAAATAACAAAGATAGCTGCCAGAGTACATAAAATTTTGCTTTTTTTACACTGACTGCCCTTTTTATGTATCAACATTTTAGCTGATACAAATATAGGTTTTTCTCGAATTTGGGAAAAAGTAAAAAAATAAAAATTAAGAAAGTGTGAGGTATGATTATGAGAATGATGAAAAACAACAATAATGAAACAGTTATGGTGATCGGGATTGATCATGGGTATGGAAACATGAAAACAGCCACCAGATGCTTTCCATCCGGTGTAGCCAGATATGACAAGGAGCCAATCTTTCAGGACAATCTTCTTGTTTACAATGGCATGTATTACCAGATCGGAGAGGAACACAAGGAGTTCTGTGCAGAGAAAACGCAGGATGAGGACTATTATGTGCTGACACTGGCAGCTATTGCAAGGGAACTGGATGGGAAAGGTATGAACCGGGCAACGGTACATATCGCAGCCGGACTTCCCCTTACCTGGGTAGCTACACAGAAAGAAGACTTTCAGAAATATCTTCTCCAGAATGAAAGTGTGGATTTTACATTCCGTAACAAAGACTACCATGTAGAGTTTGCAGGAGCTGATATTTACCCACAGGGGTTTGCAGCAGCCTTTTACCGCTTACAGGATTTCAAAGGAATCAACATGCTTGTGGATATTGGAAATGGAACTATGAATATCATGTATATTAATAATTCCCGTCCATTAGAGAAGAAATGCTTTACAGAGAAATATGGAACGCACCAGTGTGTGCTTGCAGTCAGGGAATCCTTGTTGAAAGAACTGGGAACAGTGGTGGACGATCTGGTGATTGAGCAGGTGATCCGTACCGGGACAGCAGATATTGGTGAGAAATATCTGACAGTCATTCGTAAAGCTGCCGGAGATTATACGAAAGAAATCTTTCATAAGCTGAGAGAACGGGAATATAATCCAGAACTGATGCGTCTGTATGTGGTCGGCGGTGGCGGTTGTATGATCCAGAATTTTGGAGAATATGACAAGAGCCGGGTGACAATTGTACGGGACATCTGTGCCACAGCGAAAGGCTATGAAGCAATGACCGTAAGGAAAATCCAGAGAAACGGAGGGATGCTTGTATGAGAAAAGAACGGAAAATCATCAATACAAATATCCGTTTGAATCTTTGTGATGAACAGGACAGGCAGGCATGGGAATATTTGCAGACGATGGACAGGGAAAAATATAAATCGTACACCAGAGCAGTTGTAGTTGCTTTAAACGATTATTTTTCCAGAGAGTACAGGAATGAAGCAGATCCGTATCTGGAAACCAGAGAAAAGGAAGATGCTTTTCTGGAAAGGGTGGAAATAGCTATCCGGGATGGAGTAAAAGAATCCGTTCCGATGGCTATGGCGAAGAACCTGATTGAAATGCTTGTACCGTTTGTAAAAGAATCGGTAGGAGAAATTAATCTGCCGGACAGAACACTAACAATGGAGAAAACGGATGGAGAGATCGCAGAAGATAATCTGGACTGGGAGAAAGAAGCTGATATGGATGCAGCACTGGATTTTGCAGACAGTTTTTAGATGGTTATGAAATAGCAGTAACAGGAAAACAGACTGACAGTAAGGAATAGCTTTACAAAAACAAAATAGCAGAAAAAGACAATGGCAGTGGTGGAATTTCAGACATTATGAATTGGAGAAATGTTTATGACTGCTATTTTTATGTCTTTTAGCAGAAATGGAAAGAGATCCAGAAAAAGAAAGACAGAAATAACAGGAAAATATAACAGAAAAGCGTTGGCAGATGGGTGGATTGAACAAGCAAGGCGAAGAAAAGAATAGAGTGCCGGATACGGCACATGATTGTCCGATACTTCGCATCGGAGTGATGCATGAACAGCCTGTTTCAGAAAGAGAAAATCTATCGAAATGGGAGCTTTTCTCTTTCTTCCACAGTCTGTCCCTGCACCACAAAACCACCGTCATCTCCATTTTGATCTGATAACGTAGGGTGGAAAATATGGCTTGGTGGGTGTCGGTTCAGTGGTGGGGAGATGACAGGCAAGTTTCGCAAAGTGGCAAGCCACTATGCACCGGAGCCAGCCTTTGGGCTGTTCCTAAACTTGCCAGAGGGCTCCGCCCCTTGGAACCCCGGCACGTCAATGGCGTAAGTATTCCTGCGAAATGTCCACCGGACATTCCTACGGAACACTTACTGATTGACTAGGACGCTGTCCTGCACCTGTATAAGAGAGCGTTGCACTCTCTTATAAATCTCCTGCCAATATGCCGCCAGAACGCTGTGGCTGTTAACAAAGAATGAAAATCAAGCAATGAAAGGAGACAAAAGCCTATGAGAAAACGAAATCATACAGTAACCATACGGATGAATAAAGAGGAATACGATTTGTTTCAGAGCAAGGTTAAAGAATCCGGAAGAACACAGCAGGAAGTTGTGATAAAAGCAATCGCAGACTTGAAGATAGCAACGGCAGAGGAAATAGAAGAACTGAAAAGACTGAACCAGATGTTTGCGGATATCCTTTGTCAGCTCCGGGGAGCTACGACAAATATCAACCAGATTGCAAGAAAACTGCATACAGATGGAGAAATCCCAAACGACAGTATGTTGTATTTCCTCAATAAAAATATTCTCAAGTATCGGAAGGAGAGTGAAAGGATATGGCAGTTAATAAGACGATTAATAAGCGGACAAATACACATGGAGCAATGAGAAATTGTATTGAATATGTTTTACGACAGGACAAGACAAGTGAGCTGCTTACTTATATAACAGGCCCGTACTGTCACAATGAAATTAATTATGATCTGGTGTACAGAACCTTTTTGGAAGAAAAGAAGATGTGGAATAAAGATACAGGGAGAATGTATGCCCACAACATTATTTCCTGGCATAAGGATGAGCAGATCACCCCGGAGCAGGCATTTGAATTTGGAAAAGAGTTTGCAGAAAATTGGTTCAGTGGATTCCAGACCTTAGTGGCTGTGCATAAGGATAAAGACCATATCCACTGCCATTTGGTTACTAATTCAGTGAGTTATGAAGATGGGAGAAAGCTGCATAACACCAGAAAAGATCTGGAACGTATGAAACAGCTTACCAATCAGATGTGCTGGGAACGAGGACTGACCGTTGCCGAAAAAGGAAAGCATTTTGATGGAAGTCAGATTGAAAAAGGGGAAGTCATTGCATGGAGCAAAGACAAATATAATCTGTTCCGTCAGCAGGTAAAGGATAGCTTTGTAGCGGACTGTGCAATGGCAGTGTTAAAAGCACTGGAAAATTGTATCAGCAAAGAAAAGTTTATAGAAAAAATGAAGCAGTTCGGATGGAACGTAAACTGGACAGAGAAACGGAAGCACATTACTTTTCAGAACCAGGATGGGAAGAAGGTGCGAGACAGTAATCTGTCAAAAACATTTCATCTGGATATCAGCAAGGAGGGACTAGAGAATGAATTTAATGGAAATTACGAAAGGACACGAGCCGAAGCAGAACGAACAAACGGAGCAGGCGGCGTCACTGGAGCTAGTGACGGAAGAGAGAGACGAGTTACAGGTGAGAAATCAGAAGATGAACGAGTTTATCCAGAAATTTCAGGAAAGGACACACAAGCTGAAAATGGAAAAACAGAAGCTATTCTTCGAGAATCACGAAATGCAAGACGAAATTCGGAAATTAAACGACGAAATTCATCGTTTGACAACCGAACTGTCCGAAACGCAGAAGCTGAATCAATCGCTTCAGAAGAACAACGACGATTTGAGGAACAGAAACGGATTGATGAGCAGGAGCGAGCAAGAGCAGCTCGAAGAAGAAATAAAAGACGTTCGGGACCAGAACTCTAAATTGCAGATACAGGTTAATAAATCATCTGTTGAAGCAGTAGATGAAGCACAGAAGAAACAAAAAGAAGCAGAGAAAAAGATAGAGCAGGCAGAATCCAAAGCCCGTAACGAAAAGAAACGTGCTGAGCTGGAAATTCGTAAAGCGAAAAAAGAAGTAAAGGACAGAACGGAAAGCATGAAGTCTATAGAATATTTCTGGGGAATGGGATACATTACGGTAGTCCTGTTTGCAATTCTACAGAATGGTGCTTTTCAACATGATTTCATAGATTTTTTTATGGCTCCATTCATGTGGTATGTTCGATTTTGTAAATGGCTGGTATATCCAACTTATGATAATGGATTTAACCAGAAAATAGCATATACAGGTGGGGAAGTATGGGTTATCAGGATTCTGGCAATCGTAGCTGTGCTTTTCATAATGGGAATCATAATGGTGATAATTATGGAAACAATAAAACAATACAAAAAAATGTGGAACGAAATTTCACAAATGTTTTTGATTGGAAGCCTTTCAGGGATAGCAGTGCTTGGGGATGTAACTAGAAAATATCTGCCGGTGAATTTGATTTTGCTATTTATACTCATTAATATGGGTATCATGCTACTCAGAATATATCTTCGGAAGAAGTTTGATTATATGTAATTTGTTATTTTAATGACCAGTGGGTGGTACCTGACAAATGATAAAGCTGTTATTATGATTGCACACCGCCTAAAAACAGTACAGAAAGCTGAACGGATTTTCGCTCTGGAGAATGGAAAACCGCACAGCAGGGAATACATGAAGAACTTGTGAGACAGGATGGGATTTATCGTCATTTTATTGTTGAAAGAAGAGAGGCAACAAAATGGAGAGTTTAGGAGTCTAAATGTCTGGTGCGGCGATATTCCAAAGGTGATACACCAAAATGCTTTTTAAACACAGAGGCGAATTTGCTCTGATTCAGATATCCGACCTGTGCTGCAATCTCAGCTACAGACAGTCGTGTTGAGGCAAGCAGTTCGCCTGCTTTATTCATACGCATTTCACGCAGATAGACAGAAATATTCTGTCCGTAAACACCGCGAAAATAATTTTTTAGACTGGTTTCGCTGATAGAAAAATATTCAGCCAATTCCCACGCAGGATGATGCAGCCTTAGGTCTGAGGTGATGATATTTTCGACCTTTTTAGCAATATTAACCTGAGATTCAGTAAAGAAAGTGCAGGCCTGAGACTTAGGGATAGCCTCCAAATTTTGTAGTACTGAGAATAAAGCGAGCGTATATATTTTCATTTGAATGACTGCAAAAGAGGCCGGAAAATCATATAATTCCCATAGTTTTTTGAGAATTTCCTCAGTTTCGTGGGTCGCTGTCGATATATAAGTGCTTCCATGAGGACAAAACATCTTTGAGATTTTTCTGAAATCAATGCTAAATTCATTTTGTACCCATGTATTTTCTAAAGTAAATGTATCTATATCAATAAAGAATTCAAGCCCCTCATAGATGCGCTTTGGATAAACATATTCTTTTTGGGCGAAGCATTCTGTGAGAGAAAGTTCTCTGTCTTTGATGTAGACAAAATTTTTGTTGTTCAGGATCATTTCACAACGACCTGTCACACAATAGTTAAGAAGCAATGGACCTTTTGTAATGGAGCTGTCTGATCGAAGGTCGGGAGCCGTCCAGGTTGGAGAATTTATAAAAATATATGCCAGAGACAGACCGGGAAAAAGTGAAAAAAAGGTCATCGAACCTTTACCTTCCTTCGTATTTAATATAAGCTCCATACTATATTCAGCCTGTTTTATGGATATACCTGGTATTTTGATACATTTTTTGATCACGTCGTTAATTTTCATAGAAGATCTCCCTGATATAAGTACTTTTGCCCTGTAACAGATAATATTATAGGATTTGAAGAGAGCAGAGTCAACAATAAAACCCAATGCTGTTTGGAGCTAAAATGATATTTGGTTGTAGAGATATAACAAAACATATGGTATTTTATGGAGTAGTTAGATAGAGCTAATTATACAAGGGAGGTATTCTGTATGAATAACAAATTACAGGCGAAGGACCTGATTAATCTGGGACTTTTCACAGTCCTTTATTTTGTACTCGGATGTTGTGTGGCAATTCCGATTGGCTTTGTTCCGATATTTCTTCCGATTCTTGGTGCATTGTGGACACTGATCACAGGAATTCCATTTATGTTATTCCTGACAAGGGTAAAGAAGTTTGGTATGGTAACGCTGATGGCAATTCTGAGTGGCCTTTTGATGGGACTTACCGGAATGGGATATTGGGGTGTACCTTTGGGGCTTATCTTTGGGCTGCTGGGAGATTTGATTCTGAAATTTGGCAATTATAAAAGTGCTAAAAGGAGCCTGATTGGATATGCAGTATTCAGTCTCTGGATGGTTGGTACATATATTCCAATGTACTTCATGGTAGAAGATTCAAGAGCCAGCTTCGCAGCCAGTTTTGGTAAAGAGTATGCAGATAAAGTAATGGCTGTCATGCCTATGTGGAGCATTGTTCTTGTGATTGCAGGTATCTTTATCTGCGCAATCATTGGAGGAATGATTGGAAAAGCGTTGCTCAAAAAACACTTTGTAAAAGCAGGAATCGTGTAATGGATGAGATATTATCTGCTACTGTTGACAGCAGAAATGGAATTGTTTTAGATCCTAGAACAAAATTGTTTATGCTTATAACGATTACAACATTGATGTTCAGTACCAGCAATGATGGAATCATGAATATAGTGAAACCAATACTAAGCCTTATACCATTTGCATTGATTTTGTCAGAGCACAAATTCAAAACAGCCGGTAAATATGCAGTTCTCTATGCGGTATGCTTTGTACTGGAGCGGCTGGCATTGAATGTTTGGAGTGGTATGATTTCTTTTCTGATATTGGCAGCAACATCAATTATGACGCGTTTTGCACCGGGAATTATGACAGGCGCATATCTGATTTCTTCTACATCTGTAAGTGAGTTTATCAGTGCAATGGAGCGGATGCATGTCACAGAAAAAATCATAATACCGTTGTCAGTTATTTTCCGTTTCTTTCCTACAATCAAGGAAGAATATCAGGCAATCCGGGATGCAATGAAAATGAGAAATATCCGTTTTGGTGGTAAAAATCCATTCCTTATGATTGAATACCGGCTGATACCATTGATGGTATCCGTAATAAAAATTGGTGATGAGCTGTCTGCAGCAGCTCTAACAAGGGGACTTGGTGCACCGGTCAGAAGAACCAATGTCTGCGAGATTGGCTTTCATGTACAGGATTTTAGTGCCATTGTTGTTTGCTTTGCATGCTTTATATTGTTCTTTTTGCATCAGTATATTGTTTTTTGAGGTAGTACATTATGATAAAAATAGATCATGCAACATTTACATATGGAGAAAATAATGAATATTCTGTGGGAATCCGGGATATTGATCTGGAGATAGAAGATGGTCAGGTTATTGTGCTATGTGGGGAGAGCGGTTGTGGAAAAACAACACTCACTCGAATGATCAATGGGTTGATTCCACATTATTATGAAGGAAAATTAACTGGTGAGATATGGATAAATGGGATAAATGTTTCGCAGCAGCCACTGTATGATACAGCAAAAATTGTTGGAAGTGTTTTTCAAAATCCACGGTCACAGTTTTTTAATGTAGATACAACAAGCGAGATTACTTTTGGATGTGAAAATCTTGGAATGCCAAAGGAAGAAATCAAAGATCGATTGCAGGCTACAATTCAGGAGCTGCATCTGAAAAAATTGATTGGACGCAATATTTTTCAGCTTTCAGGTGGAGAGAAGCAGAAGATTGCCTGTGCAGGGGTTTCTATTATGAAACCGGATATTTTTGTCCTGGACGAACCCTCTTCTAATCTGGATGCAGCTTCAATCATGGATCTGCGAAGAATAATCGCCCACTGGAAGGAACAGGGAAAAACGATTATTATATCGGAGCATCGCCTGTATTATCTGCGTGGGCTGGCGGATCGGTTTATTTATATGAAAGAGGGACAGATTATTCAGGATTATTCAGCCACAGAGTTTGAAAATCTGACAGAAGAAAAGCGAGAAGAGATGGGACTGCGGGCTTATGTTCTGGAAAATCTCCTTATGCCAGAGATGTTGATATCAGAAAGAACCACAATGGAACTTCATGATTTTAATTTTGCATATAAGAATGGTCCACAGATTTTATATATCAGAGAATGTGAGATTCCGGCAAATCGGATTGTCGCAATTACGGGCAATAATGGAGCTGGAAAATCTACTTTTTCCCGTTGTTTCTGTGGTTTGGAAAAACAATGTGGCACAATCATCTGGAATGGAAAAACTTACAGACCAAAAGAAAGGCTGAAAGCCTGTTATATGGTTATGCAGGAAGTGAATCATCAGCTTTTTACAGAGACAATACAGGATGAAGTTATGATTAGCATGAAAGAAGAAAATGAGAAA
>ENA-OPNV01001443-OPNV01001443.1-human-gut-metagenome-genome-assembly--contig:-NODE-1443-length-10302-cov-1.924173_pt1 | contig 10302 bp, 6 predicted proteins | sample MGYA00241542_ERZ501781 | MGnify/ENA primary metagenome ERZ501781 (study PRJEB25962, sample SAMEA2042609) | human gut metagenome | biome: human gut; feature: human-associated habitat; material: faeces...
GTCATACTTTTTGTAATACTCCGCAATCTTGGCCGCGCAATGGGACGCCTTGTTTCCCGGACTGTCGCCGTACTGCTGGTCTATCAGCCGCATGTCAAGCGACATCTTGTTCGAGTAGTTGGTGGCGATCAGCATCTGTGCCTTCTCCTCCGCTTCGGACAGAGGCTCCCTGTCTATGTAGGTCGCATCCCCGGTTTCAGCGAACTTTATCAGTTTTTGAATGAAAATCTCCTGCTGGGGAGTGGGCGGTATGTGATAGAGTTGCTCGTTGAGTTCCGGCCTGTCAACCCCTACGTCCTCGGCCGTTTTGTAATCGGTTATCTCCGCATAAAAATTGGCGAGTTCCGGCACCTTGATAAAATAGCGGAAACGCTCTTTCTGCACCACCTGGTTGGTCACTGAAAATTCAAAGTCCGTGCTTTTCTTCGCATAGACGGCCGCCCAACCGTCAAAACAGGTAATCCCCTGCCGCTCCATTTCCTTCGGACGGAGATACTTGAAAAGGAGATAGAGTTCTGTCAGGCTGTTGGAGATGGTCGTACCGGACAAGAAAGTGGCCCCCAAATCCCTGCCCGTACGCTCCTGTATGGTACGGATGGCGAAAAGCATGTTCATGGCCTTCATGCTTCCTTCGGGATTGCCCAGGCCGGAAACCCTCGCATGGCGTGTGTTGAACATCAGGTCCTTGAAATTGTGCGATTCGTCAACGAAGAGGTGGTCGATGCCCATCTGCCTGAAATCTGTAACATCATCCGTCCGGTCCTTTATATCCTGTTCCAGCTTTTCAAGTTTGGCCTCAAGGTTTTCCTTTCTTCTTTCCAGCCCCTTCTTTATCCAGCCGGTCACTTCATTGCCCTGCTGCTCGAATACGGCGAGATTCTCTTCGATGCTGTCTATTTCCTGCGTATATATTTCCTGCTGTATTTCGGGGGACTGGGGTATTTTCCCGAACTGGTCGTGTGTCAGGATGATGCAGTCCCAGTTGTTGTTCTTGATGTCGCTGAAGATCCGCAGGCGGTTCTCCGGCGTGAAGTCCTCCTTGCCGGGATAGAGCAGACGGGCATTGGGATAGGCCGTGCGGAAGGTTCGGGCGATTTCGTGGACATTAGCTTTCAGTCCGATAATCATCGGCTTGTTCGCCAGTCCGAGACGTTTCATCTCAAAGGCGGCTATACACATGATAAGGGTTTTGCCCGTACCTACCTGATGGTCGATTATCCCGCCTCCGTTCATCTTCAGCATCCATACGGCATTTTTCTGGCTGTCGTACAGGGACGGTATGCCCAGCCCTTTCAGGTCAAGGAACGGGAAGCTTTGCAGGGAACCGTCGTAATCGGGACGTACATAGCAGTTGAACTTGCGGTTGTACATGTCCGCAAGGTTCTGCTTGAATTCGGGCAGCTGTTCATTCAGCCAGCCGGTGAAGGCGGAACGTATCTCGTTGATTTTGGTGTCGGCAAGCTGGATGGCCTCCGCATCCCGTACCTTAATGTCATTGCCCTCCTTGTCCTGTACGGTCTTGGTTATGTCGGGTACGGTGTTGTGCAGCGCATGTTTCAGCAGGTCGTTTCCGTAATAGCCTCTCTTTTCCCCTTTCACATAATATCTGTCGGTGATGTTCGCGTTGGTGCTCTCGAAGCTTACGCTGAATTCGTCGATGGATTCCGTATAGTGGATATGGGCCTTTGTCTCGAAGAGGTATCCGGCGAATTCCTCATATACGGACATGGGTATCCACCGTTCCCCCAGGTTGAAGTCAAGCTGTTCAAAACTTATGGGCTCCGGTATGGCTTTCCGAAGGGCCTCCAATGATTTTCTGCTCGCTCCGTCATCGGGATAGTCTCTCAGGTGGTTCTCTATCCATTCTGCTTTGGCGATCACATTGCCCGCTATGAAACGGTCCTTGATTTCATGGCTCTTCATCATGGGATTGTAGAAGATGCGCTCTTCCAGCTGTTCGAGCAGTTCCTGCCTGCCGATGTCGCAGAGATTCTCCATATATTCCAGATTGACCTCGCCGAACTTGTTCAGGGATGCCGCAAGGGCTTCCTGCGGTGTATCCACATGTGTCACTTCATTGGCGTTGAACGATACGGGCACGGTGAATATGTCCGCCTTCTGTATCTTCCCGTTGACGGAACGCTCCAATGAGAGCATTTCCCGTCCTCCTGCATCCAACAGCAGGAACTTGGCGTTGTCCTTTCCGTTCAGCTCCCTGAACATGCGGTGGAAACGGTCATACTGCCGGTTCAGTTCCTCCCTTAGTTCCGGCTGTTCGGTTTCCGTTTCGGCTTCCACATTGTAGAGATTGTGGTAGGCTTCACGGAGCGGGATATAGTAGGCGGCCCGGTATTGTTGTGTGACAGTCAGCCTGAGCGGATGGAACTGTACTTCGGGAGTACCCAATCCCTGCAAATATCCGTATTGCTCACCGGCTTTCACGAGAGAGCCGTTCTTGTATTCGGGGCGTATTTCTCCGGTAAACGGACGTGGTTCCGTTTCTTTTTTCCGTTCTTCCTCGAACCGTAGTCTGCGTTCCTGCCATTTCGCTTCCGCTGCCGCCTGTTCCCCGGTCATTTCTTCTTGTGAGACGGCTTCATCATACATGTTCTCTTGCGAGAACAGATTGAACATTTCCGGTTCGTTTCCTTTTCTTTTGCGGGATGCCGACGCTGTCCGGCCCGGTGATGGCCGGCTTTCCATCATCTGCACCTCCGCTTCCTCCTCGTCCGCATAGGCGGCAAACAGATTAAGCATGGGTTCATAAGGCTTGGTGGAAAGGAGACTTTCTTCCTGCATCTCCTGCCGGTGCTCCACTGCTGTTGTTTCCGGTGGAACTTCCGGTCCGGTTTTCAGGGCAGTGGAAACGGTGGAACGGGACAGGTTTTCTTCATAAAGTTTCCGGTCAAGATGGTTTCCCACATCTTGGGCCAATAATAGCCTGAGATGTTCGGAAATGGCTCCGATACCCCCTTCATGGATAAAATTCATGGCCGGTTGTCCGTACATGTTTTTACCCATGGATACGGAAGTATGGATGATATGGTCCAAATCGGCATAGCTGTTGTTGATATTGATACTGCCCGATATAAGACGGGTTTCAATAAAGTTCCGTTCCTTTTCGGTCAGTTCCGATTTTCGGGTATTCTTCTGCAATACGATCAGGTCGCTGCCCACTTCCGTACCCGCATCGGTAAACAGATTGTCCGGCAGACGGATGGTAGAAACGAGATTGGCATGGTTTACCAGCCAATCCCTGACGGGACGGTTCTGTGGCGAGTCCATGACGCCCGAAGTCGTGATATAGGCCAGTATCCCGCCTTCGCGCAGCGTATCCATGCCTTTGAGAAAGAAATAGTTGTGTACGGCAGCGAGTGAGGATTTGCGCACCGGGTCGTCACTCCGGTCAAAGTCCCGGTCATAAATCCTGGTATTCCCAAACGGGATATTGGAAAAAACAACATCGAATTAGCCGTTATAATAAGGCTGTATGGACTGGAAACCCTCTATGTTCACCTTGCTTTCCGGATAGAGGGATGAGAGTATCCTTCCCGTCAGCCTGTCCTTCTCGAAGCAATGGATTTCGGGGACATCCTTCAGAGTGCTGATGAACATGCCCGTTCCGGCGGAAGGGTCAAGAAAACGTTCCGGGCGGATTTCCGGTATCAGCAGGGCTTCCTGCATGGCCGTTACCACCGGCTCGGGTGTGTAAAAGGCTGTAAGGACGGAATTCTTAAGACTTTGGACGTATGACTTGTATTCTTTCTCATCTTTGGAATACTCACGCAGAAGTTCATGCAGCAGCCGGACCTGGGGAAACAGTTCTTTGTCCGACCTTCATTTTTCTATGTCCGTATCTTTCTCCGCCGGATTCAGGATGCACTTCAGTCCTCCGAAACCCGAATAACCGTTCAAGACCTTGCGTCCCTGTTCTGTAAGAGAGAACTCCGGACGCATGAATATCAGTTCAAGTGCGGCTATGTTGTCCGCCAGATGTTGTCGTCTGTTATATGCCATATTGTTCTATATAGGATTGTATGAAACCTGTAAGTTCAACGGTAAGTGTATGACAGGCCGGAGATGATTCAAACCTGTCGTCTATGGAATATTTGCCGAATACCGCCTCTGCGGGCGACAATACCTTCAGGCAGAAATCCGTCCGTCTTTCGGGCCGTACTTCGGGAAACCACTCCGATACGGCCTCGAAAACCGTATCGAACCGGGAAAAGCGCAAGTCCTGATAGAGAACGGCGTCAGCCTGTTCCAAAGCCTGCCTGACGGATAGGCCGTCACGTATGGCATGTTCGTAAGCCTCTGCGGCACTGTCCGCACGCTCCCGGATGAATGCCTTGTCATCGGCCATGTGCGGATGGCTTTCTCTCAAATAAAAAAGGAGAGCTGACTTGAAGCAGGACAGTTCTCCGTTGTTGTCATGTTGTGTAATCATCATCTGTTGTCATTGGATTTTGAATGGGGAAATAATTTGTGACATACCCGGTAACCTGAGAGGAAACCGGGTATATGGATTCGGTAAACGTTCCGCCTGCTGCCGGATTACGAGAACGAGAGGCTGTTCTTTCTGGCCTGCGGTCTGGGAGATACGACATGGCGGGCCGTCTGCTTTGTTTCTTGTTTCCTGTCGTTTTTGGGGTTTTCAACCGCCGGCTTGTATTCACGGGCATTGCGTCCTATGAGCAGGTTGTTGCTCTTGTTGCTGAAACGCACATCATCCGAGAACAGCTGTCTGGTCTTGGGATTGCGCATGTTCTCAATGAATACCATTCCGTGATTCTCCAGTATCTTTTTCTGTTCGGGGGTTATCTTGGCTCCCAGAATCGTATCGCTGACCTTCAGCTGCTTGTCGGACTGTTTGAATGCGATGTCCCTTATGGTCGGATCGACATAGGCCACACCGGAAAGCATGGTGTCGTTCTTGCGCTGTATGTCATTGATGGGGACTTCGCCACCTGAAGCGAGTATCTGCTTCTGCTTGTCGTCCAGTCTCTTCCCATAAATGTAGTCCGGGATTTTGATGGCATCCACGGGCATGGTGATGATGCGGTTGGTGGACTCGTGGAAACTGACATAGCATTTGCAGACATTTCCGGTAAGCGTGTCCTTCATTTCCTTGATTCCTCCCAACGTACCCGTTTCGGCCAGTTTGTCCTTCTCTTCATCCGTGAATACGCCTTTATAGACCGGCAAATCATATTGGGGCTTGTCCAGACGGGTGAGTGTCTTGAGTTCCACTTTGCCGTCCGCACCTTTCACACACATGAAACAGGCCTCGCCCAAATCTTTCTTTTCTCCGTTTATCTCCTTGCTGATGGGCAGTGCGGTGGAAGTGATTCTTCCTTTGAGAAGTTCTCCCATGCAATGGTTGTTGAACAGAGTCTCCTTGTCAAGACCAAGTGCGTTCAGATCTTTCCACGGCAGCTGGTGCTCATCAAACTTATACCGCCGGGCCAGTTTGGCGATACGTCCCTCGTCGTTGAGTTCGCTGTTTTCTACCAGTTTCTTGCCGTCCGGTCCGGGGTCTTCCCCTTTCCGAATCTGGATGACCGCGTTCAGTGTCTTGTCCAAAACGGCAAGTGGTACAAGGAAGAAACTGAAGCTTGTGGGATTTTGGTACTGGTTCTTGAAATTCGTGAAGAACAGTTCCAGAGGTGTGGTACGGTCCAGTTTGAGAAAACTGTTGTTGTTCTTTTTGTCCGGCGGTACGACTTCGATGCTGCCGTCCTGTTCGTTCATCTTGGAGATGACTGCGGTCTTGTTCGTTCTCTTGTCAAGGACTGCCATTACATGCTCGTCCTGACTCTGCTCTTGTTGCTCTTGTTTTTTCTTAGCCATAAAATTAATAGTTTAAGTGATACAATAATTAATCAATATCGGGTAAACCTTAGCCCGTCGGTGCGAATGTAGAGGTTTAATTGATAGGTTATTACAGTTCCGGGGATGGCGGAAAGGAATGGCGGGATTTGGCGGAAAATGGCGTTTCCGAAAATAATAGCTGTTATTTAAAAATATGAATTATAATCATCTATCATTCATTTGGTTTGATTATATTTGCATATGAGGTATTGATTTTTAAGATTATATCATATGGTAACAAAAGATGTTTTAGAAAAATTACTTGTGGCCGCCGTTCTTAAAGCTTTAGGTATGAATAGGGAATTGGATGTTATATCTTTTAATAGAACTATAGAGTTACTTACTTCTCAAAATAGCATAATGCAAAAAATACCACTACGCATTAGCCAATCTATAGAGGAGCTTCAAAATGAAAGAAGTAAGTCCTCGAAAACGAAAGATAAATATATATCATTTTATCCTCAAAAGGGAATTATACTTTATGATGGAATTTATGGCTCTGCCTTTGGTAGAATGAATTACTTCTATAGGTCAAAAGGTATTCGCATTTTTTTATTCAAGGATAAAAGTCTTGATGTTGTTGCTACATATTGTACAATAAATGAAGATGGATTTAATTTTTCAAATGAGAGTATAGATACTTATGAAGTAGTGAATAATATTGCATCGTGTTCCAGTTTACTACAATATATGGATGTAACGGTGGAGAATATCCCCTTACAAATGATTAAATTCATTACTCATATCAAGCAGCCATTTACGGTTGATTATTATATCGAATACTTGCTATTACCTCCTGATGTAGATAAAATTTCCAATTATTCTTTAAAGGCACAATCATTGCTATGGAAAATTTGTTTAAGTGCGAAGTTTAGGAAAGAATGGGGGACGGAGATTGTTAATACAGCTATTAGTTTATTGATTTCAATAGGGCTTTTACCACCTTCTATAGAATTGTTGAATTTTATAAAAAAAAGTGCAATGGTAAATGTTACAGACCTGATGGGAACAATTAATCATATTGCAGAGTCTATTGATAAACAAAATAGCAGCCTGCTTTCTTCCATTAATTTAGGCATGGGACCTTTGGGAGTCGGAATTAATCCTAATGTATTGTGGGAGAAACTTAAAAAGGTATTTTGAAAATCGTTATAAGATAAAAAGCACTATTCTTGTAGTATCATTAACAAGAAGTAGTGCTTTTTTTATTCAATATTAGAATTTATATAGAATAAGGAACTGGATTGTTGAAAATCGGTACCCTAAAAACCTTATTCGATATATTCCCTATTAATGTCATTATAATTTTAATTTCCATTCTCTCCCAACAGATGTTTGAGTTCCGGGTCATTCTCTATGCGGATCAGTTCGTTTTCTACCAGTTCCACAATATCCTGCTTGATTTGCCGGTAGTTGGCCTGTATCTGTTGCTCCATTGTATCATTGCCGTTCTCATCCAGAAAGCTGCTGATTTCGGGAATGGGTTGATAGGCCGCCGTCTCTTTCTGTACGGCTTCATTGTCCACCACTATCTGCGCATGGAAAATCTTCTGCTCGATTGTCTCACCGAAGTTATCGGCTACCGCACCGACAAACATACCTTGCGATAACGTACTGATTTTGCTGGCAGGTATCAGACTGTCCAGTTGGGTGCTGATGGAAGTGGACGTATCGTTACGGTTGATGCTCATGGATTCCCGCTTTTGAAGAATTTTTCCGAACCTCTCCGACAGTGTTTTGGCGGTTTCACCTACCACCTGGCCGCTGAAAACATTACCAACAGTTGACATGATTACAGCAGCTTCCTTGTCTCCGTAATCGCGCTTTAACTGGCTGAAGTCCTGAAAGCCCAACACAACCGCCACTTTATTACTTCGTGCCGTGGCAATCAGATTATCCAGACCTTTAAAGAAAATGGTGGGTAACTCGTCAATTATCACACAGCTTTTCATTTGCTTCTTCTTGTTTATTAACTTCACAATACGGGAGTTATACAGACCTAAAGCTGCTCCATAAATAGAAATTCTATCGGGATTGTTGCCCACACATAAAACCTTAGGCTCTTTGGGATTATTAATATCCAGCGTAAAGTCACTGCCGGACATCACCCAGTAGAGTTGCGGGCTTATCAGTCGGGAAAGCGGGATTTTGGCAGATGCAATCTGTCCCATTAACTGCTCACTGGCACCGCCTTTCCACGCATCAATAAACGGGCTCAAATAGTTTTCAAGTTCGGGATAGCTTGTCAGAATGGTGAATACATCCTCGTACCTTTTGTTCAATAGTTCTATCGCATGAGGGAACGTACAATACTTGCCATTTTTATACAACTTCAAGAACCATATTATCGCCGTAAACAATACAATCGGGGATTCTACGAAGAAGTCCCCTTGTTTTTGCACCCACGACTTATTGAGGTTAAGCATTATGGTGTACGACGACTCGTAAGCGTCTGAAATATCCGTCATCAGTTCCGGTGCCAGCGGGTTACAGCGATGGCTCTTGCGTGGGTTATCGAAATTTATCACGTAGAACTTGGGCGGTATCTTATAGCGGTGTCTGTACTTAATCAGGTGGTTATAGGCAATAACCGACAGGTCATCAAATTTAAAGTCGTATATATAAAGAGCATAGGACTTCTCTATTGCCTGCTTTATGTAATTATTGACCACGGCATACGATTTTCCGCTACCCGGTGTACCTAAAATCATGCTGGCCCGGAAAGGATTCACCACGTTTATCCAGCCTTTCCATTCCTTTCTCCCGTACCAGAATTTGGTCGGCAGGTTAATGGAATACTCGTTTTCCATAAGGCGGGTTTCCTGCATGAACGATTCATTTTCGGTATTGAAAACGTCCTCCAGCAAATTGTTCTTCAACAGACGGCTAATCCATAAACCGGATGCCAACAGGCAGAAGAAACCGCCGGCCAATGTCACGGTATAAAGTATGGCGCATACACCGGATGATGCGTCAATGGACAGTAACCACCAGTTCAGGAAAAAGAGTATGGCACCCGCTATGGCCGCAATAATTATTTTCCTTCATGTGATTTCATGCTTCTTTACCCCCTGGTTGCCCATGCAGGACAGACCGAGGAAGAGGACACAAAACAGTTTGGTGTAAAGAAGGGACGAGAACAGTCCTGTGGTACGCTGGAAATTGGACAGTATCCTGTCCACAATATCAAGCGTCCAGCCCATTTCGTGTAGCCAGCCGTAACAAAACCAATAGATGTGTATCGCCAAAAATAGAAAACTGACGGCCCGCATAAAGTCCGTGACTTTGGCAAGACCTCTTAAATCATCTTCATTCTGCATAATTGTAACTGTTAAAATTCGACTTTTTGTTCTATACCTTAATTATATTATAATTTGCGCCTGCGCTTCTTCTTTTTCCTGCGTCCGAAGCGGAAGGCCGGATCGATGTACTCGTGCGTATGGTCATCTTCCATGAGTAGGGAGAAAATGTCAATGGCACCGAGTGCGGACGTATCAATCAGACTGCCGGACAGTTCACTCTGATAGCCTTGATTTTCCTGCTGCCGGTATTCCTTCCTTTCCAGTCTTTCTTTCGTATCTTGTTCCGGCCGGGGTGTATCCTGCTCCGGCGGTGGTATCAGCCTTGTACGGTCCGCATCCGGATTGTTGAACAATTCGTTGAACACATTGGCTGAAAAGGCCTTGCCCAGACGCGAGCCGTTAAGCACTGTCCGGCTGGTATGGTCTATGAAAGTGATGCCGTACAGACGTCCTTCGGGATTGATACGGTAAACCGTCTCTATATCCGCCTCTTTCAGCTTTCGGGCGAAATCCTCTTTCGTGCCGATGTCCTGCATGGCTTTAATGACTTCCTGTCTTGTCCTTTCGGCAAGGCTGTTCCTTTTCACCTTTTCAGTAGAAGCGGCAAACTTCTTTTGCAGTGCTTCATAACCGAATGCCTTACCGAACTTGCTGGACTTGAAAGGTGTTCCCACCTGCTGTCCGTTATCATCCAAAGCTCCGTACATAATACCGTGGTATTCCTTCCCGTCCACACTTCCCCTGACTTCATAAACGGTTACGTTATACAGGTTCAGAAGAGTGCCATATTCGGCAAGCGAGTGACAGTTGTAACATTCCAGCAAGGTTCGGGCGGTATGCTTTACCTGTGCTTTCACGTCTCCTTTCGCATAGTCCACTTTTTGTAGGGATGATAGTTCCCTCTCACCGTGTTCTCCGAGTGTGGGATGAAGCCCGTACTTCACTTCCATTTCACGGCAGATGTTCTGTGCCCGGATAGCTTCCCGGTTATGGTCTATTTTTTCTCCGGTTTCATCAATACGTACCGATACGATGTGCATGTGCTTGCGGTCTATGTCTTCATGCAGCCATGCAATATAGGGCTGGTTCCCGTAACCGAAGTTTTCCATGAACTCCTGAGCCAATACGG
>ENA-OPNV01001446-OPNV01001446.1-human-gut-metagenome-genome-assembly--contig:-NODE-1446-length-10281-cov-2.452181_pt1 | contig 10281 bp, 11 predicted proteins | sample MGYA00241542_ERZ501781 | MGnify/ENA primary metagenome ERZ501781 (study PRJEB25962, sample SAMEA2042609) | human gut metagenome | biome: human gut; feature: human-associated habitat; material: faeces...
CGCGGCAGCCGTTGTGCTGACGGTCGTTTGTATGCGGCTGCATGAACGGGAAAAGCAAAAGCAAAAACACGAGGAGGACGCAACATGAAAAAATTTATATCCCTGCTTTTGAGCCTTTGCCTGCTGCTCGGCACACTGCCCTTGCAGGTATCGGCTTTTGCGGGGGACATTTTTCCGTCCGAAAGTACGGTAAAAACCGTCACGCTGAATGATGGCTCGCTTTCCCTGCAAAACGAGTACATCCATATGACGTTTCGCAAATTGTGGGGAAGCTATGCCTACCTCACGGTTGTGCCCGCTGCAAAGTCCGATGAGGAAAGCATACTGATCGGGCAGACGCCGCGCTGCACCTTCATCACCTATGATCAAGGCAGGGAAAAGACAGAGGGCGTGGTGACTGAGCCGATAAAAGCAGAATTTGTGACCAAAACGCCGAACGGCAGCGCAAATGCCATCAAGGTGGAATATTCTCTGCTGACCTCCCTTAGCCTGATCAAGGCAAAGGCGACGGTCTACTATGAGCTTGTTCAGCTCAAGGAAACCGGGGCATCGTCCGACACATGGGGCGTGCTGGCGTCGGTCAGCGAGATTTGCATCGACGAGGACAGTATGCCCCAGGACTGGAATCGTGACTTCAATTTCAAATGGGGCTATTCGTTCAACAGCGACTACCTGCAAATGTGTCAAGGTCAGAATTATGACATGAAAAGCAGCCAGGTTCTGTTCCCCAAACACTGCAATGAGGCCCATGACGAGTTGAGCCGATACATTAAGAAGTGTAGGGACGAGCAAACAAAGCGTGCGTTTCGTGAAGTGTATGAGAATTTGGCAGAAAAGGCCAATCTCACTTCAAAGAAACTGCAAATTGTCTGCCCCAAGCAAACCGATGACCTCATCACAGAAGGACAGGCTTTGCACCACTGTGTCGGCACCTATATTGAGCGAGTGGCAGCGAAAAAATGCCTGATTGTATTTGTCCGCCGTGTAGAAGAACCGGAAAAGCCGTTTGTAACGGTAGAAGTCAGCAACGGCAAAATTGTACAAATCCGTGGCGAACGCAACAGTGACCCTACGAAAGAAGTGAAAAAGTTTGTTGACCTGTGGAGCCGCAAGGTGCTGCCTATGGCTTTGCAGACCGCGTAAGAAAGGAAGTGCTCACCTTATGAAGCAAATAGGAAATCTCGCCATCGTCTGCGCCCGGCGCAAGGATGTGACCCTGCGCATCGAGCGGGGGAGGGTAATGGTCTTACTGGACGGAACTTATGCGCCAACGGCATTTTCTGCCAACTGGGATGACGATGAAACCATCCTGTCGGTGATCCATGAACTGAACTTCGGCCACTGTGCCCCCAAAAACCAATGAAAACCGAGGAATGGCAGGAAAAAGCCGCTTTCATCGATAAACTGCGGGAACTGACAGACCGCCTGAACCGCTGCCGCGCAGCGTATGAAGCCCATACGCCGTTGGTAAGCGATGAAGTTTATGATATCCTGTTCAGCGACTTGCAGACGCTGGAAAGTTGGTTGGGGTTAAGGATGAAGAACTCACCCACCAAGAAAGGCAATCATCTGGTATAAGACAGCCTTCAATCTATACGGTTTTGCCGCGCAGATTGGAGGCCTTTTTCGTGGCTGGAAATCAAGATGGATAAACTTGAACTTAATAACGTAATATGGTATAATTCTAACAAATACATTGTAGGGGGCATCCTATGGCACCACAGAAAATAGCACAGCGTAAACGAGCAATGCGAGTGGCAGATGCTGTCAATAAAATTGAAGGAGTACCGGTTCGCAGCTATGCAATAGAGCTTTCAAACGCATGGAGTGAAGGCAAAATTACCGGGGCGCAGATGAAAGAGGCCCTTTTGAAAAGCCACATGGAGATGGCCCGTCGCGTGAAGTAATGCTATGAATGATATTTATCTTTATGAGGATGTGCCGGTACTAAAAAACAAGTTCGGCATCAAGGATGAAAAGACTCTGGATCTCGTGGAAGCTGAACAATCTCGCGCAAGCATGATGCTTCTGTATGAGCATGGTTTCCATGATTTTTCAAACCGCGGCGTAAAGAAGATTCACCGCACACTATTTGAAGATGTGTACGAATGGGCCGGAAACTATCGTGTCATCAATATTATAAAAAGAGAGCCTGTTCTTGCAGGACAAAGTGTATGGTATAGCAATGCGGAAGATATTCCGCATGACTTGAAATGTGCTTGGGATGAAATCCACCAAGTAGAATGGATCTCTTTGTCAAAAGAAGATTTCGCAAAAGAAATTGCGCATAAATTTCCGAAAATTTGGCGTGTGCATCCTTTTCGAGAGGGAAACACTCGAACCGTTGTAATGTTGATGACATTCTTTGTTGAGCATTACGGATATTATTTCGACCAAGAACTGTTGGCACAGAGCGCAGAATATGTCCGGGATGCACTGGTGATGGCGTGTTTGGATAATTACTCCGAGTATGAGTATCTGGAAAGAATCTTGCAAGATGCGATTTGCACTGAGCCAATTGCAGAAACTGTTGCAGAAGAACAACCAGCAAGCATATCCGAAAAATATCAAAAATACCAATCAAAGCACTACGAACCCACTCCCCATGAGTATGTGGAATATAAAACGAAAAACACCTATTCAAAAGACCCCATAGCAGGGAAAGCTTGAAAAAATGACGCCACTAGCGATCTGAATACAAAAAGTTAAAATTGCCTCCGACTCGCACCATATGTGTACAAGTCGGAGGCAATTATTTTTATACTTCTTTTATGGCTGTCGCTTTCACCAGCGGCATCATCGGAGACAAAGTTAGTTTTTCATGCTGGGAAGGATGATTTATCATATCAGTGGACGATTCGGCTTCTTCTACAAAAGTCAGCATAAATTTGTCAAGTAGCGAGACCATAAGGAATTTGTATTTTTTAAAAGAAAGAAAAATCTTTGTGCTGACTGCGGATGTCGAGAATCGTGGGTATCTGGATACTTTGAAAGAGATAGCCGAACAGAAAAAAGATTGTGGCGTGAAGGTGTTTATGGATAAAAAGGCATAAAATTCGAAATATCATCATTAGAGAATCCAATCAATTTTAGGCTCATGCACCGTATCAATTTGTCTAAAAGAATCATCAAATATTTGCTGCTCCTATCGTTTTTGAAGTCATAGTAATATGCATATCCATGTGCAATAGTACGTCTGATCTCCTTGATTTGATTACTAACTTTCTCTGCAGAAAGATTTGTTTGCGACAGCAATTGGGGATATTCATTAAACATGTATTCCAATTCCTTTTTAAGTGGAAATTGGAGATTTTGAGCTTTCTTGTGTTCCAGTTTATCAAATAAGTACTCAAATGCTACAATTTGTTCGACAAATCGCTGAGGCGTGAACATGGAGTCGAAATTCCCTAAATGACCAAGTGGAATACTCTGTGTTATTTTGTTGCCAGAATCTAATGCTATATTATTTAAGAGCTTGGGAATGTATTTCATAATATCAAATTCGTAGAATAAGCCGTTATACCTATCAACGGCATCTTCCGAAATGAAGGGACAGTAGAACCACCCGACACTTACTTCTTTGCGATAAAGCGTGATACGTTTGAACAAGATGTCTGTGTGTGATGTCATGAACATTGCAAGCCGACAAAGAACTGTTGCAATATCATAGCACTCTTGGATTTCATTTGTGTGTAACGGCAGAATCAATTCCCCTTTTCTGGAGAAATCTTCCAAAAGACCAAGGCGATGATTGTGACCGATTTGGAAAATCAATTCGTATTTTTGTTTGTTCATATCAAACGGAATTGTATACACTTTTTTAGGTTCTAAAGCCAAGTTGATTCCAGATCGCACCATTTCAATGTATTTATGTTCGTATCCAAAAACTGCATCAAGAGACGGCGACTGAATACCTATGCGGTCATAGGTTTCGTCTTTGTTAAATGTATAAACAATATAGCAACGCAAATAGCAAGTACTTCCCATAGAATTTTCGACGAGAAAGGTTGCTTTCCTACCATGAGGCCCAATATCAAAACATAGCCCCTGCAGAATATAGTTTTCTTTAAAATTATACTCCTTACAAAATATTTCCAATAATGAGTCATCTGTAAACAAATCCATACGGTAATTTTCAATTACAAAAGGAATCTTTCCAGTTCTGAAAAAAATAAAACCCTTGACCATCATTTTACCTCTTTATGTGATGCGTTCTCAATTTCTATTGGACATCATTTGTGTTCAAAAATTAAGAATACGCAAAGTTTCACAATTTTGACAGGAAATTATATTTTATTATGCACGAAATCCTTCGCATATTCAACCCATATCACAGAATTGTGTTGTTTTCGCTGTATCTGTAAAACATCTTTGAGTTGCCTCCTGATGAAATTGAAGAGACTGCTCATTAAGGTTATTATTGCTGGTGCAAAAAGACATATCTTCAATAATTTGACGTTTTCCGCAAATTATGGTATCATACTAATGTAAGTGATTTATGTGTCCTGTAACGCAATTTGCACTGACACACGTTGTTATTTTTGTACTTTGTGCCTGCAATGCCGCTGACCGTCTGGTCTGTGCATTGCGGGCATTTTTTATCCGCCGGGGGACACCCCGCATAAAGCGAGAATGACTTTTATGCTGCTATTGGCAGCGAAGAAAAGTTGTTCTCGCTTTTTATTTTGGTTTGGCGCCGCCCGGCGTTAAAAATAAAAATGCAAGAAAGGCGAGATCACAATGATGGACGAACTCAAACAGCAATTTTATGAGGTTATGCACAAGTATCAGAAGCCGTTTTCGGAGGAAGGCGTCACAGCAAACCTTACACAATGGAATGAACCGAAGCAGGGACTTTTGCAGCTTCTGCGCAGGCATCCGCTATGGAATGAGAAAGAACTGGCAATCGTGTTCCGCGTGGAGGAACGCCGAGAAATCGACCGTATCACAGTGGACGAAACGCGCGCCGCCATCCTTGGACTTGGTCGCAGGGCCTGCACGGATGATACGGTGTATGAGAACTTTGAAACCGCCCTGCGCGCGGCAACCGCCGACTATGCCCGGATACCAAACGAGTACCGCTTAGACACGATTCGGCAATACGGAGGCATCAAGTGCGCACCGGGACAAAAGGCGAGCCGTATTATCAATCGGCTCTGCATGAAATTTCATCTCGACCAAATTGAGGAAGAAGCAGAAGCAGGCGAGCCGGACAACCGTTATATGCGTACAGTAAAGCCATACAACGCGCTGTTTGCGCGGCTGGCAGATGCTTTGAACCCGGCGCATATCGAGAAAACCGCAGTGCTGTCAATCCACCCCTGCGATTTCCTCGAAATGTCCAACCGTGACAACACTTGGAGTTCCTGCCATTGCTTAGAAGGCGGCGGTTACCGCGGCGGCTGCCAATCCTATATGGGTGATGCTGTCAGCATGATTTTCTTCACGGTCAGTGACGAGTACACGCAGGACTTCCATACAGCCCCGCGCATTACGCGAGAAATTTTCTGCTATAAGGACAATGTGCTGTTGCAATCCCGTCTGTATCCCACGGATTTGGAGGACCAGAAAACCCTGTATCGCAGCATCGTCCAGCAGGCAATCGCTACGTGCCTTGACAAGCCGAACTTGTGGTCAATTAAGCGTGGAAAGGAGACAGAACCTTACTGTGAATCCGCGGTGGACAGCAACCATTATCCAGACTATGAGTATGGCTATGCGGTTGTCTCTCTACTGAAAGGGGAGTCCGACTATGGCAAAATGACGATTGGCTCCGTAGCCCGCTGCGTCTGCTGCGGCGGCGAACAGAAGAACCATCGTTCCATACGCTGTGCAGAGTGCGGCAATATGTATGTCTGCAAAGGCTGCGGTAAAACAGTACATGGATATGGCCGCTATATTGATAATCACTTCTATTGCAATGAGTGCAGCTATGAATGTACGGTTTGCAAAGAAAGGTTTATCGGTATGCCGCGCATCGGAATTGCCCGTTCCGGTGAGCGGCGCGGAATTTGCACTGCCTGCTATGAGCAGGTGATTGGTGTATGCGGAAACTGTACGATTCATGGAGACTGCCTTTCCATCGGTGCCAATCGTTTCTGCCCGAACCAGATGAACGGCCTTGCCGCATAAAGGAGGAATCCATGCAAGAATTGACGTTTGAAACCATTCTGCGTCTGCCGCAGATGGAATTGAAAAAGAGGTTAAAAGCCGAGCTGAAAAGCAGGGGTTACCACATCACCGATAAGCCGGGTTATTTATACGCAGGGGGAACAATTCCTGTGCTGCTGGTGGCCCACATGGACACGGTTCACCGCCAGCCTGTCGAGCAGATATGCTACTCGGCAGACGGGGCGGTAACTATGTCGCCGCAGGGTATCGGCGGCGATGACCGCTGTGGGGTTTGGATGATTTTGCAGATCCTGCGTACAGCAAAATGTCATGTGCTGTTCTGTGAGGACGAAGAAGTTGGCTGCGTAGGCGCAAAGAAGTTTACAAGAGGCTCTTTGCGGCCGCAGGTAAACTACATCGTAGAGCTTGACCGCCGGGGCAGCAATGATGCCGTATTTTACCGCTGCGATAACCCCGAGTTTGAAGACTTCGTTACCTCGTTCGGATTCGAGACGGCCAATGGCTCGTGCAGTGATATATCTTACATTGCACCGTATCTGGAAACGGCGGCAGTCAATATCAGCTGCGGTTACTACTGCGAGCATCAACGGCATGAGTACATCCACTTAGAGGAGATGGAACTGAATGCCGCTCGCGTGGCGCAGATGGTAACGCAGCAGACAGAACACTTTGAATATAGGGAACAGCAGGACAGTTTCTTCGGCGGGCGAGCCTACCAGTATTCTATGTGGGATACTGCTTCTGAGCGTGATACCTACAAGTGGCTTTCACCGCTGCCGAAAGAAGCAAAAATCAAGCTGGGAACAGCGGAACTTATCATGCCTCACGCCAAGATTGACCGGCAGGGGAAGGTACATCGCTATGTTCCTAAATTGAAAGCGGCCATACTGACAGAAAACACCATAGCGGTGATGCCGGACGGTAAGAAAGCAAGATATGATTCCCAAGAGGCCAAGTGCCAGAAAGTGATGCCCCTATCAAGGGCGTTGGAAATACTGGGATGTAAGTAAACAAAAGGTCCTCTTTCGCTGTGAAAGAGGACCTTTTGCGAAGTGGTGCAAATATATGACTGGGTTAGCGTTCGGTGCAGTATCTTGCCAATCATGCGAAGCGGATGTAAAATTTATGGCGACCCGTTGTGCAAATGCAGAAAGCTATGGTATGCTAATTATATAAAGTGTACAGGAAATAATCAGAGCGCGAGGGGGCATAATGATGGAGAACAAATCGGATAAAGGCGGCTTCTGGAAACGACAATCTTTTCTTTTGCCTCCATTGACTGCGGCGGTGGTTTTGCTGTGCCAGCAGATGGCTTCTTCCAATCCATCCGGCGTGGTCACCGTGAACATTTTGCTGTTGGTACTGAATTTCTTCAGCTATGTGGGGCTTTTGCGTGGGGAAAAAAGCACAGAAAAATCCGTGGCGATCGCCGCGGCAGGTTTTATTACACTGATGGCATTTGTGTTCAATACCTGCGTAGCCGGAATTCCCACTCCTTTGAGCGATACGGGAATCTTTATGAACAGTCTCTGCGGTATGTGGGTACTGGTAGCAGTTGTTCAAGGAATTTCGCTGTTGATACAGGCAGTGTTGCAGCCAACGGTTGAGCAAGAGACAGGAGCAAGCGAAACCAATGTTTGGAATCGCCTACAAAAAGTAGGGGGACAGCTAAAACCAAAAGCCACAAACTCGCAGGGAATGATTTTGACACTGCTGCGCCTTGCCACAGTATTGTTGGCAATCGTTTCCTGGTGGAGTACCGCACAGGGGATGCGGGACTATGTGTTTTCACAGGCGTGGCAGGCAAATCTTGCCTCGTTTGCCATACAAAGCATCCTGCTGGGACTGAACTTTTACCTGCCGACCTTCTGGCGCTGGATACATAGTCTGCGCGGCAAAATCTGCGTGCTGGCGCTCAGCGGCGTGGTCTTGTTCTGCTCCTCGTGGTTCAGCTATGTTTTTATCGTTGGCACGGTCTATGAAAAAAGCTGGCAGACCGAAAGCCGCCTGTTGGTTCAGTCCGTGTACCGAAACGAACTATACAAAGCGGATGAATTTGTACAAATCAGCAGTGATGCACTGCGGGAAACACTGGGCGACGAGGTGGCGGCTCTGTACACTGCCAGCAAGACCGCCGATACCGAAACAACACAGAATCCTTCCGGCTTGGATCTGACAGCGGACAAGGCAAGCTACGCCGATAATGCGGACTTTGCGGCAAATAGTGAAATTGCTTCGGCAATCCAAGCAATGCAGACCGCCACGCAGGAGGGAACATCCTCCGGTGTGCGCGAACAGGCTGCCGCAGCACTGACACAGCTTACCGAACAGGTGGAAACGCGCATCGAACAGCTGACGCAGCAGATAAGCCAGACGCAGGACGCCTTGACGGCAGCAGCAGATGCGCAAACCAGCGCAGCCAGTGCGTTGCGATATGCGCCGTATGGAAGTAATACTAACGCTTTGCAGAGTGCCTATAACAGTGCGGCATCCCGATTGAGTAACTTGCAGGATACGGTAAATCAGCAACAACAGGACTTACAGGATTATCAGCAGGCGCAGGGAATCCTGCAACGATACGCAGGTGTGCTGGGAATTGCCGGAAATGCAGCCTCCGTGCAGACAGGTCAGGCGCTGCGTAGTATCCAAAGTGCGCTGCTCCAGACGGATGTGGATACGGAAGCTATTGAACAGCAGGCACGCACTGTGTTTGAACAGCTGCAAGCCGCACAGGACAGTGGATCGGATGCGGATTTTCAGACATTATTGAATGATATGGACAGTTTCATCCGCAAGGTGCAGGATTACGCAGTCCTGAAATCATCAGGTGACGCGCTGCAAAACCAGATTGACAGCATGACGGCAGACACTGCACAGGATACGGAAAACTGGGAGCCCCTATGGACAGAGAAAATTGAGCGTCTGAAGGCAACAATCAGTGGTCTGCCTGTCAGTGACAGCGGGCAGGAGTATGACCGTGCAGATGCCCTTGATAAGCTGGACGATGCACAGCGCCTCTATATTTCAGAGCATAACCCTGTTGATCAGGCACTGATTTATCTGGGAAGCCCATATTGGCAGCTGGCAGCATTTTCTCTTGTATTGGCGTTCTTCTTGGATATTGCCGCCTTTATTACCGGGCTTGTCATTGATGTGGCAGATCGGCGTAAAATGTTGGAAAAATGAAGAAAACCACATAGGTTAAAAGGACAGCCCCTTCCGCTGATGTGATTTCAGCAGAAGGGGCTATTACTTTATGCTCACGTGTGACATGGCAAAGTAACTTGCAAAAATGGGTTTGTAAATTTTGGCTAAAAGTTCACCGAAATGTAACATTCTGTTGTACAATAGGGATTATAAAGGGGGATTGTTGAATGAATCCGATTTTGATTGTGGACGATGAATTTCTGATTCGCTATACACTGGAGGAAGGACTGAAAGACAGGGGGTATGACGCCTATTCAGCCGCAACCGTCGAGGAAGGGCTGGAGTTTGTCAGGAAATATCATCCGGGGGTGCTCCTTCTCGACAATCTCCTCGAAAACAGTGTCGGGATGGATGAGATTGTCAATTTCAAAAATGCAGATGAGGAACTGCAGGTCATCATGATGACGGCGTACGGTTCCGTCTCCCAGGCGGTTGAGGCGACGAAGCGCGGCGCATATGATTATATTTTAAAGCCGTTTGATGTGGATGAGATCGATATGCTGATCAAGCGGTGTCTGGAGCAGAAGCGCAACCGGGATTCACTCGTCTTCCTGAAAGGCGATGTGCCGCAGTTTTTAGGTGTCAGTGAGGCAGCCGCCCGGATCCGGCACCTTATTCAGGTGCTTGGGGAAAATTTGTCGGTCAATGTACTCCTGCGCGGGGAGACGGGAACGGGCAAGACGCTGCTGGCACGTACCATCGCCCGGATGCTCCACGTTCCCTTCACGATAGTGGACGCCACGGTGCTCACCGAAGCGGGATATGTGGGCGAAGATGTGGAAAACATTCTGCTCAAGCTCATTCAGGCTGCGGATTTCGATATTGAGCGGGCAGAGCGGGGCATCATTTACATCGACGAGATCGACAAGATCACGCGGAAAAGCGAGAATCCCTCCATCACACGCGACGTGGGCGGCGAGGGCGTGCAGCAGGCGCTGTTGA
>ENA-OPNV01001447-OPNV01001447.1-human-gut-metagenome-genome-assembly--contig:-NODE-1447-length-10281-cov-2.136613_pt1 | contig 10281 bp, 7 predicted proteins | sample MGYA00241542_ERZ501781 | MGnify/ENA primary metagenome ERZ501781 (study PRJEB25962, sample SAMEA2042609) | human gut metagenome | biome: human gut; feature: human-associated habitat; material: faeces...
GAAGGCCTCCTCACTGATGGATTCTACACGATTATAGAGATAATAAACCTGTCCGCCGCGGCTGATTTCCCTGTGAATGGCTTCACGAATAAATTCGGGGTTATTTTCCATCACATAGGTCTGAACGGGATGCCTTTCCTGCGGCGGCTCCTCCAAAAGGCTCATATCACGAATCCCCGCAAGGCTCATGTGAAGCGTTCTGGGAATAGGGGTTGCGGAAAGCGTCAGCACATCCACGTTTTCTTTGAGCGCCTTCAGCTTTTCCTTATGCGCCACGCCGAAGCGCTGCTCCTCATCCACGATAATCAGCCCCAAATTCTTGAACTTGACATCCTTGGAGAGAATCCGATGCGTCCCAATCAAAATTTCGGAATAGCCCTTTTCGATATTCTGCAAGCTCTCCTTCTGCTGCTTCGGCGTACGGAAACGGGAGAGCAGCTCGATATGCACAGGATAGCCCGTCATTCTCTGGGTAAAGGTATTGTAATGCTGCTGTGCCAAAATGGTGGTCGGGACTAAGAATGCGACCTGCTTACCCTCCTGTGCCGCCTTGAATGCCGCACGAATGGCAACCTCCGTCTTGCCGTAGCCAACGTCCCCGCAAATCAGTCTGTCCATAACCTTGCTGCTTTCCATATCCTTTTTGACATCCTCAATGGCGTTCAGCTGGTCATCCGTTTCCTCATAGGGGAAGCTTTCCTCAAATTCCTGCTGCCAGACGGTATCCGCACCATAGACAAACCCCTGCGCCGCCGCACGCTTTGCATAAAGCGCAACCAGATCCTCTGCCATAATCTGCACAGCCTTTCGCGCCTTCGCCTTTGCCTTTGCCCAATCCTGTCCGCCAAGCTTATTCAGCTTGGGTGCGGCAGAGCCTGTACCGATATATTTCTGCACCATATCCATCTGGTTGACAGGTACAAAGAGACTGCCGCCATCCCGATAGGAAATCTTCATATAATCCTTCTGCACGCCCTCGACAGAGATTTTTTCCAGACCGCGAAATACGCCAATCCCATGGTTATCATGTACAACATAATCCCCGATATGCAAATCGGTAAAGCTTTCGATTGCCGCGCCGTTTTTCCTGCGCTTCTTTCGTTTTTTCTTTTCCTTGCCGCCGAATAATTCGCTGTCGCAAAAAACCGCAAAATCAATATAATCATACCGAAAGCCCTTGGAAAGCGTACCGCGTGCCACCCAGACGGCCCCCTTCGGCACCTCCTTTTCCAGAGAATCGATATAAACGGCTTCCAGACCCATTTCCTGCAATTCCTTTGCCATACGCTGTGCCCTTGTACCACTGCCGGCAAGAATCAGCGTGCGGAAATGGTTCTTTTTCAGATATTCCAGCTCCTCGCAGAAAAGGTCTGCGCGCTGTTGGAAGGAGGGCGTAGAGCGCACCGAAAGATTCACCATTGTTTTCGGGCGGAAATCCACCGTCTTCTGGTTCAGCCCTGCAAGCAGAAGCTCCGCAAAGCTCTCCGCCTGCCGCAGGATTTCCGTATAATCATAGAGCATATTGCTCTGCCCCGGCAATAAATAACCCTGCGCGATACGCCCCTTCACGCTCTCGCGGTATTCCTCCGTCAGAATATCCATGTGCTCGCGGATACGCTCAGGCTCATCAAACACAAGCAGGGTGTCCTCCTGCAAATAGGAAAGCAGGCTGACGGGATTTTCATAAAAATAATCGGCATACGCCCCGAGTGCAGGCAATGTTTTTTCCGCACGCAGGCGTTCCGCATCCTCGCCGATATGCTCCCGCAGACGCTCTGCGTTTTCCGTTTCGCCCTTCTGCTCCAGATTTTTCAGTACCTTTCTGTATTCCTGCTCGATGCGCTCCGCCGCAGAAACTGCCTGCTCCTCAGTATAAACCATTTCCCGCAGGGGGAAGATGCTTGCCTCCTCCAGCTTTTCTACGGAACGCTGGCTTTGCGCATCCATACTGCGGATGGAATCAATTTCATCATTCCAGAATTCAATACGCACGGCATCCTCCGCCGTCAGCGACCAGATATCCAGAATACCGCCGCGCAGGCTGAACTGCCCGGGGCTTTCCACCAGCTCCGTCCGCTCATAGCCCATGCGTACCAGCTTGCGTGTCAGCTCTGCGACTTCAACGATTTCACCCGTCCGCAGGGTCAGCCGAAAGGCGGCAAAAATTTCCTTCGGGGGATATTTATCCAACAACGCCTCGGCAGATGCTACAATGATGGGCGTTTCACCCTTGAGCAGACGCTCCAATACCAGAAACCGCTGGCGGTTCATTTCCATGCTATGCACATCCGCGCTGTAGAAAAGGATATCCTTCGCAGGATAATATGCGCAGTCCTTCGTAAAAAAGGTCAAATCCTCCAGAATTTCCTTCGCGCGCAGTTCACTGTAGGTCAGAAGGAAAAGCGGACGCTTTGTTTCCGCCTGCAGGCTGTACGCCAGATGATTTTTTGCCGCATCAATGACACCTGTCGCAAAAACAGGCGTATTTCCCTTTGCAATTCCTTCCAGAATCTGTTGAAAACTGCCCAATTCGGTCAGCGGTGCGGTTAAGGCTTTCATTCTTTATTCACCCCGTCAGTAGTCTTTTCCGTTTCTTTTTCGGCTTTTTCTGCCAGCTCCTGCAAGGCCTTCTGTTTTTTCATGCTTTTCGGCTTCTGGTTCACGCGGTTTGCCGCCTCCGCCACACCGCGAGAGAGAATCAGCTCCACGCCCTTGACCGCCTTTTCCATGCCTTCTTCCATGGCAGGCAAATCATCAGGGCTGAATTTCGCAAGCACATAATCCGCCAAATCCCAGCCCTTTGGCTTTTCGCCAATGCCGACCTTAATGCGATTAAACACATCCGTCCCCATCTGGTCGATGATGTTACGGATGCCGTTATGTCCGCCATGGCTGCCCTTTTCGCGAATCCGCACACTGCCGCAGGGCAGGCTCGTATCATCGAAAATGACAACAAAGCGTTCCTGCGGAATTTTATAGAAATTCACGATTTCACGCACACTTTCGCCGCTGAGGTTCATAAAGGTCTGCGGCTTTACGAGAAGCACCCGCTTATCGCGAATCATGCCATCCCCAATCAATGCTCTGTTTTTGTATTTTTCCACCTTAATCTCATATTTTTCCGCCAGCTTATCAATTACACAGAAGCCGACATTATGCTTTGTTTCGGCATATTCTCTGCCGGGGTTGCCAAGACCCACGATGCAGTAAAACTCCTGTCCTCTCGCTTCCTGATTTTTAAATCTGTCAAAAAGACCCATGTGCCTTTCCTCCTGTCCGTAAACACAACGAAATGCCCTAATTAAAAAATTAGAGCTGCTATTCTTCTATTCTTTTGTTATTCTTTTATTCCGTTATTTTGTTCATTTTTCAGAGTCATTATAGCATAAAAACGCGGCGGAAAACAATAAAAAAGTGAGCACTTTTCAGTGCTCACTTCAGTATTTCTATCTATGTATCAGATGAAATTATTTTACTTCGTTAACCAGTTCAGCGCCTTCCAGGAATGCCTTTGCATTATCCATTGTGATCAGAGCCATCTGTTCCAGAGCTTCTTCTGTCAGGAATGCCTGGTGACCGGAGATAACAACCTTATCGCTTGCCAGCAGTCTGGACAGAGTCTTGTCATGTTCTTTCAGGTTGCTTCTGTCTTCGAAGAAGTATTCATGTTCTTTTTCGCAAACGTCCATACCTACGCCACGGAATTTGCCAGCTTCAACTGCGTCAGCCAGAGCTTCGGAGTCAACCAGACCGCCACGAGCAACGTTGATGAAGATAACGCCGTCTTTCATCTTAGCGATAGCATCCTTGTCGATCATGTGTCTTGTTGCGGGCATCAGAGGGCAGTGGATGGAGATAACGTCAGCACGAGCATACAGTTCGTCCAGAGTTACATATTCCAGGCCCAGGTTGGGGTTAGGGAATGCATCGTAAGCCACGATATCCATGCCGAAGCCTTTCAGAATGTTAATCATGCACTGACCGATTTTACCTGTACCGATGATACCTGCTGTTTTGCCGTACAGAGCGATACCTGTCAGACCAGCGATATCGAAGTTGAATTTTGTTGTTCTTTCATAGGACAGATGAGGCTTTCTGTTAACAGCCATCAGAAGCGCTGCGCCCTGTTCTGCTACGGACTGAGGAGAGTAAGCGGGTACTCTCAGTACGGGCAGACCACATTCTTTTGCAACATCCAGATCAACGCTGTCGAAACCTGCACAACGCAGCAGCAGAACCTTGATACCCAGATTTTTCAGTTCACGGATAACTTCTGCGGGAACTTCGTCATTAACGAAAGAGCAAGTAGCGTCATGACCTGCTGCCAGATGAGCTGTAGCGGGTGTCAGTCTTTCGTTGAAGAAAGTGATTTCATAGCCATATTTTGCTGCTACGGGTTTAAAAGCGTCTACCCAGTAAGACTTTGTGTCAAAGAATGCAATTTTCATCGATATCTTCCTCCTAAAAATTTAAAAATTTGATAAGTGGATAGTAAAATTTTATAGCAAACAGAGCCATTCCCACACTGCGAATAGGAAATATGTCTCACTCTGTTTGTTTTACTTTTAACAATATAATCTATTTTACCCTTCTTGTCAACCGAGTTTCTGTAAAATTGGCAGTTTTGCCAAACCCATTTTTCCCAAAACGCTAAAAAAACACCAGTTTCCGTCGAGGTTTGGCTACCGCTTTTTGGATATTATTTTTTTTACCCATAACTGCTAAAAATATCTCCTCTCACTGCACTATTTTTCAGTAAATAAAAAGAAAAACTCCCATTTTTGTGTTTGGGAGTTTTTTCTGTCATGATTTTGTGAATTTTTCGGCGCAATGCGAATCAGTCAAACAACTGAGAAATAGAAACGCCATTATGGATGCAGTTGATTGCATTTGCGAAAATATCTGCAACGGAAACCATTGTAATCTTGTCGATTTTCTTTTCCTCAGGCAGCTCGATGGTATCCAGAACCAGCAGCTCCTTGATTGCGGATTTTTCGATTCTTTCGATAGCAGGACCGCTCAGAACGCCATGTGTACAGCAGGCATCTACCTCGATTGCACCTCTTTCAATCAGTGCATTGGCTGCATTTGTAATGGTGCCCGCGGTATCAATCATATCATCCAGCAGGATAACCTTTTTGCCCTTGATGTCACCAATGATATTCATAACCTCGCTGACATTTGCCTTCGGTCTGCGTTTATCAATAATTGCAATGGGAATATTCAGCTTTTCCGCAAATTTTCTGACTCTTGTTACGCTGCCCAAATCGGGAGAAACCGCAACAAAATCTTTTTCCAGAGAATCGCCGAATTTTTTGATGTAGAAGTCTGTCAAGAGAGGGCTGCCAACCAGATTATCTACGGGAATATCGAAGAAGCCCTGAATCTGCGCACAGTGCAGATCCATTGTCAACACACGGCTTGCGCCTGCGCTTGTCAGAATATTTGCAACCAGCTTTGCACTGATGGGATCTCTCGCTCTTGCTTTTCTGTCCTGACGAGCATAGCCGTAATAAGGCATAACGGCTGTGATTCTTGCTGCGGATGCACGCTTCATTGCGTCAATCATGATGAGCAGCTCCATCAGGTTATCGTTTACGGGATAGGATGTGGACTGGATGATGAATACATCTGCGCCACGAATGGTTTCATTGATCTTTACGGAAATCTCACCGTCGCTGAACTTTTCTACTTCACAGTCGCCCAGTTTCAGACCAAGCTTATCTGCGATTGCATTTGCCAGCGTTTTGTTGGAATTGCAGGCAAAAACTTTAATGTTGCTGATGCCGGAATTAAGCATTTATCTGTCCCCCTATAAAAAATAATTTTAGGTTATATAAGCACATACAATATTATGTTACACCGAAAAACAATCAATTTCAACCGCTATTCGACAATTTTTTCAAATTATCTTTCAATTCTCTTTTTTGTCCAGCCTTCGATGACCTGCTGTCTTGCTCTGGCAACCGCCAAAACGTCCTCAGGCACATCCTTTGTGATGGTGGAGCCTGCGGCAATGTAGGAGCCCTTCTTCACGGTTACAGGTGCAACCAGATTTACATTGCAGCCGACAAAAACATTATCCTCAATGGTAGTGCGGTGCTTTTTCTTGCCATCATAGTTTACCATAATGCTGCCGCAGCCGAAGTTGATTTTTTCGCCTGCATCGGTATCCCCAACATAAGAAAGATGGGGAATTTTTGTGCCGTCGCCAATGGTGGAATTTTTCACCTCAACGAAGTCGCCAACCTTCACCCTGTTGCCGATATGGCAGTTCGGGCGGATATACGCGAAAGGCCCAACGGTGGTTTCGTTGCCGATTTCGGATTCGATTGCCGTAGAGGTCTGGAATTTAACGCCATTGCCAAGCTTGGTATCTGTCAGTCTGGAATTGGGGCCGATTTCGCAGTCCTCCCCGATTTCCGTATTGCCCTCCAGCACACAGCCGGGCAAAATCACCGTATCCATACCGATTTTAACATCACTGCCGATATAGGTATTTTCGGGATCCACGAGGGTAACACCGCTTTCCATGTGCTTACGGTTGATGCGGTGCTTCATGATTTTTGCAGCTTCCGCAAGCTGTACACGGCTGTTTACACCGAAAAATTCATCGGCATCCTTTGCCACAACAGCCTCCACCTTGCCGCCTGCCTTCAAAATCAGCTCCAGACAATCTGTCAGGTAATATTCCCCCTGCGCGTTATTGTTATTCAGCTTGCCCAGGGATTCCTTCAATTCCCTGCCGTTGAAAATATAAATCCCTGTGTTGATTTCGTTAATCATTCTCTGTGTATCTGTTGCATCCTTATGCTCCACAATGCGTTCAAAGCCGCCGTGGTCATCGCGCATGATGCGTCCGTAGCCGGTAGGATCCTCTATTTTAGAGGAAACCACAGTTACGCTGTGTCCCTCTGTACGGTGTACCTCAACCAGCTTTGTCAGGGTTTCGCCTGTAATCAGCGGCGTATCCCCGTAGAGAATCAGCATATCACTGCTTTCATCAATAAAATCGCCTGCCATCATAACAGCATGTCCTGTGCCCTTCTGCTCTGCCTGCAAAGCAAAGGAGATGCCTTCCGCGCGGATGCCTGCCTTAACCTCCTCCGCCTTATGCCCAACCACAACGCAAACGTCCTCTGCGCCACAGCCTTTTGCGGTTTCAATCACATAATCCACCATGCTCTTATTCAGAATTTCATGAAGTACCTTAGGTTTCTTGGATTTCATACGGGAGCCTTCGCCGGCAGCCAGAATGATTGCTTTCAACTGTCTCATTTATTTTTCCTCCTACGCCAAAGGGCGAAATATTTTTCAAGATATTGTATACATACATTTTAGTATCGCATTTTTCCCTATAAAATTCAATATACTCTTTTACTAAAAAATGATTTCCGGAAAAGAAAAAAAGCAGAGAAAACTCCCTGCTTTTCGTTCTTAAAATCCGATTTATAATTTTGTGCCCTTTTTCAGCACTGCCGGTTCCTCGGAGGAAACGCCGATGACTCTTTGCCCTGCGGAAAGGACAACCTCCTTATCGAAGATGGCATTTTCCACCACACAGTTTTCGCCAATCTGGCAGCCCTCCATCAGGATGGAATTCCTTACAGCTGCGCCCTTGCCGACACGCACCCTACGGAACACAACAGAATGCTCCACCTTCCCGTCAAAAATCGCACCGCTGCCGACGATGGAATCCGTCACATCCGCACCCCTGTTGTATTTTGCAGGGGGTTCATCCTTCGGCTTTGTTTCAATATAGGGATATTCATTGATGAAATGATCGCGGATATCCTTTTTCAAGAAATCCATATTCGTCTCAAAATAAGCCGCAATGCCTGTGCCGATGGCATTCCAGTAGCCGTCATATTCATAGCCGTAGATTTTCAGCGTATGGATAAAGCGGATGATAATATCCTTTACCAGACTGTATCTGCCTTCGGGGATAATCTGATTCAGCAGATTGATGAGCAGCGTTCTGGAGATAACATAAATCCCCAGGGAGGCCGCATCGGATTTCGGCTGCTCCGGCTTTTCCTCGAAGCCCTCCAGCTTATTGTCCGCATCCATCTGCAAAATGCCGAATTTGGATAAATCCTTTCCCGTCATTTTCTGATAAACCACAGTAATGTCCGCATTTTTTTCCTTATGATATTCCAGCACTTTACGGTAATCCATTTTATAGACGGAATCACCGGAGGTAATCACAACGTATTCCTCATTGCTGCGCTTGAGGAAGGTCATATTCTGATAAATGGAATCCGCCGTGCCGCGGAACCATGTAGAGCCTGCATTGCTGGTATACGGCGTGAATACGAACAAGCCGCCCTGCTTTCTGCCGAAGTCCCACCATTTGGATGACATCAGATGGTCGCGCAGGGAACGAGAGTTATACTGCGTCAGCACAGCCACCTTCCCAATGCCGCTGTTGGACATATTGCTCAATGTAAAATCAATGGCGCGATAGCAGCTGCCGATGGGCAATGCCGCCGCCGCTCTATGGTCGGTCAGAACGCCCAGTCTGCCGTCGTTATTGCCGCCTGCCAAAATAATACCGATTGCTTTCATCTGTTACACCTCCCGTACAACGGCCTTGCCGCTTTCCAATCTGCCGTCGGGATAATCCTCCGGGAAGGTTCTGCCGTAAATCACGCAGTTTTTCCCCATCACAATCCCATCGGGAACACTGCTGTTCATGCCCAGAACGGTGATGCCTGTATTATAAATATTAGGCTTTGCCTCGTTAGGGATATTTTCCCCGACACCCATCTGCACATTTTTGCCGATGCTGCATTTCTCATCAATGACGCAATGGTCAACCAAAGCATTTTCGCCGATAATCGTGCCTGCCATGATGATGGAATCCTTCACCACTGCCCCCTTTTCCACCACAACACCGGGGCCGATGATGGAGCGACAGACCGTACCATAAATCTCACAGCCGTCAGAAAGCAGCGCTTCCTCTGTCTTTGAGCCGGGTGCCGTATACTGCGGCGGCTGATGGTCGCTGTTGGTATAAATCTTCCAAAAATCCTCGTAGAGGTTGAATTCGGGCAGGGTGCGGATTAAATCCATATTGGACTCCCAATAGGACTGAATGGTGCCGACATCCTTCCAGTATCCATCGAAGCGCCATGCATACATGGGCTGTCCCTCATCCAGCATTTTAGGGATGATGTGCTTGCCGAAATCGCTGTCCGGATGGATGGAATTATCCTCAATCAACGCATCACGCAGTCTGTCCCATGTAAATATGTAAATCCCCATGGAAGCAAGATTGCTCTTAGGGCTTTCCGGCTTTTCCTCAAATTCGTAAATCTTATCGCCGTCCTCGGTATTCATAATGCCGAAGCGGTTTGCTTCCTCCATCGGCACCTCCATAACGGCAATCGTTGCCGCTGCATTGTGCGCCTTATGGAAGGCAAGCATCTTGGAATAATCCATTTTATAAATGTGGTCACCGGAAAGAATCAGCACATATTCCGGATTATTGCTGTCGATAAAGTCAATATTCTGATAAATGGCGTTTGCCGTCCCGTTGAACCATTCGCCGGAATCCCCTGTTTTCACATGCGGTGCAAGAATCGTCACACCGCCGTTTTTCTTATCCAGATCCCATGGAATCCCAATCCCGATATGCTGATTCAAACGCAGCGGCTGATACTGTGTCAGCACGCCGACGGTATCCACACCGGAGTTAATGCAGTTGCTCAGCGGAAAATCGATGATACGATATTTTCTCTTGTTTCCGCCGCCGTGATGACGAACGGTTATTCTTCCCTGAGCATTTCTGCCTGCAGTGTGTCTCTGATCTTCAAGCAAAGATCTTTCGGGCTTCGTGCAGGTAATCTCTTCAAACGTCGAAACCGTCATAAAACGACGAGCCGGGGAAGTCGGTTTATATCTCTTAATTCCCATAATTCAGATCCTCCGTATTATTATTGTAACGACTCAAAGAACTTGATGCCCTTGCTGTCTTTCTTAAGCGTTACGACTGCCTTCTTATAGTCGGGAGCGTAACCCTGCGATCTGCCCATTCTCTTAAGTTTGCCGTGGCAGTTCATCGTGTTAACTTTTTCGACCTGTACGTCGAACTTTCTTTCAACTTCGAGTTTGATTTCCGTCTTATTGGCGTCCTTCGCAACCATAAACGTGTATTTCTTATCCTTTATGGTCTCATAACTCTTCTCGGAAAGAATAGGTTTAATAATGATATCTCTTTCCATAAATTATTCGTCAACCTCCTGATTTGCGAAATTGTTGTCGAACATGGAACCGTAA
>ENA-OPNV01001461-OPNV01001461.1-human-gut-metagenome-genome-assembly--contig:-NODE-1461-length-10160-cov-2.721722_pt1 | contig 10160 bp, 7 predicted proteins | sample MGYA00241542_ERZ501781 | MGnify/ENA primary metagenome ERZ501781 (study PRJEB25962, sample SAMEA2042609) | human gut metagenome | biome: human gut; feature: human-associated habitat; material: faeces...
CCTGCGCCTATTCCGGGGAATATCTTGGCTGCCATTACTGCGGCCGTGAATGTTGTGACACAAGGTAAGGGAAAGGTCACCAAAGTAGAAAAGTTATAATTAATCAAGTATATCATTATCATTGAAAGACATGAAAAGAGAAGTAAAGTTTAGTTTGGTATTCCGAGATATGTGGCAGTCAGCCGGAAAATATGTACCTCGTGTAGACCAACTCGTGAAGGTAGCTCCTGCCATTATTGAAATGGGCTGTTTTGCCCGTGTAGAAACTAATGGCGGAGGTTTTGAACAGGTAAATTTATTGTTTGGCGAAAACCCGAATAGAGCCGTGCGCGAATGGACAAAGCCATTTCACGAAGCAGGCATTCAAACCCATATGCTCGACCGCGCACTGAACGGACTCCGGATGAGCCCCGTTCCGGCGGATGTCCGCAAATTGTTCTACAAAGTGAAGAAAGCGCAAGGTACAGATATCACCCGTACATTCTGCGGATTGAATGATGTACGCAACATTGCTCCTTCCATTACATACGCCAAAGAGGCAGGAATGATTTCACAATGCTCGCTTTGTATCACTCATTCGCCCATTCATACTGTAGAGTACTACACCAATATGGCGTTGGAACTTATCAAATTGGGGGCGGACGAGATTTGTATCAAAGATATGGCAGGCATCGGTCGCCCCGTTTCATTGGGCAAGATTGTGGCGAATATCAAAGCGGCACATCCCGAAATACCTGTACAGTATCATAGTCATGCAGGTCCTGGATTTAATATGGCAAGTATTCTTGAGGTATGCGAAGCCGGTTGTGATTATATTGACGTAGGTATGGAACCACTTTCATGGGGTACAGGACATGCCGACCTGCTGAGTGTTCAGGCTATGCTGAAGGATGCCGGTTATCAGGTGCCGGAAATCAATATGGAAGCCTATATGAAGGTGCGTGGCATGATTCAAGAGTTTATGGACGATTTCCTCGGATTGTACATCAGCCCGAAAAACCGTCTGATGAATTCTCTGCTTATCGCTCCTGGACTTCCCGGCGGTATGATGGGTAGTTTAATGGCAGACCTCGAAACGAATCTGGAATCTATCAACAAATATAAGGCAAAGCATAATCTGCCGTTTATGACGCAAGACCAGCTTCTGATTAAGTTGTTCGACGAAGTTGCCTATGTATGGCCTCGTGTCGGTTATCCTCCGTTGGTGACTCCGTTCAGCCAGTATGTGAAGAACCTTGCCATGATGAATGTGATGGCTATGGAGAAAGGCAAAGACCGTTGGGGAATGATTGCCGATGATATTTGGGATATGATTCTGGGGAAAGCCGGACGTTTGCCGGGCAAACTTGCTCCCGAAATCATCGAAAAGGCCGAGCGCGAAGGTCGCAAATTCTTCGAAGGAAATCCGCAGGACAACTATCCGGATTCTCTCGACAAGTACCGCAAGTTGATGAAAGAAAATAAGTGGGAAGTGGGCGAAGATGACGAGGAACTCTTCGAGTACGCCATGCATCCGGCTCAATACGAAGCTTATAAGAGTGGAAAAGCGAAAGAGGACTTCCTGGAAGACGTTGCAAAACGCCGTGCAGAGAAAGATAAGTCTCCTGAAGAAGATGCAAAACCAAAGACATTGACTGTACAGGTAGACGGACAGGCTTACCGTGTGACCGTAGCTTATGGCGATGCCGAACTTCCTGCTACACCTGCTGCCGCTGCCGCACCGGCAGGAGAGGGACAGGATGTTCTTTCTCCGCTTGAGGGTAAATTCTTTTTAGTGAAGAATGCGCAGGAAACTGCTATGAAAGTAGGTGACGTGGTGAAAGAAGGTGATGTGCTGTGCTATGTGGAAGCAATGAAAACTTATAACGCCATTCGTGCAGAATTTGGTGGTACAATTACTGCTATCTGCGCTAACCCGGGAGACACTGTTTCAGAAGATGATGTATTAATGAAGATAGGATAATGAACGAGATATTTGAGAACTTATATGAGATGACTGCGTTCAGCAATATCATTGCCGAACCGCAGTTCCTGATAATGTATGCTATCGCGTTTGTCCTGCTTTATCTGGGTATCAAGAAACAGTACGAACCGTTGTTGCTTGTCCCTATCGCTTTCGGTGTGTTGCTTGCCAACTTTCCCGGTGGTGATATGGGAGTGATTCAGGCAGACGAGAATGGCATGGTAATGATAAACGGAGTGATGAAGAACATTTGGGAAATGCCTTTGCATGACATTGCCCATGAATTGGGACTGATGAACTTCATTTATTATATGTTGATTAAAACCGGCTTCTTGCCTCCGATTATCTTTATGGGTGTCGGTGCATTAACGGACTTCGGGCCGATGTTGCGTAATCTGCGTCTTTCTATTTTCGGTGCTGCCGCACAACTCGGTATCTTTACCGTACTGTTGGTATCTATCTTAATGGGATTCACTCCGAAAGAAGCAGCTTCTCTCGGTATCATCGGTGGTGCGGATGGCCCTACGGCTATCTTCACAACGATCAAACTGGCTCCTCATCTGTTGGGCCCGATTGCTATTGCCGCTTATTCTTATATGGCATTGGTTCCGGTGATTATTCCGTTGGTGGTGAAACTTCTTTGTTCTAAGAAAGAGTTGAGTATCAATATGAAAGAGCAGGAGAAGAAATATCCTTCAAAGACCGAAATTAAGAATTTGCGTGTATTGAAGATAATTTTCCCGATTGTAGTAACTACGGTTGTAGCGCTTTTCGTGCCGAGTGCAGTACCTTTGATTGGTATGTTGATGTTCGGTAACCTGGTGAAAGAGATCGGAAGTAATACTTTCCGTTTGTTCGATGCAGCTTCTAATAGTATCATGAATGCCGCCACTATCTTCTTAGGATTATCAGTGGGTGCTACAATGACTACAGAAGCTTTCCTGAACTGGACAACAATCGGTATCGTTATAGGTGGTTTCCTTGCATTCGCCCTTTCTATTACAGGTGGTATTTTGTTTGTGAAACTGGTGAATCTCTTTTCCAAAAAGAAGATCAATCCTCTTATTGGTGCAACCGGATTGAGTGCTGTTCCAATGGCAAGCCGTGTGGCGAATGAGATTGCTTTGAAGTACGACTCCAAGAATCACGTCTTGCAGTATTGTATGGCAAGTAACATCTCCGGAGTAATCGGTTCTGCCGTGGCTGCGGGTGTGTTGATTTCCTTCCTTGCATAATAAAAGAACAACCGGCTTTAGAGATAAGAATCCGGAGATATGGGCAGAGTTATGCTCGTATCTCCGGATTTACTTTTTTGATTTGCTTTCTATTGTTTACAATACTGTTTTCAGACTATTTATTCACTGATAACCTTTCTATATTCAGCTATCGCCATTTTCTCCGACAAATATGCGTTAATTAGATTTGTGTGTGCCTGTGTCCACGATAACTGCGCCGAGAGAACATCCACCATACTTGCTTTACCTTCATTATAAGAGAAGGTAACTAAATCAAGATTTTCATTAGCCAGATTCATGTTCTCTGTTGCAGTTTTCACCTGATATTCCGTTTCCGTCAGTTTAGTCAATGCACCGGACAATTCTTCGTTGATATTATCCGTTATATAACTTTGTTGCAGTTTCTGTATGCCGATGTATGCTTTCTGCTGGCGGTTTGTTTTGAAACGGGCTCCCCAGCGGAAAATAGGAATATTCAGATTAATGCCGACAATAGGATTGAAAGATACGTCATATCCAAGGTTAGGCGTTCCCGTTGCCCAGCCGCCGCTAAAATACATATTTAGTTGAGGGTTAAACTGGCTGAGAGCGGCTTTACGTTGCGCTTGACTTTTCATGATATTTACTTGCGTACTTTCGTAATCAGCGCGCCGTTGCAATACATTTTCCAACGACAGAATCTGTACGGGGGTAAAAGCTGTGTCAATCGAAGAAAGACTGTCTACGGGAGCATTAGGTTCCATACCCATGAGGATATTCAACTTTTGCAATGCTAACGTATAATTCTGACGGGCCTTGATATATTGTAGTTCAGCTTCTTTTAAGCGGGTGGAAATCATCAGTAAGTCTGTACGGCTAATCATTCCATCGTTAAAACGGTCCTGAATGATGTTATATTGCTGTTTGACGATGCTTTGATATTTGTCTGCTGCCTGTAACATAGCTTGTGAAGCGGAGGCATTCCAATAAACAGCATCGCTCTGATAATGAATCTGGTCCAAAGTTAGTTCCTCGTTCAGTTGATTCAGCTTCTCATCCGCTTTCGCAATCTTATGTTGAGCGTTAAGGGCACCACCTGTATAGAGAGGTTGAGAGACGACAAACACCCCTTGATAAGTGTGGTTCCGATATTCTCCCAGCGGTTCGTTCCATGCTTTTAGGTCGCTCATATTCAGAGTACCGTCCGCATTTACGTCTATTTTGGGTAAGAATCCCGTATGAGCTATCTTTCGTGCTTCCGCACTTGCCATTGTCTTTAGTTTTTGTTGTTTCAATATCTGGCTGTAAGCCTCCACTTTGTCGCGATAGGCTTCCCGGCTGAGATAAGGTTGTTGCGCCCGGGCAGTGAAGCCGAGAAGCAACAGTGATATAATTATAAATTGAGTTTTCATTTTATCCATTATAAATAGTAAATTCCCATTTAATCCTTAATCCGTTGAATGGCACAATAAGCCACCGGCAACACAAACAGTGTCAGTATCGAAGCTACCAGCAAACCTCCCATGATAGTGGCTGCCATTCCGCCGAACATCGCATCGAACAGCAACGGCAACATACCCAGAATCGTTGTCCCCGATGCCATTGCTACAGGAACGATACGGCTCGTTGTGGCACTAACCACCGCATCAAGCGGCTTCTTTCCCATCTTAGCTTCCAAATCAATCTGTTCCACAAGTACGATTGCATTCTTGATATTCATGCCGATTAATCCGAGTAATCCGAGGATAGAGAAAAAGTCGAATGATTTGCCAAGTAATAGCAATCCTAACACGATACCGATGAATATCAACGGTAACATCAGCAAAATCACTGTCGGTTTACGATATGTCTTGAATAGGAACAGTAGCGTAACAAACATCAAAAAGAACGTCAACGGAAGATTCTTGGCTAATGCTTCGTTGGATTCTACCTGGCTTTCCTGTTCTCCGAAATATTTCATCGTATATCCTTCCGGAACTTTAATCTCCTTTTGTACCTGCGACCACACTTGGTTGAAGGCTGCAATCGCATTTACTCCGCGGCGCGGGTCACATTGTGCCATCATCACCATTTGTCGGTTGTAATCTTTCACATTAGAGAACCGGTATTGAAAATCAAAATCCGACACTACTTGTTCCAGGCTTGTTGTCTCGTTTCCCGTGCCGAACACCGGAAGCGTGCGTAAGTCATTGATACGGAACGAATCCACCGTATTATCCTTTAGCAGAATAGGGAGCACCTGATCGCCCTGACGGTATTCTCCCAACGTCATTCCCGTTGTACCAATCTGGATACTTTGTGCCATTCCCTGTCGGGATACTCCCAACGGTTGTGCACGTTCCGGACTATACACAGGTTTCCATACCGGAATCTTGTTCCCCCACGAATTGCGGATATTAATCAAATCCGGATTCCGGTGCATAATCTCCAACGCTTGGTTGGTTAGTGCCACAAGCGTATCTGTATTCGGCCCTATAAAACCGATCTCAATAGCAGCGTCTACGGCAGGGGATAATTTGAACAGGCTCGTCCGGGTAATCGCATTCGGATAATTCGCTTTCATATATCCGTCGAAATTCTCCTCATATTCCTTCGTATATTTACTGTCCGTCAGTTCTACCAGTACATTGGCGAAGTTCGGTTTCGGTCCTACTGAAGTAGATGCCAGATAATATCTCAATGGTGTGCTTCCGAAAGTAATTGATACTTTCTTTACTTCCGGCTGTTGTACCAAATGTTCTTCCACCGATTTCATCTCTTTCACCACATCGTTGATACTATACCCGTCCGGGTAGAATACGTCTGCACGGAAATAAGGTTTGTCCAAAGAAGGGAAAAAGTTTTGTGGCATCGTCCCCATGATGACGAGTGAGATGATGAAAAGTGCTACCATAGAACCCAGCGTCAACACCTTGCGGCGGATCAGCGTCCGGAGAATAGAAGCAAACTTATGATAGAAAGGCTTGTCATATGGGTCTTTTGCATCGCCGTTCGCCTTGGCTTTCAGGATAAAATTACCGAATACGGTCGTCTGTGTCAATGCAAGTATCCAACTCAATCCCAGCGAAATGGCGAGTACCACAAACAACGGCTTCACGATTTCCGCTACCGAAGACGGGGCCAGATAAAGTGGCAGGAATGAACAGATAGCAATGAAAGTGGCTCCGAGTAATCCCCATTGCGGTCCTGTGGCACCGTCTATCAATGCCTTTCGCCTGTTTACTCCACGAGCAATGGCAATCTGTGCATTATCCGTCACCACAATGGCATTGTCTACCAGCATACCCATTGCGATAATGAATCCCGCCAGCGACGTACGATTCAGTCCGACACCAAAGAAAGACATGATAAGTAGTGTACCTCCGATAGAAAATATCAGCGATGAGCCAATCAGGACACCGGCACGAAGTCCCATTACCAGCATGATAATCACAATTACAATTAAGATGGACTCAATCAGATTGATGATAAATCCGTTATTGGCTTCGTTGGCTATTTCGTTTTCCAGATAAAGACTTTGCAATTCCAGTCCTACGGGCATAAGCGGGAGTAGTTCACTCAGTTTGGCTTTTACGTTTTCACCTGTCTGCACTACGTCCCGTTGCGGGTCGGTAGAGACACCGATACCGATAGCACGTTTTCCGTTTACGTGCATGATATTGGAAGGAGGATCGAGATAGCCCTTTTCGATAACGGCAATATCTCCCAACTTCACCTGTCCCGCTTTCGTGGTGATAACCTGATTGCGGATATCATCTATGGTCGTATACATACCATTAGCAGTTACCCGTAGCTGTTGTTCCCCTGCGCGGATTTCTCCGGTGTTGATAATCTGGTTTTGTGATTGCAGCAGGCTGGCGAGCTGTTTCGGGTCGATGCCCATGCCTACCAGTTTATTGGTCGAGATGAAGATATTTACTACCTCTGTCTGTACTCCGAACAGTGCCACTTTCATCACACCGTCGGCAGTGACGACTTGTGTTTTAATCCGTTCCGCCCAGTTTCGCATCTCGTCGTAGGAGAAACCATCATCGGCCGTCAGACCGTAATAGATACCGAATACATCGCCGAAATCGTCCGACACAGTCGGCGTAGATGCACCACTCGGCAACTGCGGTTGTATATTGAGTACCTTCCTACGTAGCTCGTCCCACTTTTGCGGAATGGAACTTGCCGATAGTGACGGTTGCAATTCAAATGTGATTTTGGAAAGCCCGTACATAGATTCCGATTTAATCTTGTACACACCACTCATACTTTGTATTTCGCGAGAGATAGGCTCTGTTATCAGACGTTCCACTTCTGCCGGCTCGGCTCCCGGATAACGGGTCATGATAACCGCTGACTTGATGACGAAGGGAGCATCTTCTTTCTTCCCTAGCTTTCCGAAGGAAGAAATCCCTCCGATAAGCAACACAGCAAGAAAGAAATAGATAATCTTCGTGTTGTCTAATGAATATTTGGCTAAGTTCATTTCTCTATATCTTTTACGTTTTCCCCTTCTACTAACTGATATACTCCGGCAATAACAATTTTCTCTTCCGGTTTCAACCCTTTGGAGATAAGTACCTGTGCTTCTCCGGTAGGTGCGTTAACAGTCACTTCTCGTTTGTGTACCTTGTTGTCTTCCACCACCCAGACGTACACCTTCTTTCCTTCGCTTTCACCGAACACGGCGCTTAACGGGATAATTGTCCAACTATCCTGTACCAACGGGCCTACATCTGCCGTGAAACGGATACTGCACGTAAATCCCGGTTTCACTGCATATAAATCCCGGTCGAAAGACGGGTCATCAATAGTAATACTGACCGGAATCCCCGTTCCGTCTGTCGAGATATCAAGATATTCTTCAAGCTTTGCCTGGAAAACATGTCCTTTGAATGTGTCGAACTCTACTAGAAAACGCGGGTCTTTGGTGCGGAGCAGGTAAAGGTAAGCGTCGGGAATTGTAAACTTGATGCGCAGATTGTGTGTATTGACCAACTGCACGATACCTTCACCCGAGTTGACACGCTGATAATTTTCCACAAGACGTTTTTCGATGGAACCATCGAAGGGAGCCGTCAATTTAGTGTCGCGCATATTATTGACGGATAACTCATATTCTGATTTCGCTTTCTGGTAATTAGCCAGGCTGATTTCATATTCCTGAACCGATATGGCTTGGCGGGAGAGGAGGCGCTTGTTGCGTTCCACTTGTGCGGCAGCCGTCTCATACGCCGATTTGGTAGCGGCATATTGCAGGGCGATGTCCCTGGGGTCGATAGCTGCAATCAATTGTCCCTTCTTTACTTTCTCGCCTTCTATGACAGGCAGGTTGATGATTTGTCCGCTGACCCGGAATGCCAGCTTCACATACTCCACGGCTTCTACAATACCCGAAAAATCTTTTCTGATGATCGATCTTGACTCTACAATCGTGGTTTTCACCGGACGGGCCGTTATAACACTCGTTTCTTTTTTTTGTCCGCAGCCCGCTAATAGGACGGCTACTGCGAGCATAAATCCATATTTCTTTTTCATACAGCACACTGATGTTTAGAGTTTTTGCGTTGATTCGTTTCTCTTTTTTAAAGAGAGTAAACAACTTACAAGTGTTTATGTTCAGGATTTGTGTGCTTTTCGTTGATTGTCGCTACAAGTTGGATTCTTAATTTGTTTTATTGGGGAGTGCGGTAAAATAGAGGCTCTGTTTGAGGAAAATAGAGTGTCTGTTTGTGGCAGTTGGAGCGTCTGTTTACATCAAACAGAGCCTCTGTTTTGGGGAGAGTTCATGTGTTCTCTAGAGACAGGCTGAAAGGGGTGGGGTTGATATGAGAATAGTATTTTTATTTCCGTCTTCTTGTCGGTTTTCCTGAGAAGATAGTCAATTCAAAAATCGTAAATATGATTTCTGTTGTTGTATATCCGTCGAGAGTGTATTCCAAATTCTCATCTTCGGAGAAATACTTGAGGTAAACGGTTGGCACACCCATATAAAAGTCAAGAAAAAGATAAGAAGTATAGTTATAAATGCCCAAGTCGGCAAATTTGTTTAAAATGTCATTGTTAAAAACAGTACACCATCCTGTTTGGGTTTCGAATCCCGACATTTCGAATCTGCGATGCTCTTTCATAAATTTGTCTTTGTCCACATGCCTTAATTGTTGCTGCAATTCGTCACCAAAAGAAAGGCGTTGTCTGATAAGGTTAAAAACTTCCTCCTTTGTCATTTGTTTTAAGTTAGTTATTTCCATTTTTGTTTATTAATTCTGTAAAGGTACTTCCTTTATTTTGTAATAAACGGAATCCGGACATTTTTCTTTTATTTATTTTTCGGCTGATAGTCCTGAAAACTTCCGGATATATTGTTGCCAGTGTAATGTCTCAAAACGAAAAAGAGGAAATTCCTTTCGGAATCTCCTCTTTTTCATCTTACAAGAAAGACTAATTATTTCTTCTTACGGTCACCGTAACGGCTCATGAACTTATCAACACGTCCTGCAGTGTCTACCAATGTAGATTTACCAGTATAGAACGGGTGAGAAGTGTTTGAGATTTCAATCTTCCTGCGTCACGTTGATCCGCGCCGTCTTGACCTTGCCGTGCGAAAGGTGGATCGAGGCCACGACCGAAGCCCCCACACCGAACATCAGCCCCACGCCCGTATTGATGAGGAACAGCGGCGCGGTGATGTTCACCGCGGCCAGCGCATCGCTGCCGATACCGCGCCCAACGAAGATGCCGTCCGTGATGACGAATGCGGCCGAAAACAACATCCCCAGCACCGTGGGGATCAGCAACCGGCGGAACAGCCGCGGAATCTCCATGTTGCCGAAGTCGATACTGTCTTTCATCATAGATTCTTCCGTTTTTGAGGGTTCGGTCGGCAAAGGTAGCGCTTATCCCGAACGCCGCAAACGGTATAATGAAATATGATGAAATCGCAAAATTCATAGCCGGCCTTGTGCCGGACCACAGGCGGGACGGGCGGTCCGGCA
>ENA-OPNV01001474-OPNV01001474.1-human-gut-metagenome-genome-assembly--contig:-NODE-1474-length-10074-cov-7.858968_pt1 | contig 10074 bp, 3 predicted proteins | sample MGYA00241542_ERZ501781 | MGnify/ENA primary metagenome ERZ501781 (study PRJEB25962, sample SAMEA2042609) | human gut metagenome | biome: human gut; feature: human-associated habitat; material: faeces...
TTTGTGTGCTTCCGGCAGGAATGAGCCGTTCGGCATGGTTGGCGGCAGGAGTTTCCTGTCTGTGTGTATATGCTTGGCATATGGATTGGACGGATAAGTTCAGATTATTATGGCAGCAGCAAAGGCAGCGTGTGGTGATGGTAGTGGTCGGTGGATTCTGTGTCTTGCTATTGGCGGGCTATTTACTGTTTGTCTTGAAACCCGATTCTGCACGTGGCCGTCTTTTCATGTGGAAGATAACTTGTCGTGCCATTGCAGAAAAGCCGTTGACCGGATATGGGATTCATAATTTCGCAGCAGCCTACGGAAATGCGCAGGAAACTTATTTTGCAGCAGGTGATTATGAACCGTGGGAGGAACGTGTGGCGGGAAGTCCGGAATATGCATTCAATGAATATCTGCAGGCTGCGGTCGAACTGGGCATTCCTTTGGCTGTATGTCTATTGGTTGTGGTCGTGCTGTGTTTGTATAGGGGAGTCTGTAAAGGACGTTATGGTATCTGTGGGGCCATTCTTTCCTTGATGATATTTTCTTTTTCCTCCTATCCGCTACAACTTCCGGTATTTATCGTTACATTTGGAGGATTGCTTGTGGCGTGCTTGTCCGGTGCCGACCGTTGGCAATGGTTGGGGCTGGCTGTATCAGTAGGCATCATTGGCGGTTTTCGCCTGAAGAATGACTTGCAAGTGGAGCAGGCCTGTCGGGAGTGGATGAATGCGCGGGTGCTGTATAATGCAGGTGCGTATCAATCGGCAGAGAAAGAGTACGGGCGCCTTTATCCTCTGTTGAGGGACCGGGCATCTTTCTTGTTCGAATATGGGCATGGATTGCACAAGCAGCAGCAGTTCAGTAAATCCAACCGTATTTTGAAAGAAGCTTTACTGCGTAGTTGTGACCCCATGATACTGAATGTGATAGGCAAAAACTATCAGCAGATGGGTGATTGCTTGTCAGCGGAAGACTGGTTTATCCGTTCCACCCATCGTTTGCCGGGACGTATTTATCCCTATTATCTGCTTGCGAAGCTTTATGCGGAACCAAGCTTCAGGCAACCGGACAAGTTTGAAAAAATGAAGTGGATGGTATTGACGAAAGAGCCGAAAGTGCATTCTACGGCAATACGACAGATGAGGGAGGAAATAAAAAAGATTCAGCTTATTTTTGTCCATGTCAAAAAAGATGAATAAAAACGGAAGGTGTTAATAATGAACGAACTAATTGCTAAAGTGCTATGAAAAAAGTGTCCACATGCAAATATCGGTTCGTTTTTTTGAAACGATTAATTTTATCAATTTATAATTGAGTATGAATATGAAGACACAGAACTATCGATACCTGCTATGCATGGCCGTTGCCCTGCTTGCCGCCTGCTCCGATGCCGGAAAGGGAAAAGAGTCCGAGGAAGGGGTGGCAACCGTCCTGCCAAGTGAAAGCAATGAAGTGACCGTGAAAGTCCTGAAGCGGGCGACCTTTGAGCATGAACTGGTGAGCAACGGAAAAGTAACCGCCGGTGCCATGGCGGATTTGCGTTTTGAGACCACCGGTGTAGTGGCACACATCTACGTGAAGAACGGTGACCCGGTGCGCAAAGGGCAGAAACTTGCCGAACTGGATAAGTTCCGCCTGAAGAACAAGACCGCGCAGGCCAAGGATGCCTTGGAAAAAGCGGAACTTGAGTTGCAGGATGTATTGATAGGGCAAGGCTATCCGGTGGGGGATGCCTCCAAAGTACCTGCTGACATCATGAAGCTGGCCCGCGTGAGGAGCGGTTACGACCAGAGCCTCGCCCAGTATGAGCTTGCCGCGTATGAAGAGGAACACGCCACGCTGGTTGCGCCTTTTGACGGGGTAGTGGCGAACCTGTTCTCCAAACCGTTCAACGAGGCAAGTACCTCGGAAGCCTTCTGCTCCATTATCGGCACTCAAGGTATGGAGGTGGACTTCACGGTGCTGGAAAGCGAACTGCCGTTGATAAAGAGTGGCGACAAGGTGATTGTTACCCCTTATTCGGATACCGGCTTTAGGCAGGAGGGGCGCATCACCCAAATCAATCCTCTGGTGGATGACAAGGGGATGGTTAAGGTGAAGGCTGCCGTCAATGGCAAGGGACGGCTGTTCAGTGGGATGAACGTGAGGGTGAACGTGCACCGCTCTCTGGGCGGACAGCTTGTAATCCCGAAGAGTGCCGTGGTGTTGCGTTCGGGCAAGCAGGTGGTGTTTACCCTGAAAGACGGAAAGGCGCAGTGGAACTATGTGCAGACCGGTCTGGAGAATGCGGAAAGCTATAGTATGGCCGACGATGCCCTGAAAGAAGGCGATACGGTCATTGTGACGGGAAATGTGAATCTGGCACATGAAGCATCGGTGAAGGTGGTTGATAGATAATGAGTGATAAGTGGTAATTCAAAATTCATAGTTCAATTGATAAAGTTTTTGATACAGCGGCCTATTGCCGTACTGATGGCATTTACAGCATGCTTCATTGTCGGGCTGGTGACTTACTTCACCTTGCCGGTATCCTTGCTGCCCGATATTGCCATCCCGGAAATTACAGTGCAGGTGTCGGCGCAGAATACCTCGGCGCGTGAATTAGAGAATACGGTGGTGAAACCTCTGCGGCAGCAGCTCATCCAGGTGGCGAAACTGAAGGACATGGACAGCGAGACGCGCGATGGTGCAGGCATCATCCGCCTGGGCTTCGACTTCGGTACGAATACCGACCTTGCCTTCATAGAAGTGAACGAGAAGATTGACGCCGCCATGAACTATCTGCCCAGGGATGCCGAACGCCCGAAGGTGATAAAGGCAAGTGCGACGGACATTCCTGTCTTCTACCTCAACCTGACCCTAAAAAACGACAGTGCATACGGCAAGGTGGACGAACGCGCGTTTCTTGATTTGTGCGAGTTTGCCGAAAATGTCATAAAGCGTCGCATCGAGCAGTTGGCGGAAGTGGCAATGGTGGATGTCACGGGTTTGGTCGAACGCCAGTTACAGATTGTGCCCGACCCGGATAAGCTTGCTGTGTTGGGGCTCTCCATTGAAGACATAGAAAACGTGCTGGCGCAAAACAACGTGGAGCCGGGCAGCATGACCGTGCGCGACGGCTACTGCGAATACAACATTAAGTTCTCCACCCTGCTGCGGACAGAGGAGGACGTGAAGGGCATCCTGCTGCGCAAGGAAGGACGTATCATCCGCTTGGGAGACTTCTGCCGGGTAGAGATTGTTCCTGCCAAGGAGAAAGGTGTCTCCATGAGCAATGGCAAGCGTGCCGTTACCCTTGCCGTCATCAAGCAGGCGGACGAGAATATGGAAGACATGAAGCTTGCCATCAACAGCACGATGGACTACTTCAAGAAAGTATATCCCGACATTGATTTTAGCATCAGCCGTAACCAGACGGAGTTGCTGGACTATACCATCTCCAATCTTCAGCAAAATTTGTCGTTGGGTTTCCTGTTCATCTGCATTGTGGCGGTACTCTTCTTGGGTGACATCAAATCACCGTTCATCATCGGGTTGAGTATGGTGGTATCTATTGTCATCTGCTTCCTGTTCTTCTACTTGTTCAAGATGTCACTCAATATCATTTCTTTGTCGGGATTAATCCTGGCGTTGGGTATGATGATTGACAGCAGCATCATTGTGACGGAGAACATTTCGCAGTATCGCGAACGGGGCTATTCGTTGCGGCGGGCTTGCGTGACGGGAACGAGTGAGGTGGTGACGCCCATGCTGAGTTCGTCGCTGACCACTATTGCCGTATTTGTGCCGCTGATATTTATGAGCGGCATTGCAGGGGCGTTGTTCTACGACCAGGCATTCTCTGTTACGGTGGGGTTGCTGGTTTCCTACTTCACGGGTATCATGCTGCTGCCGGTCCTCTATATGCTGGTCTACCGGACAGGGTTGCGCGGCAGGTCGTGGTTCTCCCGCATCCGCATCAACAATCCGTTGAAGGAACATACGCTGGACCGTTTTTATGATGCGGGCATCGACTGGGTATTTTCCCACAAGACGGTAAGTATCATATTCTGTGTGGTTTCTATTCCTCTTTGTGTCTTTCTGTTCTATTCCGTCGGCAAGGAGCGTATGCCGCAGATAGACCAGAATGAACTGATAGTCCACGTGGAATGGAACGAAAACATACATGTGGACGAGAACCGGCATCGTGTGAATGTGCTGTTCGGCCAGTTGCTGGACAAGACAGTGGAACAGACGGCTGCCATAGGCCAGCAGGACTATCTGCTGAACCGTGAGCAGGCTCTTTCTTCTTCGGAGGCGGAATTGTATTTCAAGACTTCCTCGCCTGACGGGATTGCTCCCTTGCAGAAACAGGCGGGTGAGTGGCTGACACGGGAATATCCGTTGGCGACAGTCTCCTTTTCTCCACCCGAAACCGTGTTCGAGAAGCTTTTCGTGACCGGGGAGGCCGATGTGGTGGCGGAACTTTATGCCCGCAATAAGGAGAAGGCGCCGGCGGCGGAAGAATTGCGCGGACTGGAACAACAGTTTGCGGAGCTTACGGGGACAGCGCCCGTAGGCATCGCTTTCGAGAACCAGCTCGACATAAGCATCCTGCAGGAAAGGCTGTTGCTCTATGACGTTTCGTATGACGAGCTTTACCGTACGCTGCGGACGGCATTCAAGGAGAACAGCGTAGCTATGCTCCATTCCTACCAGCAATACCTGCCTATCAGCATTGTGGGCGAGGAGCGGACAGTGAATGAGGTGCTGCAGCAGACATTGATACAGACCCGTCCGGACAGTAAGGGCGAAGTGGAGCATATTCCGCTTCGGGAGCTGGTAAAGGTGCGTCCGGCCGAGGATTTGAAAACGATTACGGCAGGACGCAACGGTGAATATATACCGTTCCGTTTCTATGAAGTGGACGATGCTCCGGAGTTGATGGAAAAGGTGAAGCGGGAGGCAGATGCCACGGGTGACTGGGATACGGCCTTCTCCGGCAGTTTCTTCTCCAACCGCCAGATGCTGGACGAGTTGGTGGTGATTCTTTTCATCTCTATCCTGCTGATGTATTTCATTCTTGCCGCCCAGTTCGAAAGCTTCGTGCAGCCGCTCATCGTGCTGCTGGAAATTCCGATAGATGTGGCGTTCGCCTTGTTGCTGTTGTGGATATGCGGGCATACCCTGAACCTGATGTCTGCCATCGGACTGATTGTGACGTGCGGTATCATCATCAACGACTCCATCCTGAAGCTGGATGCCATTAATGAATTACGGAGGGCTGGTATGCCGTTGCTCGAGGCCATCCACGAGGCGGGGCGCAGAAGGCTCCGGCCCATCATCATGACATCGCTCACCACCATTTTCGCTATGGTTCCGCTGCTGTTCTCGTTCGATATGGGGTCTGAGTTGCAAAAGCCGCTTTCCATAGCGATGATTGGGGCGATGTTCGTGGGGACACTGGTCAGTCTGTTCATCATCCCGTTGATATATTGGTTTATTTATAGAAAAGAAAGAGCATGAAGAAATTAAGTCTTATACTTTTGTTCAGTCTGGGAGCCCTTTCCGCTTTTGCCCAACAGCGGATAACGCTCGATTTGCAGCAGACCATTGCCCTGGCGAATGACAGTTCGCTGGAAGCCTTCCGCACCAAGAACATGTATCTGGCCGGTTATTGGGAATACCGCACCTATAAGGCAAACCGCCTTCCCAGCCTGACGCTGAACATGACTCCGGCACAGTACAACCGCGATATCACCAAGCGTTACGACTCCGAACAGGACCTTGACATCTATCGCAGCCAGCAATCCTTCTATGCATACGGCAATCTTGCCGTCAGACAGAATTTCGACTTGACGGGCGGTACGTTCTATCTGGATACGGAGCTGGGCTATATGCGGAGCTTCGGTGGAAACAAGTATACCCAGTTCACCAGTGTTCCGGTTCGTTTGGGCTACTCGCAGAGTCTGGTCGGTTACAATCCTTTCCGTTGGGAACGCAGGATTGAGCCGCTGAAGTACGAAAAGGTGAAGAAGGAGTATATTTACAATGCAGAGCGAGTATCCGAGCAGGCCACTACCTATTTCTTTGCGCTTGCCATGGCACAGGCGGAATATGACTTGGCCAAGGACAATGCCGTCTCCACCGATACCCTCTACCGCATCGGCATGCAGCGCCTGAAGATAGCCGCCATCAGCCGTGCCGACCTGCTGACGCTGAAACTCGACGTGGTGAACGCCCGCAATACTTTGCAGAATGCCGCCAGTGCCTTGAAGCGCGCCATGTTTTCGTTGGCATCTTTCCTGAATATGGAGAAGAACACGGATATCAGGGTGTCGCTTCCGGGACGTCCGAGGGCGCTGACCATACCGGTTGATGAGGCTTTGCTGGCCGCTCAAGCCAACAATCCGGAATTTCTGGGGCTTCGTCAGGAAGTGCTGGAAGCCGAGCAGACAGTAGACAAGACGAAGAAGGAATCGCGCTTCAACGCCAGCATCAACGCCAGCGTCGGCTTCAACCAGGTGGCAGAGAAATTCGGTGAAGCATACAGGCATCCCATGCAGCAGGAGATGGTGTCGGTCAGTGTCTCCATTCCACTGGTGGACTGGGGCGTGAGGAAAGGCAAATACAACATGGCGAGGAACAATCTGAACGTGGTGAAGACTTCTGCCCGGCAGAGTGAAATCAGCATTGAGGAGGAGGTTATCATGACCGTCAGTGACTTCAACGTCCAGCAAGCCCTCGTCGCCAGTGCCGAAGAGGCCCTCGACCTTGCCATCCTGGCGTATAACGAAACCCGCCAGCGCTTCATTATCGGCAAGGCAGACATCAACAGCCTGACCCTCTCGCTGAACCGCCAGCAGGAAGCGCAACGCAATTACATCTCCGCCTTGCAGGACTACTGGCTGAATTATTACAAGATACGGAAACTGACGTTGCACGACTTTGCCAGCGGATTTTCGCTGTCGGAAAAATTTGATTATAATAACTGATGAAACGAGTTTCTTCCTTCACCGTCATAGTGGCGTTTGTCTGCCTTGCTTTGGTAGGAGTGGCGTTGATACCGCTGCTCCCCGTCAAGCTGAATCCGTCACGCAGCCTGCCCGGCTTCACGGTGGGTTTCAGCATGCCTGGCACTTCGTCGCGGGTGGTGGAGATGGAAGTGACCAGCAAGCTGGAATCCATGCTGGCGCGTATCCGCGGAGTGAAGCGGCTGAACTCCCCTTCGGGCAACGGCTACGGCAACATTACTGTGGAGCTGGACAAGCATGCCGATGTCGAGGCAGTCCGCTTCGAAGCTTCCACCATCATCCGGCAGACGTGGCCCCAATTGCCCGAAGGTGTCAGCTATCCCACCATTCACATGAAATTGCCCGACGAGAACGCCTCACGCCCTTTCATGTCCTTCACACTGAATGCCCCTTCCACTCCGATATTGATTCAGCAGTATGCCGAGGAGCATATCAAGCCGCGGCTGGCAAATATTCCGGGTATCTATAAGGTGGAACTCAGCGGTGCCACGCCCATGGAGTGGAGACTGGAATATGACAGTGAACAGTTGCGCTTGCTGGGTGTGGCACTGTCGGACATCAGCGAGGCAGTACAGCGGCATTACCGGAAGGAATTTCTGGGTACGCACAATGTGGATACAGGTAACGGTAGCCGGGAATGGATACGCCTGGCACTGGTGCCGGAGAGCAACTCCCTTGGTTTTAATCCTGCTGCCATCACCGTGACGGCTACCGACGGGAAACTGCTCCGCTTGGACGAACTGGTGTCGGCTGTCCGTATGGAGGAGGAGCCGCAAAGCTATTACCGCATCAATGGGCTGAATTCCGTCTATCTATCCATTACTGCGGAAGAAACTGCCAACCAGTTGCAACTGAACCGTGCCGTGATGGACGAGATGGAAGCTGTTCGGCAGGTACTTCCTGTCGGATATGAAGTGCATACCAGCTATGATGCGACCGAGTACATACGGGAAGAACTGGACAAGATTTACTTCCGTACCGGCTTGACGGTACTCATCCTGCTTGTATTCGTATGGCTCATTACTCGTAAGTTGAAATATCTTTTTCTGATAGTTACCAGCCTGGCTGTAAATATAGCGGTGGCACTTATCTTCTACTACCTCTTCGGACTTGAGATGCAGCTTTATTCGCTGGCGGGTATCACTGTCTCGCTGAATCTGGTGATAGACAGTACCATTGTCATGACCGACCACATTCTGCACCGGCGTAATCTCAAGGCCTTCCTGTCGGTGTTGGCGGCAACCCTCACTACGATGGGTGCGCTTGTTATCATTTTCTTCCTTGACGAGAAGATACGGCTCAACCTGCAGGACTTTGCAGCGGTAGTGATCATCAATCTGGCTGTTTCCTTGATGGTGGCATTGTTCTTTGTTCCGTCGATGATTGAGAAGATAGGACTGGTGAGGCGGATTACGGGGAAGAAGAGGCGTCTTGTCTTGCCGGGGCTGACGCAAACATTCAAAACAAGGTTGGGACGGATTTTCAGACGTTTCCCCGTTTATTTCTCCTGCTGCTACTCTGCTCTCATCCGTTTTTTGTGCCGTTGGCGCTGGGCTGTATGCCTGCTGTTACTGTTGGGTTTCGGTCTGCCCGTTTTTCTGTTGCCCGACAAACTGGAAGGAGGGGGAAAATGGGAAGCTGCTTACAATAAGGTATTCGGTTCGGATACCTATAAGGAGTCGGTGAAACCCATTGTGGACAAGGCGCTGGGCGGCAGCTTGCGGCTTTTCATACAGAAGGTGTACGAAGGCAGTTACTTCACCCGTAATGAGGAGGTGGTGCTCTATGCCAACGCCAACCTTCCCAATGGCAGCACCCTCGAGCAGATGAACACTTTGATGAAACGTATGGAGACCTACCTCAGCCGGTTCAAGGAAATCAGGCAGTTTCATACTTCCATCTACAGCCCCCGGCGTGCCAGTATGCAGATTTATTTCAAGAAGGAAGCCCGGAACAGCGGTTTTCCCTATACACTGAAAGCCAATATGATAAGCAAGGCACTGGAACTGGGAGGCGGCAGCTGGGGCATCTACGGATTGCAGGACCAGGGGTTCAGTAATGACGTCCGCGAGAGTGCCGGCTCCTACCGCATCAGGATGTACGGCTACAACTACGACGAACTCTATGAGTGGGCGGAGAAGCTGAAGGCCAAGCTGCTGACGCACCGGCGTATCAAGGAAGTGCTCATCAATTCGGAGTTCTCCTGGTGGAAGGATGACTATCAGGAATTCTACTTCAACCTGAACAAGGAGCGCATGGCGCAAGAGGGCATCGACGCGCAAGTGCTTTTCTCTGCGGTGCGCCCCATCTTCGGCAAGAATCTGGAGATTGGCTCGGTAGCGGCCGAGCAGGGAACGGAGAAAATCAAGCTCTCTTCCCGCCAGTCTGCCGAATATGACATCTGGGCGATGCAGTTCTTTCCCTATGGAGTAGGAAACGGCAAGCATTACAAGCTTTCCGAACTGACTACTGTGGAAAAGGGACAGATGCCGCAGGAGATTGCCAAAGAAAACCAGCAGTACCGCCTCTGCCTGCAATACGAATATATCGGCTCCAATGAGATGGGCAACAAGATACAGAAACGTGACCTGGAGGAGTTCAACAAACTGTTGCCGATGGGTTATACAGCCGAGTCGGACAGCAACAGTTGGTCATGGGGCGAGAAGGACAACCGCCAATACCTGCTTCTGCTGGTGGTGATAGCCATCATCTTCTTTACGACCAGCGTTCTGTTCAACTCCCTGAAGCAGCCGCTTGCCATCATCTTTGTGATTCCGGTTTCTTATATCGGGGTATTTCTTACTTTCTATTGGTTCCGGCTGAACTTCGACCAGGGCGGTTTTGCCTCGTTCGTCCTGCTGTGTGGCATCACGGTGAATGCCAGCATCTATGTCCTGAACGAGTACAACAGCATTCGACGTCGTTTCCCCCGTCTTTCCGCTCTTCGTGCCTACGTCAAGGCGTGGAATGCGAAGGTCGTTCCTATTTTCCTCACGGTAGTTTCTACCATTCTGGGATTTATCCCTTTCATGATAGGTGAGGACAAGGAGGCTTTCTGGTTTCCATTGGCGGC
>ENA-OPNV01001475-OPNV01001475.1-human-gut-metagenome-genome-assembly--contig:-NODE-1475-length-10071-cov-1.485523_pt1 | contig 10071 bp, 8 predicted proteins | sample MGYA00241542_ERZ501781 | MGnify/ENA primary metagenome ERZ501781 (study PRJEB25962, sample SAMEA2042609) | human gut metagenome | biome: human gut; feature: human-associated habitat; material: faeces...
GAAAGCCACCGCGACGGCGTAGAGGATTACGAATACTTCGTGATGCTTGAAAAACTTGCAAAAGCCAAGAACGACAAACCCGCCCTTGACACGCTGGAGCGCATAAAGGAAATGGCGTTTATTCCGAACGCCGGCGGAAGAAATGCCGTCATGCTGCTGCCTAACCCCGAAGAATACACAAAGCTCCGCGCGGAAATTGCGCGCCACATAGAACGGCTTAAATAGGTTTGAGAAGTTTAAACCAGCGGGGCGCCTTTGTGGGCGTCCCGCTTTTTTTGAAAGTCCATCCGCATATCACCCTACGCCAAGGCCAAGCACGGCAGCAGTATTTGCCAACAGGCAAGAGTATTTTTACTGTGCGCAACTAATAATATACGCGAATCATTATGCCATACGGCACATTATACATTGCGCTTGTTTTCTTACAGGGTATTTTGCAAGCCGCCCTGCAATTCCCAACACTCCCTAGACAACAGGGATGCACAGCCTATTTTCCCTTCGCAATAAAATAATGCGGCACTGCTTGCAATCATATTCAGGCATTTCCGAAAACCTGCGGTCGTCTGCAAAAAGATATTTAGAATTTTTATGCTAAAAACGCCAACTGCAACCACCCTGTTATACACCCGTTAAAAACGCTATTTTGCGTAATCAGGCGACTTTTTGCGCGCAAGAGAAAATCTCCATCCTCCCTGCGCCCGGTATAAACCTATTGCGCCCCCCGACCGCACAAAGCCTTTTTATTTGTATCATAAACAATCTCGCTCAGCTGCCTATAAATTATATTTACCTTCATCAGCCGTTTTTCAAAAAATCCCACTCCGGACAATTCTTGGAAGGATTCTATTAAAGCATTCAGACGCCTTTGCAATGCCGCGCATTAAAAAAAAGTAAAATTGTCCCGAATAATCCGCGAGCCGCATAACGCTTATTTATACAAGAGCAACCGCGCCCTCCAAGCAACGCGAAATCCCAAACGTCTCCTGCAAAGGCAAATCCTGACAAAGCGGCAAAATCGTAATTATTCCAAAACTCCTGCCGCAAGCTTCACTTGCGCGGACGTCCTTGCCGCAAACTCAGGATTGTGCGTTATTAGCAAAAGCGACGTGGAATAAGAGGAACATAAAGTCAGAAATATATCCATTACCTCAAGCCCCGTTGCCTCGTCGAGATTTCCGGTTGGTTCATCTGCCAAAATCACGCGCGGATTGTTCATAACCGCCCTTGCAATAGCCACACGCTGTTTTTCTCCGCCCGACATTTGAGACGGCAAGTGCCTCAGCCGCCCGGAAAGCCCCACACTATCCAAGAGTTCTTTTGCCCTCTTGCGCGCGGATGCGTCAAACTTTCCCGCAATGCGCGCTGCAAGCTCCACATTTTCGAGGGCGTTTAGTTCCGGAACTAGGCAGTAGTTCTGAAAGACGAACCCCATAAATCCTGCGCGCAAACGCGCCTGCTTAGAGTTAGACAAATTATCAACACGTTGTCCGTCCCAATAAATCTCCCCCGAAGTCGGAGATTCCAATCCGGCTATTACGTTTAAAAATGTAGTCTTGCCCGCGCCGCTTTCACCCCGCAGGCTTATGCTCTGTCCGCGCGCAATTTCCAAGTTTGCGCCGCGCAATACGTCTATCGTCTCTCCGTTTGGCGATTTGAAAGACTTCTTTATTTCCTTTGCACGCAGTATTATTTCATTCATTGCGCATCGCCTCCGAAGATTTTAAGCGCGCAGCCCCCAGCGCAGGTATCAACCCTGCCAAAGTGCAAAGAACCGTAGCAAATACGCATGCGCGCCAAGCATCGGCGAATTCATATTTTACGGGAAGATGCGCAAAATGATAAAACTCTATAAGAGCTTCCCTGCCGACGATAATTTCGACAATCGGCTCTCTGAAATGCAGTATCAAAACAGTGAGAGCCAGTCCGGCAAACGACCCCAACACTCCTATAAAAAAGCCCTGAAAGCAATATGTGCATGCGATTTGCAGCGGCCGCGCGCCCATTGCGCCCATAAGCCCTATTTCCCTTGTTTTTCGGAGCACTGACGTGTAAAGAGAAATGCAAATAGAAAAAGATGCCACTATAATAATTAAAACAATTATCAGCGACATCATGACCTTTTCCATTTTTATTATCCGCAAAAATGCCGCGTTATTTGTAAGCCACGTAATCGCGCGCATAGGATAGCGCAGATTTTCTGATATTTCCCTAGCCATCAGCTCGCAATCGGCGCCGTCTTTCAACCTCAAAATAACCGAATGCGACCCTTCTCCAAGGTTGTACAAGTCCCTAAGCCTGCGCAGCGAAACCAGCGCTATGTTTGAATCGACTTCAGAATAGTCGGTTGCGAGCAACCCCACAACCCTCAAACGCGCCGGCATGGGAACTTCATCTTTTTTAATTTTATTTAGCATTGTGGGAGAAAATATCTCCACCTCGTCGCCGACGCCTATTCCCATCGACGCGCCTAGCCGCTGGCCTACTATTATGGAATCGTCGTCCAAATCGTCTATATTCCCCATTTTCACAAAGTCTTTTTCTTTTATTGGAATCGCGCATTCTCCGGTTATTGTATCGTAGCTGCGCAAAACGGGGAAAGCGGGAACGTTTCCGACAAGCATCATCACCGGCCCTTGGGCGGCAAGTTCAACAGACTTAACCGCGGGATTTTTTTTGAGAGACTCAACAAGCGGCTGGGTATCGTACATGGGCTTTCCGCGGTTTCGGATAATTACGTCGCCGGAAGTGTCGCGCAATTTCACGCCAATCTGTTCGTGGAATCCGTTCATAACGCTCTGGGTTCCAAACAGCCCCAAAACGCCAAGCGCGACCCCCAAAATCGACACCGCCGCAAAAAACGACACGAACTTCCCCGACGGGAAGAGATGTTTAAGGGCAATGTACAGCCACCATTTCATCTGCTATTCGGGACGCAGGCTTGGGAACAAAATAGTATCGCGTATATTTGACGCCCCTGTCAGCAAAATGACAAGCCTGTCTATGCCGACGCCCATTCCGCCCGCAGGAGGCATTCCATACTCTAGCGCATTCAGGAAGTCTTCGTCGAGATTCTGTTTTTCCTCGCCGACTTGCGCCTCGAACATTTCGCGCTGGATAAATGGATCGTTTTGTTCAGAATAGGCCGGAGCTATTTCCTGTCCGTTTATGCAAAGTTCGAAGACATCTAGCACGCGCGGATTTTGCTGGTTGAGCTTCGCAAGCGGGCAAAGCTCGCGCGGGACTTGCGTCACAAAAGTTGGCTGTATTAGGGTCGGCTCGACTAGTTTCTCGTAAACATCGTTTGTGATTTCATGGTCGTCGAGAGCCGGATCAACCTGTATGCCGAGTTTCTGGCAAGCCTCCAGTTTTTCTTCGCGTGTGCGGCTGAACCAGTCAGGGTCCCCAGAAGCCTGGCGGACAAGGTCGCTGTATGTGACCTCGCGCCACTCTCCGCCGAGCTCTATAGTCCCGCCGTCAGCGCGCGGTATGGAAGTAGTGCCTAAAACATTCTGGCATATGGAGGAAATCATAGAGCGTATAAGTTCCATCATTCCGCGGTAGTCGCTGTAAGCTTGATAGACTTCAAGCATTGTAAATTCGGGATTGTGCCTGCGCGACAGCCCCTCGTTGCGGAATACCCTTCCCATCTCAAAAACCCTGTCGAACCCGCCAACGAGCATTCTCTTTAGGTAAAGCTCCAGCGCTATGCGCAGGTAGAAATCGCAATCCAAAGCATTGAAATGGGTTATAAAAGGACGCGCCGCGGCGCCGCCGGCTATGGAGTGCAGAGAAGGAGTTTCAACCTCGACAAAATCGCGCGACCATAAAAACTCTCTTATTTGGCGGATTATCTTGCTGCGCAGCTTGAATCGTTCCGCGGAATCGCGGTTGACGATCAAATCCAAATATCTCTGGCGGTAAATCTGCTCGTTGTCGGTCAAGCCGTGCCACTTTTCCGGAAGCGGGCGCATGCTTTTTGAAAGCATCTTGTAATCGTTTACGCGGACTGTTATTTCGCCAGTCTTAGTTTTAAATAGCTTGCCTTTAGCCCCTATTATGTCGCCTACATCCAAAAACTTTTTGAAGTCGTTGTTATAAACTCCTTCAGGGAGAGCGTCGCGGGAAACGTATAGCTGTATGATTCCGTCGCGGTCTAGAATTTTTAAGAAGCTGGCTTTGCCCATAAGCCTGTAAACCAATACCCTGCCAGCAACGCTCACTTCGTGTTCGGTGTCTTTGCCCTCCTCCAATGAATTGTCGTATGACTCTATCGCTGTCTTGCTCGTGTGGGTTTGATTCCAATTTGCGCGGAAGGGATCGAAGCCATTTTCGCGCATAGCTTCAAGCTTGGCCTTTCTGACTGCAAAAAGGTCGTGGCTTATTTCCTGTATCGTTTTCTTTTCTTCGCTCATCTCTTTTTATTTTTTTAAATTCCAAATGCGTTTATTTATATTTTTCGGGAAGCGAACGCACCAAAGCTTTTACGTCTTCGGCTTTATCCTTGGAGCAAACCAAGGTTGCGTCCGGCGTATGAACCACTATTAGGTTTTCAACCCCTACAAAAGCTGTCGCCCTGCCCGCTGCGTCGAACAATACGCAATTTTTTGCCCCGTTAAAGTAGGCTTCGCCGCCTGCAGCGTTCCCGCAAGAATCTTTCTGCATATGGCGCCCGGCGGCCGACAATGAACCAACGTCGTCCCAGTCGAAATTTGCCGGTACTACATACGCGTTGCCTGCCTTTTCCATGACGGCATAGTCTATGCTTATTTTTTCAAGCGGAGAATACTCTGCGGCTAAAATCTCGTCCAAAGATTCCCCCGCAGACAGCCTAGCCCTGATGCGCCCGAAGGCCTCCGCGCTTTTGGGCAGATTTTTTTGCAGCGCCGAGAATATGGAATCCGTACGCCATACAAACATACCCGCGTTCCAATAAAAATTTCCCGACTCAACATATTCGCGCGCCTTATTTAAATTGGGCTTTTCAAAGAACCTCTCCACCGCAAAATATTTCTCTCCCGATATCTCTAATTGCGCTCCGCGCTTTATATAGCCGTATCCCGTTGCAGGGTGGTCGGGAGATATTCCAACCGTTATAAGATTGTCGCCTGCCTCCGCTATCCTAAAAGCCGTGTTAATTGTGCGCGCAAAAGCTTCTTCGTCTCCGATTACATGGTCGGAAGGAAACACGGCAAAAGACGAATCAACTCCGTTTGAGCGCGCCATTATTATTGCGGCTGCAAGGCCTATCGCAGCGCTAGTATCTCTGCCGACAGGCTCGGATATTATTTGAGAAGCGTCTAAGTTTGCGCAGATTTCGGAAATAGCGCCGGCCTGCCTGCTGTTGGTTATTATTAAAATGTTTTCGCGGCAAACCACTTTTGAGACCCGGCGGATTGTCTGTTCGAGCAGGCAGCCATCCCCGCCCGCAACGTTCCAAAGATGCTTGGGCCTCGAAGCGCGGCTCAACGGCCAAAAGCGCTCTCCTACGCCTCCGGCCATTATGACTGCATATCTTTCCATAATCCGCCGATACTGCCACTTTTTTGCGGGTTGTCGAGCAATAAGAGCTCAAACTTCCCCAAAAAATCTGATTGACCATCGCCGCATAACCGAACAATACTTTTCCCTCACAAGCAACCTCAAATGCTGACCCGCGTGACAGTAATAAGGCATCCGAGAGAGAACCTAAAAAAATGTTCGCTCAGGCATTTGCACGCCCATCCAAATTTTGAGTTTCTAAAAGCCTCCGACGGATTTCGATTCGACGCAACAGGATTTACCGTGCTTGAAATGAACGCTCCCGCAATTTCAATGGAAGACTTCGGACGGCCCCTGCTGCTGCTCGACAGCACATGGTTTCTTCTTCCTAGGATACGCGCCAAAATTTTCGGAGATTTTATTAGCCGCTCGCTTCCGCCAACGGTAAAGACGGCGTATCCGCGGGTATCAAAGATGCATTCAGACCCCGACGGCCTTGCCACAGTCGAGGCTTTATATGCAGCTTTGAAGGCCATTGGCGACCCCGACCGGAGCATTTTAGACGGATACCATTTTGCCGAAAAATTTCTAGAAATAAACGGCTGGCTCCCCGACGTTCCGCGCGCTTAAAAATATGGCATGCGCCGCGCAAAACGCATGCCGCCAGCATGGAAAGAACTTAAAACGGCGGCGCAAAAGACTTTGGCATTCAAGACAAATAAAAATTACGTTCTAAGCCGCTCAAACCCTATTTTATAAAATCCCCCTTTGCAGGCGCTGCCGCAAAACCATATGCAAAACGTTAAATTTGCATCTTATAAATTAGAAAAAATCATATATCTTTAACTGCGCCGATTATCAATCGTAAATGCCTTTTATTATGCGCGCAGGAACGCCACCGACTATTGTATTGGCGGGAACATCCTTTGCAACGACAGCCCCCGCCGCAACTACCGCATTGTCACCAATAGTTACCCCAGAAAGTATTACGGCGCGCGCCCCTATCCAAACTCCGTTTCCAATGCGAATTGGTTTATGGCGCAAATTTTGGCGCTTTTCAGGATTCAAATCGTGGTTTAGAGTCGCCATTACCACGCTATGCCCGATAAGACAATTGTCCCCTATAAAAATCCCGCCCTGGTCTTGGAACTGACAGCAAGAATTTATGAAAACCTTTTTTCCAACGTGTATATTGCGCCCGAAGTCGGTATAAAAAGGCGGAAACATAGAGAATCCATCATCGACTTTTTTCCCGATTATTTTCCCGAACAATTCGCGCACTTCTTGCGGAGTATGGTATTTAGAATTCAGCTCAAACTGAATTTTCCGAGACAAATCGCTCTGGGCACGCATAAATGCAATCATTTCGTCTCCTTCCAGCGGTTTTCCGTCGGATATCATTCGTTGAAACTCATCCAAGGTCATTATTCAGCCTTTACAACAGGTTCGTTATATCTCTGTTAAAAATACGCCAATCGCCGCGCCAGACATCCGTGCGCAATCCTCCTAAACTCCCGCGGCCAAACTTGAAACGCCAGTGAGAACTTCAAGCCGCCCCTTAACGCGCAAGCTTCACGGTGATTAGGACCCTAACCGTGCGCCCGGTATCTCCGGAGAACTTGCGCCTTATTTCGCTATAAGAACCTTGCGCGTCCAAAGGAGATTTTGGGGATTCTGGTTCCTTTGCCTCTGAAGGCAGCGACGCGTCTCCGCTTCCGCTGAAAAGAGAAGTAGCCGCAAGAGCCTCCTGAAAGCTCTTTGCCTCGTCCGGGGACATTCTTGCAAACTGGAAACAGTAAGTCTTGCCGACATTCAGAATTAGATTTTTAACGCCCAATTTTTCATAGCGCTCGAAAATCGGGAATTTCGTAATGGTATTGTCGTTGTTGTTCCCCTCTGAATAAAAAGAAGAAAGTATGCGCGAATACGCATAATTAAGACGCATTGAAACAGCCTTGTCGTTGCCTTTTTCAATGGTCATCCTGCAATAGGAGCCCAATTCAACCTCCTCGACATCGCTAGTCCCTTTAGGACGGAGCTTCATTAGACGCTCGTAATTGGCATCCTCCTCGGCATTGGGTTCATACTTTTTCATATACGCGGCATATGCTGCGGCAAATGCGGCGGGATTGCGCTCGCCCTTGGAAACAACTTCGTCTAAAGCTGCGATCTGGTCGCGGAGAGTTTCGGCGCGCATCTTTATTTGCTCCGAACGCCTTTCTCCCATTGAAAGTTCCTTGCGCAGAGCCGAAAGCTTCTCCTGGGCGATTTCTATCGGTTTTTTCTCTGCGGCATTTTCTTCGGCGACCTCCGCATTTTTCTTTTCGGACTCCATTAAATCTGCAGGATCTACTTTCAAAAACTTGTGTCCATAGCCGTTTGTCCGATAACGTTTGGCCAATATTTTTGAGTCGAACCCCTTATACTGGGGCTGCCCAACCTGCATTGTGAAATTGAATCTGTCTTCTATTTTTCCGCCGACTTGGGTTTCAACAGACACGTTATATGTTTGCGCGTTTGCAAGAAAACCCGACGACAATGCCAATGCAAAAATAAAAGTTGTCCTTATAATCATAGTAAATACTGTGTTAAAAAGCCAACTGCATATCCGACCATGCCGCATTTGTCAATTATCTTTAAGCGTATGTGAGGCAATTTTACAAGCGCGCAAAAACGTAAATCTATTGCTTTTTTGGAGGAGTATAATAATTGGCGTCAAAACCTCCCGCCAAATCTTTATAGACCACATTCTCTATGGATAAATTTCGGGCCTTTAATATATTCCAAAACGTATTTACCAAAGCCTTGCGGATCTCCATTTCCCTTTGGAAATACAACGGATAGATCACGCTTTTTTTTGAGTCCAAGACAACGAGAGACTGGTTTAAGATATTGGACATTTCCCTTAGATGCTGGACGTAAGCCCTATTAAAATTCACGCGCGAGATTTTTCTGTCGCCCATAAAGATTTTGGCGCGCAATTTTGCGGCATTTGAAATTTCGGGATATTCCTTAGAAAATTCCTCCCCTATCATATAGGCAAATTCGTTCTTTGCCAACGCCTTTATCATAGCCCTATTCTGGCGCGCAAGCGTATTTAAAAGAGCGAGGTTTTTCTCCTCATCTTTCAAGTTGACCGTTGGGTTTGCCGCGATTGCTGGAATTCGGAGGAAACAGGGTTCGTACAAGAATTGTGACAACGGCATCCGCTTGCACGCATTTATATTTTTCTCCAAACCGGGAAACATTTTTTCAGATTCGGCAAACAATGCGTCTTTTTCGGCGACAGTCATGGATATTTTATCTTCGTCCAAGACGAAGGTTCCTCCGGCCTTGAACGCCACAAACGAATCGGGAGAATCGTCCCATACAATAGACGAATGCGATATTATCTGCGGAACTTCGCTTGAATACATTGAAACTTTTGATCCGTCCGCCGCCATTGGAACAAAAGTGTCGTTGACATCCATATTCAAGAGGTTCTTTCCAAGAATCTGAAGCTTGTCGAATGAGGTCTTTACATTGTTTGCGTTTAAAGGCGTTGCCGTCGGTATCTTATCGGGAGCCAGAACGACGCCGTAATTATAAATTCCATATTTTGCCAACGAGCACTTCAACGTCTCATCGCCTTTTTTTATTTCTATGTCCTTAATCCCGTTTTCCAGAATCTTTGCGGAAGTCACAAAAAAATTCTTTCCGTTTAGTGAAACAAAAAATACCGGCAAATCTATGTCGCCTACGCGGGCAAAATAGACGGAATTTTCAAATATGCTTTTGATTGCCGGATCCTTTGAATTTTTCCAGTCTTCAACTGAGCAGTAAACTTTTTCGTCGGACAGGCCCAAAGGCTCAAGGTTCCCTTCAAGCACGCTGCGCAAAGCCTTCAACCTTTCCACAGGGCTTTCATATTTGGATTTTATTAATTCTTTTACTCCGTTGAATTTCTCAGGATATTCGGTAAAATTGAAATTCCTGATAGCTTCAATAGACTGGCTTGCCATAGCAGCAGAAGTTTTTGGTGACGCTTCAAAATCTTTTATAAAATTTCCGTATAGTTTGGCAAATTCCTGCGGCGTTATCCCCTGCCCGTCGTTTTGTTTTTTTATCTCGGAAATAATGGCGTACAACTCGTTTGCATGCTCCAGTTGGCGCTGGAAATCATCGGAGGATTTAGCTGCCATGCGCCGTACAATCTCATACTCTTTATCCCCCAAATCCACCCTGGTTGCCAAGTTCTTTAATCCTTCCACTGCAATCATCCGGCTAACCACGAAATCGTATCGCTGGCTGAAATCTCCGGGATACGCTTTTTCGGCAAGCTCTAAAACCTTCTTGTAGTCTCCGGAAGTTTTATCGTACGGGAGAGAGTCCAATCTGGACTTATAATTTATATTATCCGCCACCCATTGCTTTTGTTTTTCCGAATCGGAGGGAAACATTTTAGAAGCTTCGGATTTCAAGCCGATCACATACTCGGACTCCTTTTCTACAATCGAATCCTTAAAGAAATATCCGACCCCCGCGGCGACAGCAGCAGCGAAAACCAACAGTATTAAGATTTTTTTCATATGTTTTATTATTTAGAATGTTGCA
>ENA-OPNV01001478-OPNV01001478.1-human-gut-metagenome-genome-assembly--contig:-NODE-1478-length-10051-cov-2.325330_pt1 | contig 10051 bp, 9 predicted proteins | sample MGYA00241542_ERZ501781 | MGnify/ENA primary metagenome ERZ501781 (study PRJEB25962, sample SAMEA2042609) | human gut metagenome | biome: human gut; feature: human-associated habitat; material: faeces...
AGCGCCTTCTTCCGTGAGTCCGAATGCGTATTCGAACATCAGGGCGGCCGAAAGTATCGTGGCAACAGGATTGGCTATGTCTTTTCCGGCGGCCTGAGGGTATGAGCCATGTATCGGTTCGAATACCGAGGTATGTATTCCTATCGAAGCCGAAGGAAGCATTCCCAAAGAACCGGTGATGACCGAGGCTTCATCGGTGAGAATATCGCCGAACATGTTTTCGGTTACGATGACGTCGAAACGGCTCGGGAACTGAACGAGCTGCATGGCGGCGTTGTCGACAAACATATACTCGGTCGTAACGTCGGTATTTTCTTTGGCGATTTCCTGCGATACTTCGCGCCATAAACGAGATGTACAGAGGACATTGGCTTTGTCTACGACCGTTACTTTTTTACGACGCTGACGGGCGTATTTATAAGCCAGCCGGACGATACGCTCAACTTCCTCGCGACTGTACACGCAAGTATCGTATGCTACTGTACCGTCTTCGCTCCGGCCTTGCGGACGGCCGAAATAAATTCCTCCCGTGAGCTCGCGTATACACATGAGGTCGGTACCTTCCACAATATCCCTACGTAACGGAGACTTGTGAAGCAACGAAGAAAATGTAGTTACGGGACGTATGTTGGCGTAAAGTCCCAATTGCTTGCGCATACCCAGCAGACCCTGCTCGGGACGGACTTTGGCCGAGGGATTGTTGTCGTATTTGGGGTCGCCGATAGCGCCGAACAATACAGCATCGGATTCCATGCACAACTTATGGGTTTCTTCGGGATAGGGATTTCCGCAACGGTCTATCGCGCAGGCACCTACCCAAGCATGTTGGTGAGACAGTTCATGACCGAAGCGTTTACAAACGGCTTCGGTAACTTGCAGGGCTTGTCCTACGATTTCGGGACCGATACCGTCGCCCGGCAATACGGCGATTTTCAGTTTCATAACAAGATATTTTTAGAGATTTTACAATTCTTCGATTTGGTTCAGCATTTTTACGGTGGCTTGTATGGCCGCTTCGGTCTGGTCGGCGTCGAGACCTCGGGTTTTGAATGTGTGGTTGTGATAGTTCCAAGTGATGACGGTTTGCACGAAAGCATCGGTACGACCCCCGGGAGGAATATCAACCGTGTAATTGGTCAACATCGGGAATTCGAGGCCCAATTGTTGTTTGTAAATGGTGCGTACCGCTTTTACGAAAGCATCGTACTGACCGTCTCCGGTGGCCGTTTGCTCATATTGTTTGCCGTGTATCTCTATTTTTACGACGGCAACCGGGTGCAATCCTTGTGCCAAAGCAAGCGAATAGTTGAGCAGACGTATCTTTTGGTCTTTGATGTCGTGTTTCAATACATCGGAGATGATATAAGGCAGATCCTCTTGCGTTACCTGCTCTTTCTTATCGCCCAAAGCAATAATCCGTTCGGTTACTTTGCGCATCGATTCTTCGTCGAGTTCGATGCCCAAAGTTTCGAGATTTTTACGGATATTGGCTTTTCCCGAAGTTTTTCCCAATGCATATTCGCGAGTGCGACCGAAACGCTCGGGAAGCAAGTCGTTGTAATAGAGGTTGCTTTTGCTGTCTCCGTCGGCGTGCACGCCGGCGCATTGTGTGAATACATGTTCGCCGATGACCGGCTTGTTGGCAGGAATACGCACGCCGGAGTAGGACTCGACGACCCGGCTTACTTGATTGATTTTTTTCTCGTCGATTCCGGTCGTGCATTTGAGCTGGTCGTGTATCACGGCCAATACGCTCGAAAGCGGGGCATTTCCGGCACGTTCACCCAATCCGTTGATTGTACAGTGTATACCTTGTATACCGGCTTTTACGGCCGAGTAGACATTTGCTATGGCTAAGTCATAGTCGTTGTGCCCGTGAAAGTCGAACCGGCAGTTGGGGTAACGCTTTATCATTGTCGAACAGAATTCAAAACATTGGTAAGGGTTGAGGATTCCCAACGTGTCGGGCAACATGAAATGCTCTATGTATTCATCTTGCAAAGCGTCCATGAGCGTAAATACATATTCGGGCGAATGCAGCATACCGTTCGACCAGTCTTCGAGGTAAATGTTTACCCGCATATCGTTTTCCCGTGCTAAGGCGATTTCGGCTTTTATGTCGGCGATATGTTCTTCCGGAGTCTTTTTCAGTTGTTCCCTGCAATGGCGTAACGACCCTTTACACAAGAGATTGATGGTTTTTCCACCGGCTTCTTTGATCCAGCGAATGGAAATACCTTTGTCGATAAACCCGAGAATCTCGATTTTATCGATGAAGTTGTGTTTGCTCGCCCAAGAGCATACTTGGTTTACCGATAGAAATTCTCCTTCGGATACACGCGCCGATGCGATTTCTATCCGGTCGACATGCAATTCTGTGAGCAGCAGGCGGGCAATACTCAATTTTTCCTGAGGTGCGAATGAGACACCCGAAGTTTGCTCGCCGTCGCGCAAGGTGGTATCCAATATCTCTATACGCATGGAATTATTTGTTGTGAGTTTCTTCCCAAGCCTCTGTTTCTGCTTTTTGACTCAACAGGTAGTCGATATCATCGAGGCCGTTCATAAGGCAGTGTTTTTTGTATGCATTGATTTCGAAGTGTTCGTTGCGTCCGGTAGCTTTATTCGTAATGGTTTGCTCGGGCAGGTTTACTTCCACTTCGGTTTTGGGATCGGACGAAATAGAGTCGAACAGTTCTTTGAGAAAAGATTCGCTTACGACAACAGGGAGTACGAAATTGTTGAGTTCGTTGTTTTTGTGAATATCGGCAAAGCTTGATTTTGCATCAGGTTTGCAGTCGGCATAAGCTATATATGGCTTAATATCATAAATCGGCGTACCGTTTTTCATATCAATTCCGCTGACGGTTAAAACCGTACCGTATTCTTTTGTGTGCGTAACATTTTCAAGCTTAACACACGATAAGCCGATATTATTCGGCCTGAAAGGTGAGCGCGTCGCAAATACACCTTTTCGCTTTTCACCGCCGAGCTTCGGCGGCCTCACGGTTGGTGAAAAATCACTTTTTATGCATTCGCTAAATTGCCAAAGTATCCATAAATATGAATATTCTTCAATTCCGTCAAACGCTTCTTTAACATTATACGGTGGGTCTAAAATTATTCTTCCTTCAAGCTGTTTTACAAGTCCGCTTTGCCGCGGTATTCCGAATTTTTCGGGAAAATCGGTATATATTTTTCCAATTGCTTTCATATTATTTTACCTTTATTTTTGACAGCACTTCACCGACTTTATCGTGAATAACAAGGTCTGCGTTTTTATCCATTGCGGTTTCGTCACGGTTAATAAGTACCAAATATTTTCCCCTGAAATATCTTACAAAGCTTGCGGCGGGATATACGGTAAGGCTCGTGCCGGCGATAATTAAGCAATCGGCATTGCTTATTGCGTTTAATGCACCGTTTACGGTATCGTTATCAAGCCCCTCTTCGTAAAGAACAACATCGGGCTTTACCAAACCGTCACATTCATCGCAGTAGGGGATAGGCATATTGTTTTCAATATAATCTATATCAAAGCTTTTGCCGCATTTTGTGCAGTAATTTCTAAGGGTTGAACCGTGCAGTTCAAATACATTTTTACTGCCTGCTTTTTGGTGCAATCCGTCAATATTTTGTGTAACAACGGCACTTAATTTGCCGGCTCTTTCAAGTTCGGCAAGTTTTAAATGTGCCGGGTTCGGCTTTGCATTTTTGCAAATCAGTTTATCGCGGTAAAATTTATAAAACTCGCCTGTATTGTTATAAAAAAATGTGTGCGAAAGTATTTCTTCAGGTGGGTAGTCGTATTTTTGATTATATAATCCGTCAACACTTCTGAAATCGGGAATTCCGCTTTCGGTTGATACACCTGCACCGCCGAAAAATACTATGCTTTCACATTCGTTAATAATTTCCTGTAATGTCATTTAATCTGCAATATCCTCCAAATCAAAGCGAATAACTTTTTTTAGTGAATTCAAAGATGTTTCAACCTGATAGCCGATTTTTCCTGCGCTGAACATTATTGTGTCATAATTTTCTGCGGTTGAATGAATTGTGGTTTTAAAAAACTTTTTCATTCCGATAGGGGAGCAACCGCCGTGAATATATCCGGTAAGCGGCAAAAGTTCCTTTGATTTAATCATTTCAATCTTTTTTTCATTCACTGCTTTGGCAGCTTTTTTTAGATTTAATTCTTTGTTAACAGGCACTAAAAAAACATAGTGATTTCCTGTTTTGCCCACTGTTACAAGCGTTTTGAAAACTCTGTTTGCGTCTTCACCCAAAGCTTCGGCAACTTCCTGCCCGCCTATTGCACCGGTGTCTAAATATGTGTGTTCCTTGTACTCAATCTTCTTTTGGTCAAGTATTCTCATTACATTGGTTTTATCTTCCATAATCAAGCCTCATAATTATTTGATATTATAATTTTATCACAGTAAATTTGCCTTTTCAAGATATAGCATTGTTTTAATAACAAAAGTATAGTATAATATCTTTATTATTTTTTTAAGGTGATAATATGTACAGTGCAAACGAAAAAAGATATGACAAAATGACATATAATAAATGCGGTGAAAGCGGACTTTTTCTTCCGAAAATTTCACTCGGCTTATGGCAAAATTTCGGCGATAGTGCAGATTATGATGAAATGAAAGATATTGTGCTTACTGCGTTTGATATGGGTATTACTCATTTTGATTTGGCTAATAATTACGGGCCTAAAGCCGGAAGTGCCGAGGTGAATTTCGGCAAAATTGTAAGGGAAAACCTTATGCCGTATCGTGATGAACTTGTAATCAGCACAAAAGCCGGATACAGAATGTGGAGCGGCCCTTATGGTATAGGCGGAAGCCGAAAATATTTGACTTCATCTCTTGACCAAAGTTTAAAGCGAATGGGGCTTGATTATGTGGATATTTTTTATCATCACTGTATGACGCCCGATACCCCGCTTGAAGAAACTGCGCTTGCACTTGCAGATATTACTCGCCGCGGCAAAGCACTTTATGTGGGAATAAGCAATTACAACGGTAAAAAAATGCATAAAATGCACCACCGATGTGAAGATTTTGATGTGCCTTTTATCATAAATCAAAACAGGTATTCGATTTTGGACAGAACAGTTGAAAAAAATGATTTGAAAAAGGAAGCAAAGTCAAAAAAGAAAGGTTTGATTGCATTTTCTCCGCTTGCGCAGGGGCAGCTTACGGATAAATGCGCAAACGGTATTCCTGAAAATTCACGCCTTTATGAAAATAGGGTGCTTTGGGAAAAAGTAGGCTATAACGAGGCAAGGCAGTTACAGATTACCCAGCTTTATAATATTGCAAAAAAGCGTGAGCAAACACTTTCACAGCTTGCTATTCAGTGGCTTTTGCAATACGGTGAGGTTACAAGTGTGCTTATCGGTGTTCATTCAAAGGCACAGCTTGTTGAAAATTTAAAGGCACTTGAATGTGAACCGCTTACAAAGGCTGAAATTTTACAAATAAACGCAATTGCAGGAAAATAGAAAATTCTTGACAGTAGTAATATAATAATATATAATATAGTGATTAAAATTCTGAAAAGGAGACATTTTTATGGCAGCAAAAACTTTTAAGATGACATCGGAAGGTAAGGCTGAACTTGAAAAAGAACTTGATTACCTTAAAACCGAAGGCAGAATTGATATAGCAGAAAAACTTAAGGTTGCTCGTTCTTACGGTGACCTTTCAGAAAACAGTGAATATGATGAAGCAAAGAGTGAACAGGCTAAAATTGAAGCTCGTATCAGCGAACTTGAATATCAGCTTGATAATGTTGAAATTGTAGACAGTGTTGATAAAGACGCAGTAAGTATGGGTTCAAAAGTTACTGTTAAAAGACTTTCAGACGGTGTGGAATCCACATATGAAATAGTTGGTTTTGCACAGTCAAATCCGGCACAGAGCAAAATTTCTGATGAAAGCCCGGTAGGTATGGCTCTTATGGGTAAAAAGCAGGGCGAAAAAGTATTGGTTGAAGCACCTATCGGCAATCTTGAATTTGAAATTTTGTCAATCGACTAATTTAGTGAAACAAGAGGTATAAATATGGCAGGAAAGTTTGAAATCACCAAGGCAGGCGATACTTTCTCATTTGAATTATTTATTGATGATAAGGCAGTAGGCAAAAGCCCTGTGTTTGATAAAGAGGACGCTTGCAAGAGGGGTGTTAAAGCTGTAAAGAAAAACAGCAGAATGAAAGTTCAAAACACACTTGCAAATGACGAGGAAAAGACTAACCCTAAGTATCTTGTTGAAGCTGACGGTGAAAAGGTAAAATATACTTTATTCCTTCAAACAGGGGCGGTAGCTCTTGAAGGCAGTGCCGACAGCGAAGCGGAAGTTCTTGATATTATTGAAAAAATCGGAAATAATGCAAACGCCGCACCAATGGCAATGGCAGAGGTTGTTCTTTCCGAAAATGAGCAAAAGCAAATCAGAGTTGATAAGCTTTTGGCACTTCAAAAAGCAGGTAAAGACCCGTTTGAAATTACACTTGCAAGCCAAACTCACCATTCAGACGAAATCAAAGCAAGTTTTGATGAACTTGAAGGTAAAGATGTTATCATTGCCGGCAGAATTATGACTTGGCGTGATATGGGCAAAGCTAACTTTATTGATATTCAAGACAGAAACGGAAGAATTCAGGCTTATGTCAGAATGAACGATGTGGGCGAAGAAGTTTTTAAAGAGTTCAAAACTTGGGACCTTGGCGATATTGTTGAAATCAAAGGCTTTGTTTTCAAAACAAAGACAGGCGAAATTTCAATTCACGCAAAGGAAATCAGGCTTCTTTCAAAGTCACTTCTTCCGCTTCCTGAAAAATTTCACGGTTTAACTGATACAGATACCCGTTACAGAAGGCGTTATCTTGATATGATTATGAACCCTGATGTTAAGGAAACTTTCATCAAGCGTTCAAAGATTATCACTTCAATCAGAAATTATCTTGATAATCTCGGCTTTATTGAAGTTGAAACACCTATTTTAAATACTATTCCGGGCGGTGCTGCGGCAAGACCGTTCATCACTCATCATAACACACTTGATATGGATATGTATCTTCGTATCGCAACAGAGCTTTACTTAAAGCGTCTTATCGTAGGCGGTATGGAGCGTGTATATGAAATTGGCAGAAACTTCAGAAACGAAGGAATGGATGTTCGCCATAACCCTGAATTTACCTGTATTGAACTTTACCAAGCATTTACAGATTACCACGGTATGATGGATATTGCCGAAGCTCTTATTCGCAATGCCGCAAATGAAGTGTGTGACAGCTTGCACATCACCTTTAACGGTACTGAAATTGACCTTGAAACTCCGTTTAGGCGTCTTACTATGATTGATGCTGTTAAGGAATACAGCGGTGTTGATTTTGCGTCCTTTATGAGCGATAACGAAAAGGCAATTGCAATTGCAAAGGAAAAGGATATTGAAATCGCACCGGGTAAAGCAACTTGGGGTGATATTCTCAATTCATTCTTTGAAGAATTTGTTGAAGAAAATCTTACCCAGCCTACATTTATTATGGATTATCCGGTTGAAGTCAGCCCGCTTACAAAGAGAAAGCCTGACTGCCCTGTTCTTACAGAGCGTTTTGAACTCTTTATTATGGGCGGTGAATACGGTAATGCTTATTCAGAGCTTAATGACCCTATTGACCAAATGTCACGCTTTGAAGCACAGATGAAGCTTCGTGAAGCAGGTGATGATGAGGCTAATATGATTGACCATGATTTTGTTACTGCTCTTGAATACGGTATGCCACCTACGGGCGGACTCGGTATCGGTATTGACAGACTTGTAATGCTTCTTACAGACAGCTATTCAATCCGCGATGTATTGTTATTCCCGACAATGAAACCGATTAACGAATAATAAATATTAAATTAAAGGGCAATTCCAATAGGAGTTGCCCTTTTTTAAAACAAACAGAAATACAAATCAGAATTTATAGAGGTAAAATAAAATGATGAAACTTGATAATTTTATTGGTATGATGACGGGATATTTTGATAACAAAGAGCAGTTTAATATGATGCAGGCAACAGGAAAAATATATCCTTATGCTAAGCATGTAAATACAGTCTGCAATGACAAAATAAATAATATTCCTCATGATTTCAATGGAAAATTTGTTGTTGAAGAAAGTTACTATGAGACCAATGGTAACCGTCATGCATCTCCGCACCTTTTCCTTATTACAGAAAATGAAGATGGAATTTTACTTTCCTCCTATGAGATTCCAGAAGGAGAAGACAAAAATACATTCTCATATGATTCTATGAAAAATGTTGATTATAGTGAACTGAAAAAATCTAAAAAGTTTACCCCGGCACTTTATCATGAAAATGATGGCATCTGGGAGGGAGGCAGCACAAGTCAGTTTTCACCAGTAATGACATTTAAGCTTTGGGAAAAGTTTTCTGATAGTTGTTTGGAAGTATCTGAAATTATGGAAGTTAACGGAAAGCGGACTTTTGGATACGATGATCCAATTATTTACAAACGTGTATAAATAAGTGATGAACATGGTGACAACTTAGAAATTTAAGGAGGAAACAATAGGGTAAGAGAATTTATTTACAGTTTTGTTTTTGCCTTGTAAAATATATGAAATAGTGCTATAATTTTAACCATATTATCGATAATTTTTTTATAAAATAACGAAAAAGGGTGGTTGCGTGTCAGTAAAGGCAAAAAAGGTACTAAAAATCATTTTGATTATTCTTCTTGTGGCGGTTTTGATTGTAGGCGGATATGTCGCTTATGTCATGATTGACTACCACAGAATTGAGGACAATCAAGCTTTGCAGATAAACGATGTTACGAGCGAGTCTGCTCTTGTTGACCAAGAGTATAAGGCCATTTCGTACAATATCGGTTTTGCGGCTTATACTCCCGACTTCGGCTTCTTTATGGACGGCGGTACACAGAGCCGTGCTAATTCCGAGGAGTCGGTTAAGAGCGTAATTGACGGAATAGGAGATTTCCTTAAATCCGAAAATCCCGATATTATTCTTATCGAGGAAGTTGATAAGAAAGCAACACGCAGTTATCACTATGACCAAGAGGAAGCGCTCAGAGGTAAGCTTGACGAATATGATTCAATGTTCACGGTAAACTTTGACAGTCCGTATTTGTTCTATCCTATTACCAAGCCTCACGGCAAATCCTATGCCGGTATGTTGACCTTGTCAAAGTTCAATATTGAAAGCGGTTTAAGACGCAGCTTGCCGATTGAAAACGGTTTTATGAAATTCGTTGACCTTGACCGTTGCTATTCTGTTTCGAGAATTACCGTTGAAAACGGCAAAGAACTTGTGCTTTATACGCTTCATCTCTCGGCATATACCTCTGACGGAACAATCGCAACCGATCAGCTTAAAATGCTTATAAGTGATATGCAGGCGGAATATGAAAAGGGGAATTACTGTATCGCAGGCGGCGATTTCAACAAGGACTTGCTTGGCGATTCGGGCAAGATTTTCGGAATTGACGGCACAAATTATACTTGGGCGCAACCTGTTGATTCAAAATTGTTTGATGGAACAAATCTCAAAATTGTTGCTCCTTACAATGAGAAAAATCCGATTCCCTCATGCAGAAATGCCGACGGTCCGTATCACGACAAGCAGTTTGTACTTACGGTTGACGGATTTATAGTTTCCGACAATGTTACAGTTACAAACAGCGATGTTTATGACCTTCAGTTTAAGTATTCTGATCACAACCCCGTATATATGACCTTTAAACTTAACAAATAATTAAACTAAAGCGGACAGCTCATTTGGATTGTCCGCTTAGCTTTTACTTACGGTGTAATTACCGGCTTTGGTTTCTATTTATACGGATATTTGCAAACTACAACCCGGAACTTGTGATGTATAAGAAAAGATAAAAATATCCCCACCATAAATTTTGTGATTTATGGTGGGGGTAAATTATTTATTTTGCATATTCTATGCAGTCGGTTGTTATAAGGGTGATACCGTATTGCTCAAGTTTTTGAAGAG
>ENA-OPNV01001479-OPNV01001479.1-human-gut-metagenome-genome-assembly--contig:-NODE-1479-length-10045-cov-2.213814_pt1 | contig 10045 bp, 7 predicted proteins | sample MGYA00241542_ERZ501781 | MGnify/ENA primary metagenome ERZ501781 (study PRJEB25962, sample SAMEA2042609) | human gut metagenome | biome: human gut; feature: human-associated habitat; material: faeces...
CGAAGCCTTACGGTTTCTTCAGCAACTGCCACTTTATCCGCATAAATTGCAACTTCCTGTAATATTCTGCCCTCATCAAGAGTAACATCACCAAGTAAATCGTGAACTCTTTCAACCAATTTATCATTATATTCTTTAACGGTTTGCGGTGAGCGTTCCTCAATAAAAGAAACAGTATCAAGAATAAACTGACTGCGTGAATACACATCGTCATACATTTTCTTGCCTTCGACTTTTCTCATATCTATGAACTTTTCAACAGCTTCATTTGCAACCGTTTTAACAAGCTGCCAAATTTTTTCTTCATCTTCCTCTGATTTTCTGACAATCAATACATCAGGAAAGCGAGCAATTGTAGACGCACCGAAATCTTCTTTTAAATCATAATTAGTTGAAATTTCTTTAAGTGCTTTTACATATGCATTAGCAAGGGTGTTATTTACAACAACATCAGCACTTTCTGTATTAAGTGCTTCAATGCCAACATAACATTCAATCTTACCTCTTGCTACTTTAGAGTTTACAAACGATTTAATTTTATCATCAATAAAGCCATATTGCCTCGGGCAGCGGCACGAAAATTCAAAGTATCTGTGATTAACGGATTTAAGTTCAACCGTAATCATATAACCGTCAATTTCTCTGCTTGCTCTGCCGAAACCGGTCATAGATTTAACCATATCAATTACCTCTACACATTATTTTAAAATATATTATAAGTAGCTCAAACATATAAGTCAACGCTTTGTTAATATATTGTTTACAATATTCACACATTATTTACAATCAAAAAACACCGTCAAAAGACGGTGTTTTCTTATTTATTATCAATATTTCGAATGGCAAGTGTAGTTAACTTTTCCTTTTACGCTTCTTTTTAAGGTGAATTTTTTTCCTTTTTGAGTTACATTTAAGTTTACTTTTTTAGGCTTTGCCTTTTGGCAAGTGTAAAAAGTACAAGTGATTTTGCCGCCTTTAACTGTCATTCCAACTTTAATGGCGTATTTAGTATTATTCTTCCATTTGAAGTTTTGTGCATTGCCTGATATTGCTGCATCCCTGCCAAGAGGAACATACGAAACCCTTTGGCTGTGTTGGTGGCGTTCAACAATTTGAACATTTGCAAGCAAAGCTGCGTTAAATGCGGTTGAAGCAACTTGGCAAATACCTCCGGCAAGACCCATTGCCACACCATCGTCACCTGTAAACACATGTGCTTTTTTATAGCCCTTTGAGCTTGTTCTTGAACCTACAACTTTATTAAAATCAAATGTTTCACCCGGCTGAATAATTGTGCCGTTAATTTTTTTAGAAGCAATCTTCAAATTAGTTGTTCTGTCCTTATTATTTACATAATATGAACAATAGGTGGAATAAACATTTGAAAAATAAGAGCTGAGCATGGTACTTTTGCTACCATAAAGCTTTTCACCGTTATTAACGGCATATGCTCTTACTTTTACATAATATTTTTTGCCTTTTTTAAGTTTTTTGATAGCCTTTTTAGTTGTATTTGAATTTTTGATTTTTACAGTTTTTAAACCTTTTTTAAACTTACTGTCAGTTGTATAAATAATTTCATAACCTGTACAATCAAGCTTTTTCCATTCAACATTAAGTGTTGAATTTTTCATGGTTACAGAAGTAAGCTGTGCTTTAGCCGGCTTTATAAATACTGATACAGCATCACTTTGCTCACCGAAGTATTTATCACCGTCAATAGTTTTATAAGCTTTAACTATATAAGAATGTAAAGCTGAATTTTGAAGTTTTGTAAACTGATAAGATGTACTATCGGCAGAAGCGTAAACTGCATGAACAAAGCTGTTCTTGTTAGCATCATACTTTAAAATTTCATAACCGGAAATTTTATCAACTTTGCCCCAACTTAGTGTTGCTGTTGTAGCAGAATTTTTTGCAATTGAAACAGAGTTTACTTTTTGCGGTGAAATTATAAATGTTTTTGACACACTTCCTGCAAAATTTCCTATACCGGTAATTTTAACGGTTGCTCTGCCGGGTGCGTTATTTTTAGAATAAGTAACCTTATAATCAACATCCTGCACCAATAGTTGACCATTAAACGAAACATACATAACAGGATGAACAGCACTGTCGTAATATACAAGCGAAGTTTTATCAAATGTGACAGATAAATTTTTACTGTTAAAAGTTATTGGCTTTATTGTATATTCCTTTGTAACAGAGCCGGTATATGAATTTATACCGGTAACGGTAACTTTAGCTGTTCCGGCAACAACAAAATCATCATATTTAAGCGAATAATCAACATTTTCGCTAAGCAAAATTCCGTTATAATAAACAGAAACAGCCGGCTTTTTAGGTGTACCGTCATACACATAATTTTGTTCAGAAATTGAAATAACCGTATTTGCATCATTTAAAGCAGTAACATCTTGTGCATATGCATTAAATGCAAAGCCCAAGCAAAGTGCTGCAAAGAGCAATGATGAAATAACGCTCAAACTTTTTTTCATAATTACACTCCTATTTACTTTGTCCGTAATATGCGTTTTTACCATGCTTTCTTTGGTAATGCTTATCAAGTAAATATTGCTCAATTCCGATATTTGAATCATTGTCAAGTGAAGCAATCTGTTCTGTTTGATAAGCCATTTTTGATACTTCCTCAAGAATCAAGGCGTTTTCAACAGCTTTAAACGGATCTTTACCCCAAGTAAAAGGTCCGTGTCTATGAATTAACACAGCAGGGCATTCTTCAGGTTTAATTCCCCTTTGCTCAAATTCTTCTACAATAACTTTACCTGTGTTAAGTTCATATTCGCCTTTTACTTCTTCCTCACTCAAACCTCTGGCACACGGAATTGCACAGTTTGCAAAATCTGCATGAGTTGTACCGTAAGCATTTACATCTCTGCCTGCCTGTGCCCATGAACAAGCCCATGGTGAATGTGTGTGTACAACTGCGCCTATATTATCAAAATTTCTATAAAGTTCAAGATGAGTAGGAGTATCGGATGACGGATTTAAGTCACCTTCTACTTTATTACCTTCTAAATCCATTACTACCATATCCGATGCCTTCATATCATCATATGGTACGCCGGAAGGTTTTATTACAAATAATCCTTTATTTCTGTCTATACCCGAAACATTACCCCAAGTAAGCACTACAAGATCGTATTTAACAAGCTGAAGATTGGCTTCAAAAACCTGCTCTTTAAGTTCTTCTAACATTTTAAATCCCCTTACATACCGAGCTTATATGCAACATCGTTGTAGAAAAGTTCTTTTTTAAATTCGTTAATTTCTGTGTCTTTGTTAATATGAATAAACTCAATACCCATAATTTCTGCAAAATCCCTCATATGATCTGCTGTAAGAGTATACGAAAGCACAGAGTGGTGAGCACCGCCGGCATAAATCCAAGCTTCAGCAGAAGTTTGAAGGCAAGGAAGCGGCTTCCAAAGAACACCTGCAACCGGAAGATTCGGCATATCATTAACCTGCTCCTTACACTCTACATCGTTAACTATCATCCTGAGCCTGTCGCCCATATCAACAAGAGTTACAACAATTGCGTCACCTGTTTGTGCCTTAAACACAAGTCGCGCAGGGTCTTCCCTGTCACCTATACCAAGCGGATGAACTTGAATTTTTGGTTTTTCCGCAGCAACACTTGGACAAACTTCAAGCATATGTGAACCAAGAAGCATTTCATTTCCCGGTTCAAAATGATATGTGTAGTCCTCCATAAATGCAGTACCGCCGTTCATACCCTCTGCCATAAGCTTCATAATTCTTGTCATTGCGGCAACTTTCCAGTCACCCTCTGCACCAAAGCCATATCCCTGGCGCATTAAATCCTGTGCAGCAAGTCCCGGAAGCTGACGAAGTTCCTGCAAGTCCTCAAAATTGGTGTGAAATGCTCCAAAACCGTTTTCATCAAGGAATTTTTTTATTGCTACTTCTTCCCTTGCTTGATAACGCACGGAATCAATATTGTTTGTATCAAAATCATAATTTTTCTTGTATTCATCCATTTGAGCATCAATTTCATCTTCACTGACAGCGTTAACATATTTGATAATGTCACCGACACCGTAATGGTCTACCTGCCAGCCGAGTTTGATTTGAGCCTCGATTTTATCGCCGTCGGTAACTGCAACATTTCTCATATTATCAGAAATACGAAGTACACGAAGCTTTCTTGATTCGTTTGCGCCGACTGCCGCTCTCATCCAAACACCCATTTTGTTTTGAAATGTTTCATCTTTCCAATAACCTGCAATAACCTTAACCTTTTTTCTCATTCTTGCGTGGATATAACCGTGTTCTCTGTCACCATGCGCTGACTGATTAAGATTCATGAAGTCCATATCAATTGAATTCCAAGGAATATCACGATTAAATTGAGTGTTAACATGAAGATAAGGCTTGTTAAGTGCATTGAGTCCTGCTATCCACATTTTTGACGGAGAAAATGTATGCATCCAAGTAATAATACCTGCGCAGTTAGTTGTATTATTTGCTTCTTGAATAACATTCAAAATTTCAGATGATGTTTTAACACAAGGCTTTGCAACAACCTTGCAAGGAAGTTTAGCACTCCATTCATCACACATTTCTTTTGCGTGTGCGTTAATGTCGGCAAATATTTCTTCACCGTAAAGGTGCTGTGTACCCACAATAAACCAAAATTCATAATCTTTAATTGCCATAATATTTCTCCTTATATGTTTTCAACAGCCGATTTTTCAACTGCCAATGATTTTTTATAAAGTTGCATATATTTTTCAAAACCGCTTATATCCTTTTCATCAGGAACAGTGGTTTTAATTTCAAATTTTGAAAATACCTTTTCGTCAAGGAATTCATCAAGTGATAAGCCAAAACTTTCTTTTGCAAAGCTTGCAAGAACAGCTATGCCCCAAGCACCGCCTTCACCCGCTGTTGAAAGAACGGAAACAGGTGCTTTCATTGCACCGGACATAAGTTTTTGACCTACATATTCAGTCTTAAACAGGCCACCGTGGCCCATTAACTTATCAATTACAACATTTTCTTTTTCAAGTATTTCCATACCGATTTTAAGCGTAGCGATTGCCGAATAGATATTTGTTCGCATAAAATTAGCCAAAGTGAATTTTGCATTTTCGCTTCTTAAAAACATTGGCCTGCCCTGTGTAAAACCGGTAACAGGTTCACCTGAAAAATAGTTTGATGATACAAGACCGCCACAGTCTTCATCAGCATTAAGCGCTTCGTTATAAAGCATATCATAAATTTGTGCTTTAGTTAAAGAACTGCCTGAAATACTTGCAAAATCAATAAATAGCTTAACCCAATAATCAAGATCAGTACAGCAGTTATTACAATGCACCATAGCAACCGGTTTGCCGGTAGGAGTAGTAACCATATCAATTTCTTCATAAACTTTTGAAAGTTGCTTTTCAAGCACAATCATTGAAAAAATCGAAGTTCCGGCAGAAATATTACCGGTTCTTTGCGCAATACTGTTTGTAGCTACCATACCTGTTCCTGCGTCGCCCTCAGGCGGACACATTAAAGCGCCCGGTTTTAATGTACCTGTCGGGTCAAGAAGCGAAGCTCCTTTTTCAGTAAGTGTTCCGGCATTCTCGCCTGCAACTAAAATTTTAGGTAAAATATCCTTAATGTTCCACTTGAATTTTTTAACTTCATCAAGCGTACTGAACTTATCAAGCATTTCGTGATTATAATCGTTAATATTACTGTCAATAGGGAAAATACCTGAAGCTTCACCTATGCCGACAACCTTATTGCCGGATAACATATAATGAATATATCCCGCCAAAGTAGTTATGTATGATATTTTTTCAGTATGTTTTTCACCGTTTAAAATTGCCTGATACAAATGAGCAATGCTCCAACGCTGCGGAATATTAAAATTAAAAAGTTCGGTTAATTTCTTTGCTGCCTCGCCTGTTGTGGTATTTCTCCAAGTTCTAAACTCGGCAAGTAAATTATCATCCTTGTCAAACGGTAAATAACCGTGCATCATTGCGGAAAAGCCGATTGATGAAAGGCTTGTTATCTTAGCGGAAAAGTTATTTAAGCATTCATCGTTAAGTGCTTTATATGCATTTTGCAAACCACTCAAAATATCATCAATGCCGTAAGTCCAATATCCGTTTTCAAGTTTGTTTTCCCAATCATGACTGCCGGAAGCTAAAACATTATATTCGCTGTCAATCAAAACAGCCTTGATTCTTGTTGAGCCAAACTCAATACCTAAGCATTCACTGCCATTTAATTTATAATCCTGCATAAAATACCTCTTACTTATTTAATTACACTTATAATACAATATTAAATTCGCATTTTCAATAGAAGATAAGGAAAAATCTGCAATATTTAAAGAAATAAGAGTATTAAAAAAGAGCAACCAAAATGGTTGCTCTTTGGTGCTGGTGACCGGACTTGAACCGGTACGGTATTTCTACCGAGGGATTTTAAGTCCCTTGCGTCTGCCTATTTCGCCACACCAGCGTACAACAGATATAATAATAGATTTCAAGTCCAAAGTCAAGAGTTAATTTCAAATAATGATTAAAATTAACTCTTGACTTTGATTATTTAATCTCTTAAAAGTTTTTCCCTTTGCTTATAATCCGGCATAAATATTGATATATAATTATAAAACTCTTTACTGTGATTGTGGTGTTTTATATGTGCAAGTTCATGCACAACTACATAATCAATCGCTTCTTTCGGATAAAGCATTAAATAATATGAAAAGCAAATAGAATTTTTACCATTGCAGGAGCCAAAGCGCTTTTTTGCAGAAGTGATTTTTAAACCTGTTGGCTTAACATTCATAATATCGGAATAATATTCTACCCTTTTAGGCAGGTAATCATTTGCTTCTAAAATCAAGCGTTTCTTATCTTCTTCGCTAATATTATATTTATCAATATGCTTTTTCTTTCTTAACACAGCCTTTTCAAGCCATTCGTTGTTTCTATCTATAAATTCTTGAATTTGATAATTTGAAACATAATACGGTGCTTTAACTATTGCGTTAAGTTCATCATCAACACTGAGTGAAATTGTTTTTCTGTTACTTTTAATTATTTTGAAATTCATTATTCTTTAGGCTTTTTCATAGATAAACCAATACGCTTTTTATCCACATCAACTGAAATCACCCAAACAGTTACTATATCCCCCACTTTTAAAACATCGCTTGGGTGCTTAATATATTTATCTGTAATTTGAGAAATATGCACAAGTCCGTCTTGGTGAACACCAACATCAACAAACGCACCAAAATCAATTACATTACGAACTGTTCCTTTAAGCTCCATTCCGATTTTTAAATCTTCAATACCCATAACATCTGTGCGAAGCATCGGGGCAGGCAGTTCATCCCTTGGATCTCTGCCCGGTTTGGCAATTTCTTTTGTAATATCAATAAGAGTCGGCTCGCCGATATCGAGTTGTTTTGCAAGTGCAGATGTGCCGACTGTTTCAACATATTGCTTAACAGCAGAAACATTACCGCTCCTTACATCTTCATCAGTAACCGAGCATAATTTAAGAAGTTTGCGTGTTGCATCATAGCTTTCAGGGTGAACGGCTGTGTTATCGAGAACATTTTTGCTTTCGCTCACTCTCAAAAATCCTGCACATTGCTCAAATGCTTTTGGACCAAGCATTGAAACATTCATAATTTCATCGCGTGATTTAAAAATACCGTGTTCCTGCCTATATTTTACAATATTATCAGCGATTTTTGATGATACGCCTGCAACTCGGTTTAAAAGCTGCGCAGATGCAGTGTTAAGGTCCACTCCGACTGTATTAACACAATCTTCAACCACACCGTCAAGTGCGCTTGAAAGCCGGTTTTGCGGCATATCGTGCTGATATTGGCCTACGCCGATTGCTTTAGGGTCAATTTTAACAAGTTCGGCAAGCGGGTCTTGAAGGCGGCGCGCAATTGAAACAGCGCTTCTCAATGATACATCATATTCAGGGAATTCCTTTGCGGCGAGTTTGGAAGCCGAATAAACCGATGCTCCCGCCTCACTTACAACCATATAAGTAATACCGCAGTTGAGTTCTTTAATAACTTCGCAAGCAAAAACCTCTGTTTCGTGTGATGCAGTACCGTTACCGATTGCAAACATTTGAACATTATGTTTTTTAACAAGGTCTTTAATTATTTTCTTCGCCTGTTCAACTTTATTATGCGGTGGAACTGCATATATTACACTTGTATCCAATACTTTACCCGTTGCATCAACTACCGCAACTTTACATCCTGTTCTGTAACCCGGGTCTAACCCTAAAGTAACTTTACCCTTTACAGGCGGTTGCATTAGCAAATGGCGCGTATTTTCCGCAAAAACTTTTATAGCCTTGTCATCTGCATTTTCAGACAATGAATTTCTTAGTTCACGCTCAACAGACGGAAAAATCAAGCGGGTATACGAATCTTCGATAGCTTCCTTAACAAGTTCTTGAGTCGGTGAACTATCCTTTATATGAAGATTATAAAGAATGGTCAAAGCAGTAATTTTATCATAATCAATATTTACTTTTAAAAAGCCTTCTTTTTCACCACGATTGAATGCAAGAACTCTGTGTGACGCAATATTTGAAATCGGCTCGGTATATTTCCTATACATTTCATATACGCCAAGCTCATCCTTCGCCCCTGTTACAACGATATTACCGTGATTTTTAATTGAATAGCGCAGCATCTTTCTGCCTGCCGGGTCATCAGAAACAAATTCAGCAATTATATCTTTAGCACCGTTTAATGCGTCTTCAACGTTTTCCACTTCGTCATTAAGATATTTTTCGGCTTCAACAAGCGGTTGATTTGAATTTTTATCCTGTGCATAGAGAAAATCGGCAAGTCCCTGCAAGCCTTTAGCTTTAGCGACTGAAGCTCTTGTTTTTCTTTTAGGTCTGAAAGGTCTGTAAATATCTTCAAGTTCGGTAAGAGTAGACGCACTTTCAATTGACGCCATTATTTCATCAGTCATAAGTTCCTGCTCTTCAATTGAAGCAATTATTTTTTCTTTTTGCTCCTCCATATTTCGCAAATATGTAAGCCTGTCTGATAAATCTCTTAATAGCTGGTCGTCAAGCGAACCCGTTGCTTCTTTTCTGTATCTTGCAATGAACGGAATAGTGTTTCCGTCATCAATAAGTTTAACGGCATTTTCCACCTGCCAAAGCTTAACGGAAAATTCCTGAGTAAGTTTTTGTAAAATATTCATAATTAGTCCTTTCAAAGTAATATGATTATTTTAACAGATTGATACTAAAATTTAAAGATATTTTTTGTAATAATATTGTTTAAGTATAAATTATTTGTTAATATATAACAACGAAAGGAGCAATAAATATGAAATTTGAAAAACTCATTAAAGAAAGATATTCATGCAGAAAATTTAAAAGCAAGGATGTTGAACAGGAAAAAATAGATAAAATACTTGAAGCGGGACTTGTTGCACCTACCGCATGCAACTTGCAACCACAAAGAATTTTGGTTTTAACCGATAAAGATAAAATCAAAGCACTTGATGAAGAAAAATGCACCAGATACACATTTGATGCGCCGCTTATTTTTGTAATGTGCGTTGACAGAGCTAAAGCTTGGACAAGAAAATATGACAATTTATCATCAGCCGAAGTTGACAGCAGCATTGTTTTAACTCATATGATGCTTCAGGCACAGGAACTCGGTTTGGGAACAACATGGGTAATGGCATTTAATCCTGAAATTGCAAAAAAAGTATTAAATATACCTGAAAATCTTGATGTTATTTCACTTATGCCAACCGGTTATCCGGCTGATGATGCGCAAGTTAATCCGCTTCATTTCAAGCACATTGACCTTAACGAAATGGCTAAATATAACGAGTTTTAAGACATTATAAAGACAATATTAAGATATTTCAAAGAGTTTCTATAATTATTGAGTTGCAAGTTTAAATATGCTATCCTATAAGTGCAAGAGGGATATGTTATGTTAAATTTAAAAGCAACCACAAATAAAACCAAC
>ENA-OPNV01001494-OPNV01001494.1-human-gut-metagenome-genome-assembly--contig:-NODE-1494-length-9944-cov-2.546061_pt1 | contig 9944 bp, 9 predicted proteins | sample MGYA00241542_ERZ501781 | MGnify/ENA primary metagenome ERZ501781 (study PRJEB25962, sample SAMEA2042609) | human gut metagenome | biome: human gut; feature: human-associated habitat; material: faeces...
GAATCTTACCGCCCCACTTGGGGACGCCCTCCTGTTTTGCCTGCTCAATGGCTCGTTCATCAGGGAAGTTCCCGTAAACCCGCAGCCATCTGTTCTCCTGAAGGTCATAGATACCCGCGCCATCATAGGCAAAGCCATCCTCGCCCTCCATAGTGCCGGCCACATATTTCTGCGCAGCTTGTTCGGCCTCCGCCAGCGTTTGGTAATCCAGCCGTTCATCAAAGCCATTTTCAAAGTGGTGGTACACCACCACTTCGTAAGGCGGCTCCATGCGCTGGGCATAGCGGTCGATGTCCTCCATGGTGAGCCATTCCGGTTTTTCCGGCAGGGCGTCATAGAGTTCCCGCATTTTGGCGATTTGCTCTCGCACGTTCCCAGCCCACAGGTGCTTTTCTGCCCGCCCGCCAGCGCCCAAGAAATAGTCGCAGTCGGCTTTCAGGCGGCTTAAAAGCATATAATCATTTTGTGGTGGTGTACTTTGCTGCAACAAGGGAAGGATGTCTTGGTACTTGGGATATTGTGCGAGGAAGTCCAGAACGCCCCCGTCACCGTCCCCAATATCCTGGCGCTCGGTGTAGGTGGTGCCATCTGGCATGACCACGGTAAATTTCACCTTGTCATACCCCAGGAACCGAGCATTTTCTGGGTCATCGGATTCGTACCACACCTGCCAAGTGCCGTATTTTTCAAGAGCAGCCTTTGCACCGGCCACCTGCTCCTCATCCGCCTGTTTCATCAGGGTGTCAAATTCACGGATACCGTAGCGTTTTCCATCTTCAAACACGGGGCTTTCGCTCCACTCGCAGAAGATGTATGGCTCTATGTCGGGAGGGTATTTTCCATTGAAATAGTCCTGGTCCACAGAGGTGAGTTGGTCAAAGTCCAGTTCGGCCAGCTCATTTTGGATGAGTTCATCCAGGCTCTCATACTGCCTGCGCTCCAAAAACTGCCCGTCCAGGTAACGCTCCATGCGGTAATGGACCAAATCTGCATTGACCTGGATGGGGATTTCCTCATCGGTGACGGTAGTGTAGGCAATGCCCACCTTTTCCAGATCACTGAAATCGGCTGGACTGCCATACTCGGCCTCGCAGAAATCGTTGATAAATTCTTTGGCAATCTCCAATGAAGCAGGTTCCGGCTCCTCGGACAAAAACTCGCGCTCAATGAAGTCGGCAACATCCTGGCTGTTACCTTTGCCGCCATGGGCACGGTAATCCATCAAACCTTCTTCGACCAGTTCGCTGGATACCGCATATCCGGCCTCCTCCAGATAACCGGCGATTTCTTCTATCTGCGCCTGTTCCGGGGTAAGGGCCGGGGGCAGCTCCGCGATCTGCTCCATACAGAGGGTGATGTCCACCGCGATTTCTTCTTCCAGGTCCGCATGGTCCAGGAAGGATTGAAGCAGTCTGCGGATTTCCTCTCTCTGAACGGGGTCGTGAAGCTGCTGGGCGATATTTTCCACCGCTTGGGCGTCATCTTCGCCATAGCCCATGCGGGAACCGTCAAACTCTCCCACAAAGCGCAGCACCTGGGCAGCCAGCTCCGGGTAGGGGTCTGCCGGTTCTTCTTTTTGAGGCGGTTCCTGTACCCTGGGTGGCACGGCGAACACCGGCGCGTCCTGGGTCACGGAAATGGTCATTTCCGAAGTGTCAGCAATCCGCTGGATTTCCTCCCGCACTGCCTGGGGCATTTCCTCCTCGTAGAAGGTCACCGTGCGGTCTGGGGCGATGTGGGCAACCGTTTTGTAGTCCCCGTGTTCTTCCTCCAGCCGGTTCCACACAGTAATCCCATTTCCCAAATGGCCATAGCCCAGGTCGTAGGCTTTGGCTTGCGGCATAGCAGGAGCCACAGGCTCCTTGTGCTCTGCAAAGAGCGTGAAGGTTCCCTGCCGGAAGGCGGTGAGGTTTTCAAATGCCTGCTGGCGCAGGGCATACATCCTGTCATCCTGCGGGGTGGCCTCCCAAATGGGGACCATCATCTGATAGATTTCTTCCACACGGGCCGGGTCGTCAAGCTGCGGCTCGATGAGCTTCACCGCGTCCCAATAGTCAAAGCCAAAGGGATAGGGGTGGGGCTGCTCCTGCGGCACATTCTCAAAGAAAGTGCGGATATTCCGGGCAAGCTGGTGCTTCTCATACTGCGGCATGGCGGCGCGGTCCTCATCGGTGAGGAACCGCCCCTGGGCGATCATGGCGCTGACGCGCTTTTCCACGGCGTTCCATTTCAGCTCCACCTTGGCGTAGGGGGCGGTGATACTGCCGTGGCTGAAAGAAACGCCTTTACTGAGCTGGTAGGTCACATCGTCATTCCCACCGGAATGGCCGCTGTACTCGCCGTGGTAGTGCTTTAAGAAATTCTCCCGTTCCTTGCGCTCTGTGTGGTTGCGATAGAAAGAATACACGGCCAGCCGGTAATCGGTGCTGCGTTTTCCACCCCGGAGAAGGTTGTCGATCTCGTCCCCGGAGATGAAAAAACGCCGCTGGGGGGCGTACTCTTCGGCGGCGGTAAAGTGCAGCGGTTCCCGCTGCAGGTCGGAAAGCTGCTCCAGCAATTTTTGCGGACGGTGGAAATGGAATCGCAGCAGTTCCCGGTTCTCTCTGTATGCCTGGACAAACTGCTCCAGCTCATCCCGCAGGTTCTGCAGCCCCTCCGGATGGCCTAACAAATCGCTTATGGCGGCGCTTTCCTCTGGAAACCCATGATTTTTACCGTAAATGGTATTCACCGTGGGAAGATAGCCCGCGTCGGCAGTGCCTTCTGCAAAATCCTGCCGGAGATACCATAGCTGCGCGGCCCGTTGCTGGCGTTCATACCCCTCCACCCGGTCCAGCTCGCTCTGGGGCATATACCGGACCAAGTCCAGCAGTTCCCGGATACGGGCCGCCGCCTGTTCCCAGGGGATGAGGGTGGCGCTGGAACGCTGGGCGCTTTCGCCCTGGGCAATGCGGATTCCCTCGGCGTTGTACCAGATGGCATACTGTCGGCCATCCAGATAAAAGCCAGCGCCGTTCTCTCCATAGTGCTCTGCCAGGAACCTGGCATTGTCCGGCTTATCCTTTTTGAAATAGGCGCAGATGATGAGGCGGCTGTTCTGGTCGTTAGCACCAATGCACAGCGCCTCGTCGATTACCTGCTGAGGCAGAGCCGGGTGAGGGAAAATGGATGGTTTGGCCGTACCCTCGGCCTGGGTTGGCTGCTGAAACGCCGCAAAATCAAAAAGGGACATCTGCTGGCTCTCCTGGGTAGGGAGCTGCGGGATGTCCGTCTGAATGAAATACTCTTTTTTGTCAATGAGCTGGGCAGTCCACTGGGCCACAATATCCCAGGAAAAAACGGATTCCTTGGTGCGGGATGGGTAAGAGCCTTCCCACATGAGCAGGCCATTCTCCTGGGGCTTATATCCCAGGCGCTGCCCGTCAGCGATGATCTCAGTGTACCGGTCCTGATAAGCGGATTTCAGATATTCCGCCCGTTCCTGAACATCGCTGTGAACCGAGAAGAAAAGCTCGATCTGATTTTTCTTATATTTCAGGTCGTCGTCCTTGTTGGCAATGATGGCCATGATCTGCTTTTCATCCAAAAGCGCAGGGAGCTGTTCGCCACCTGCGCTTTCTTCCGGTTCATCCTTTAATTGTAGATCAACTCCGCCAGCACCGTTTCCTCCGCCGCGTTCTGCAGGTTGCTCATCATCTGCACCCACTTCATCTGGTCGCTGGCTTTCAGTTCCTCCGTCACGCCCTGGCTCTTGGCCATCTGCGCCACGATTTCCTCCATCCGGCGCTGGGCGGTCTGCTGGATCTCCGCCAGATGGCTGTTCAGCTTGCCGCTGGTCAGCAGGTTGGTGTACGTCACCCTGCGGTGCTCCTTGAGGAATTTCTTCCGAAGCAATGCGTATTTCCCATGGGGAACCGGCTCCTCCTGGGGCGGCAGAAGGTTCGGCAGATTGTAGTCGCCCTGCCTGGTGTAAGTGATCTCGGTCATATTCAAAACTCCTTTCCAGCTGTGTGTTTTCCTGTTCAGTTACAGCATACTGGTTTTTCTGCTGGGGTTCAAATGTGCGATTTTCTTTTTGGGGCTGTCTTTGCAGGGCAAGAACCGTGCGGGAAATGGCGGAAAGGCACATCTGGGAGATGTCCCCAGTGGCTACGCCCAAAGCGTTCAATGTCTGCGGGGTGTTGAAATTCAGCACATCTCTGAAATCATCATCCTCAAAGTAATCAGACGGATCGAGGCCGCAGCGCACCAGCAGCATATATCCAATGCTGTTTTCTACCGCCCTCCGGTATTCCACCTCCAGGTTCAGCTCGTCCAGTTCTTCCAGAAAGCTGCCTTCCGTGAGGGTTTTCAATTCTGCCAGGTAGTCGGGCATATTGTCCTCCACGGCGTTCTTTGCCGCAGAGAGCAGGGCTTCACCCAAATCCTCCTTATGCTCCAGCTCCCCAAAGCTGTTTTCCAGCGTTTCGATGATGTCCGGCGCGTATTCTTCCCGCACCGTCCAGAGGGGGACGGGCCGGGGGAACCGGCCCTCATGGGTATCGGAAATGTCAAAGTAGTATTTCAGCCGGGGCTTGCCATTGTGTTCCCCGTCAAAAACGGCAATGCCGTTTGCGCCCCGGTTTACCCAGCGCCCAAATTGCCGGTTCCATCGCTCGATCTCCAGGACGGCGGTGGCGTCTGGGCGCTGGGCAAAGACAAGCAGTTGTTCATGGAATGAAAGCCGGTAGTTGCGGCAGGCAGAAGCCAGAAACGCCCGCCACTGGTCAGGAGCTGTCACGCTGCGCTGCGTTTCCTGGTACAGCTCCGTCAAGGCTTTATATCGTATCGCCATCGGTTGCCCCTCCTTTTCTTATTCTTTTTTCGCAGCTTTCAGTTCTGCGCTGTAATCCTTATCAGGGTCATATTGATTGCACAGGGAGAGCAGCAACAGCCAGATGGTATTTCCGGCCTCCTTTGGGTACATCCGAAGCGCCACGCAGGGCGCATGGTCGCTGTCAACAAAGGGCCTCCCATAGCGCATAAACTGGTCGATCAGCTTTTGAGCCATCTCCCGGTATTCTTCATAGGGGTTCTGTTCCGCCTGCTGATGGAGAACCGTCATCAGCAAGTTGAACCAGTCCTCATGCGTATCCAGTTTTACGGGCGGTAAAGACGCCATTTTTATCACCTCATCTTTCCATGGCGACGGCCTGCCGCTGCCGGGGAATGGAAAACCCGTAGACTTTGGCAATGTCATCGCCCAGCCTGCGGGTCACTCTCGTAATATCGGCGCGGGTTGCAATGCCGCGATATAGTTTTTCTTTCAGCAGTTCAATTTGAGAAGGGCTGGCGCTGTCCTTGTAAACGCGGTAAAGATAAAAGTTCGTGCCATCATGGTGGATGGCGTCGCACCGCAGATCACCCAGCCGGTCCACATACCAGGTGGAATAATCTGTGTCAGAATACAGGCAGTCCCGGATATTGCCGCTGGGGATTTCCTTATATCCCATGCGCCGACCATTCCACAGGCCCAGGTCGCCTACGACTAAAATCGGTTGGGAGAGCTGCACATTGAGGTTGGCGCGTTCATCATCCAGGTAATCCCCATTGATCTCATACATCAGGGAAATGCGCTCATCTTCGGATAAATCCGGGTAGTCCGCCTCCAGGTCATCCCTCCAATCCTCATAGTCCAGGCCATAATTGCTCCAGATAACGTGCCTTTCCTCCTTCATCGGGCTTCACCTCGATTTCTTAAAGGGAATTTACCCAAACACACAGTTTTCCCGGAGAGTTCTTCTGTATCTAAATCCACGTCCCCGCAGTCATAATGCGTTCCATAGGTTTCGTTATACTTCTCCATAATAGAATCTGGAATATAGCTGTCACCATTAACCACGGCTCTGCACTCCGTGAAAATCCGGGAAAGACATTTTCGTTTGTCCAAGTCGTTTCCAGAAACAAGCAGCTCCATTTCATCCGGCGTAAGAGAAAATGTCATACCTATCCGCGCCCAGATTTGATTATGCCTATTCTTCATCGGGCTTCACCTCGATCTTTCTGCCTGGGCCTGATGGGCTGCCCCTGCTCGTCATAGTTTTGGGGATCGGCGGCGGGGGTCTGCCACCCAAACATGGAGCCGGCCAGCATAGCGGCCTCCTGCGCTTTGGTAACGCCGTTTTTTCCATTGCTGTCCTCTGCAAATCTGCGATTTTCTCCGGCGTCCGCCGCTGAAAATTCAGGACAGGGGCTGTATCCTTTTTCGCCCCTGGTCAGAAGAATCAGCTCCCCGGATGAGGGCAGCGTACTAAAGCACTGTACAGGCAGAGAAGAACGCAGCGGGATCACGCTCCCGTGAGTTTGCTCCAATCGCTCCGCAAATTCGCAGATATGATACAGGGCGCTGGAATACCCGCCGCTGGTTTCAAAATGGGTTTCGTCGATGACCCGGCAGGTGCGGTCGCGGGTTCCTCCACCGCCCGTGAAAATGCGGATGTGGTCGCCATCAGGGATACGGAACAGCTCCTTGTAGCCGGGCGTGATAAACCGGATGCCCTGTTTGGCCTTTTCCATGTGGTGTTCCAGGAATCGGGAAACGTAGGCGTAGAGGTAAAAGTTGTAGTCTCCATAATTGGGATTGCACCGGAGCATATAGGTGTGCTGCGGCGTCTGCACCTTAAAACCATACTCGGCGCAGTAGTTTCCCTCAAACTCAGCCTCCGGGTTCTGATAGCAAAACCTGGTCATGCTGTCACGGGTACAGAGCAGCCCATTCTTCTCCCGCAGAGTGTTGACCACCTCATCAAGCTCCGCCTTAAACTCGTCCGTCTTGTATTCCCTCCGATGGTCGAACCAGGAAGTGTAAAACTCTTTTCCAGCGCCAAAATCCCCGCGCAGATGGCCGATACAGCCGGTTTGCCCTTCAAGCTGGCTGCTCTGGTTGTACGCATACAGGCGATCCGCCGGGGTCATGCTGGTAATTGTCAGTTCCATTATCGCTCACGTCCTTTCTTTTTCGCTTGTCGTTTTTGCTCCGATATGGCTTTTTCCCTTGCCTGCCAATATTCGGGGTGGTGAATTTGCACGCTGCTATTGATAACAGCCTCATACGCACCGGGGGCAAAGCGCCCGTTCACCGGAGCCTGGATCATCTTTTTATCCATCAGCTCCCGGAGAGCCACCTGCGCGTCATTATCTTCCTCAAAGCAAAGATAACCGCTCGCTATAAAACCGCAGCCCATCGCTTCTTTTCGGAATATCTTTTCCGCCAGTTCCCGGCGCACCATAATTCCGCCATGCCCTGGGGTGGAAACGGAATAAACGCCGGGGCAGAGCGTTTCACATTCCTGGATATTGCCCCACGGGGAATAGAAAGGGGTCTCCGGCACAATAGTGTTTTGCCGCTGATCCTCCAGGCACTGCACCTCCTCCTGCGCCCGCGCCACCAAATCCTTCTGCGCGGAAAACAGGTCGCTGAAATAGTGGCCCCAATCGTAGTCCGTCCGGTTACTACATTTCCAGGTGACAAACTGCTGGGGCGCTGTCAAATGAACGCCCAACACAAATTCGCTGTCGCCCACATGACAGGAATCCGTAATGATATATCCGGCGTTTTCTCTGTAATCCATCATCGTTCACGCTCCTTCGTCGTTTTCTTTTTGGCCTGTTCCTGCTGGATCGCAGTAAGGCCATGCTTGGCCCAACCGGGAAGGTCCTCCGGCTGTATCGTTCCCAGCACGTCCATGCGCTCATAGCGGCTTTCTTTTCCAGTATAAAGGTCAACGCAGTAACAGGCTGACCCCCTGCTGTGCGGGGAAGCCCCAAAGCCTCCCATACAGAGCTTGAGCTGGCGAGTGGCCCTGCGGTATTCCCGGCGCAGCACCTCCGGCTTTATCACCACGATTTTCCCGTGCAGATCATCCTCATAGGAAATGGGGATGCAGCCCTCCGCCGTGATGGGGTAATCGTCTATGCCCTGTATGCGGGGCTTGTTCAGCTCTATGTGGGTTTTCTGCGCTTGCTCGGCAACCCGCTGGCCGAACAGCTCCACAATCTCCGGGAAATCATCACTGGCCATCACTTCGCTGTATTCTGCAAACAAAGCGTTCTGCCGGCAAAAGGCGCACATATACTTCATGCCGGTTTCATCCTGCGGATTTTCCCCCAGGACAACCTCGCGGTCGCCAATCTGCACCGCCTGGATAATCTCATAATCACCGGCCATGCGTTTTTCTGTGGAATCATCGTTCATCCCTCTGCCTCCATATCCTTTTTGATAAATGCTTTGATTTCCTTTACACTGGCAAAATCCCGTTCATCCCCGGTAAGGTAACGCACCGCGTCCTGCCATTGATAGAGGGGATGGGCGCTTTCCTCCATCCCGCACAAATCGGCCAGGGCTGCCCTGCGCAGGAAGGGGGTGAGGTTTAAGTCGGAGATAAAGCAGCCATGCCGGGCCGCCAGTATATCCAGCAGGTGCAATTCACTCATGGCTTCACCTGCTTTCCCCGGCTTCTTTCAGCAGTTCCCCCATCAGCCTGCCGCTGCGGACTTTGTTGCGGTCCGCCAGCACCTTGTTCTGGACGCACAGCACCGCCCGGATGTTGGGAACGGTAATGCCGGGGACCTCCACCATCTCCTCCGGGGTGATGGTGAGAAGCTGCACCGGGGAGTAACCAGCCTGGGCAAAGATGCGGAACAGCCGTTGTTCAAATCGTTCTCTCATCTGCAAAGCTCCTTTCTTTTTTGGTATGTAAAAGGGGCGGCCCCGCATGGCCGCTCCTGGCTGGTTACTTCTTCCGGCTTCTGACTTTCAGGAAAATCAGGCCGCCGATGATGAATACCACCAGCGCAATGGCAATAATCGCTTTCAGTTCCATAAAATCATTCCTCCTTACACAGATTCAAACCGCCGTTATTTTGCGGTATGGTTGTCCTTTTTGCGCTTGCCCACATAGGCCGCAACGCCCAGGGCGGCAGCGCCCATAGCGGATACGCCCATCAGGGCCGCCCACAGCCACGGCTTGCTGTCGTCACCAGTTTTCGGGGTGTCGCGCAGCTCATTGTGCATTTGCGCCACAGTGGTCTTATCCGCCAGAATCGTCACCTTTTTATCCGCAGGCAGCACATAGTTGGCGCTGGCCCCATCCGATACCTCGGACACGGTGTAATCGCCTACGCGCAGGCCCTCGATGAAGATTTCGCCGTTTTTATCGGTTTTGAAGGTCTGGTCGTAGCCGTTGGCCCCGGTCACGCGGAAGGAGAAGCCCTCCACCTTGCCGTCGCTGGACGTTTTTTCAATCCGCAGGGAGCCAGTCTGGGCCATGTTGGTGAAACCAATCCCGGCCTCGTTCTCTACCTCGTAAATCTTGCCGTTCTCGGTGATCTCCACATAATAGGCGTTTTCATCCAGCAGGAAGCCCTCCGGCGCTTTGGTTTCCCTTACGAACACGCCGCCGTAGAGGATGTGGGACATCTCGTAAATGCCAGTGCTGGTTTCCTCCAGCTTGCCCAGCAACTCGTCACCCTCGTCCAGCTCTTTGTTGCCGTTGGTATCGCGGTACACTTCAAATTCAGCGCCCGTCAATTTGTTATCGGGATAATCCTTATCCACCTTGGTGAGCCGCAGATCACCATACACACGCTCATTGGCAAGGGAAATCTCTACAACCTGTCCATCTTCCTCCACAGTAACGGGAATCACTTCATCGGAGAGGATGAACCCTTCCGGGCTTTCCAGTTCTTTCAGCACCCAATCACCGTAAGGCACATTGGTGAAAGAAAAGCTGCCGTCGTCCGCTGAGGTAGTGGTGGCAAGGGCGTTTTCGGCGGTAAACTCGGTTTCATCGGACTTAAACAGACCGATTACAGCCCCGCCCAGGCCCGTGCCGTTCTCATCGGTTTTGAGGCCCTTGATTTCGCCGCGGATCAGCTCGTTTGTGACAGCCTCGCCATCATTAGCG
>ENA-OPNV01001498-OPNV01001498.1-human-gut-metagenome-genome-assembly--contig:-NODE-1498-length-9942-cov-1.838576_pt1 | contig 9942 bp, 7 predicted proteins | sample MGYA00241542_ERZ501781 | MGnify/ENA primary metagenome ERZ501781 (study PRJEB25962, sample SAMEA2042609) | human gut metagenome | biome: human gut; feature: human-associated habitat; material: faeces...
AATAACGATCCCCTCCGCAACTGCATGGACAAACTACGCTCAACCGTAAACGTCGTATCTATACAAAATTTTATAAGTGATATTGATAAATAAAAAACCGCCCAAATGGGCGGCTTTTAAATTACGCTCGTTTATGGCACCTACCACCTAAATCCGATGGAAGCGTTGATGTTATTATTGAGCTCGGAAGAACGGATTTCCGCATTGTAGTTAACCCCAATATTCCAAGACTTTGTGAGCTGGTAATTAACGCCTATGCCCGCAACCACTGAGCTTCTGTCAGTTTCATATGCCCTGTAGTGGCTGTGTCCCCAACCCATCATTTCGAAGCTCATATCGTATTCGTTGTCTGCGAACTCGTAGGCATACATAACTCTGGCTGATATATAGAGCTTTTCTATTGGTTGCCATGCTCCTTCTACACCTACGACTCCCTTAACATTTGTGTAGTCCTTGCTGTCCACAGCGAAGTTAAAGTTTCCGCCGTTCTCAGAGAATGAATCCTGCATGTTGTAGGTTATCATTGCTCCGATAAAGGGTTTTATTGCCACTGTATCTAAGATGTTATATGTATACCTTATGGCAGTGAAACCGCCGATGGCATTTCCATCCCAGTCTGTGCTTATCTCCCCTGCGGTATCGTTGCGCTTAAGCGTATTCATCGCGTGTCCGTAATATACCTCAGTAAACCAGTCAAATTGGTCGTAGAAATTCCAATCTACATATGCTGTAACCACAATTATGTCAGATTCTGCCTTGCCTGCGGCATCGTTGTCAATTTTGGAGAACCATCCTCCGACACCGCCACCTATGAGCAGCTTACCAAGTTTTTTATCCGCGTTTACCATTCCACCGTAGGTCTGATAATCAAAGTCTCTCGATGAGTGCTTGGCTCCCGCAGTTCCAAATCGATTTATGCTTCTTACGCTCAATTCTATGTAATCAGATGAGGATTTTTGGAAACGCTCAGGAAGTTTACCCTGAATTTGGTCTTCAGTAGATACCCAAGTATCACGTATTCTACCCGCCCTAAAGAAACTGTCCAAGTAAATATCCTCAGCCAGCGCTGTAGATTCGTATGCAAGCTTTGCTACGGTGGAAATGTCTAAAGACCTGAGATTTCTAGCAGCGTCAAGTTTTGCTGCCGCTTTAGCCTGGTCTTGTGCACCACCATTATCTACAGATACTGCCGCGTCCAATAGTGCTGCTAGTTGTTTTTCTTGGTCGGTCTTGGCTACATTATCCTGCAAGTATGTATTGGAGTCAACCCTCCATCCCAATACGCCGTTATCTGCATTCTGTATAAATTCCCCTTTTATGCTACCGCTGTTAAGCGTTGCATCATCAATTGATCCTATGATACGTTTACCGTTTTCGTCTGGGGTATAAGTTCCAACTAGGGCTGTCGCTCCCGTCGGATCTATGCTGTAAAAGTTTGTTGCAAACTCATTAGCACCAGCGCCGGTTAGGTTCCCTTTGATATACTGGTTTTTTGTACCTTGGGCAAATTCTACACGAGCCCCTTTCTCTATTACTATATCCCCAGCTGCTTCAATACCTGCATTTACAGTCAATACGTCTGTGGTTGCAAGTGTAAGTGACCCGCCGGATTTTATTGCGACTACGTTGGCCGTTTCATTGTCAGAATTAACATTTATCACTGCATTAGATGCTGCAGTTACTTTCATGTCTCCGCCAGAGACAATACCTATAGCATCTCCTTGGGTGGCATGTACATCCAAGATACCAATCTTCAAATCATTGATTTGTGCCGCTGACTGTATTCCCGTAGCAGTCGTACCGGTTACGTTAATTTCGCCGGAATAGTCATTGGTTCCCGGAAGACTGCCAGAGTACACCCCTGTTGCTGCAGTATTTGGTGCGTCTACTGTCAATGTCCCGGTAATAGACATGGTTGTGGAATTGCTATTATTTACGCCGAAGGAATCGCCATCCCCATTTGTTGCATCCACTTTATAATCCCCAGTTATCTGCAAATTTGTAATAGGGCCGGTATAGAGAATCAACCCACTGGTATTTTTCCTATTCTAAGGGTCATCTGTTACGGTGACAGTCCCCTTACCGCCTAATACGCCTGACATGTTGACGCCATAAGTATCATAATCACTGGCAAACATGTAATTACCCACTTCAGGGTTTGTTGTTGCGTTTATTGTACCTTGATTGTATACAGCATCCGTCAGGCCTTGCATGCCATCAAAGTTGTATGTAGAATTTTCATCTATGTATAGATAGCAATGTACTAAACCTCCCTCAAAAGAACCGCTTATCGTCAAAGTTGCATTTTCTAATCTGCAGGTAGCGTCATTCGTACCCACAGGGTTAAAATTAGCATTTGTACCGTTTAAATTTATATCTTTAATAACGACAGTTGCAGTTGGGCCAAAATATTCAACTGGATCAGTACCTGGTATTGGCTACCCTATGTCAGTATATACCGTAGTAGTGACTTCAGTTCCCTGCCCACTGCCGCTTATTATGAGCTCCTGAGTGTCAGGGTTGTAGTTGAAATTTTGTGCAAATGCACTTGCGGCGCCTGCACAGCTTATAAGTATCAGTAAAAATAATTTTTTATTCATCTATATAATTATTTATATGTTATTCAACTAAATATGAAATTGCGCCTATCCTTGGAAAATATTAAAAATTTTCACTCAAAATATAAACTATTTTATATAGAAGTCATGGAGGAATAACTTCTACAAATCATAGTAATATATTCGTAGAAACACGTTAAGTATTCCCAATACTGTTGTCAAATATTTTTACTTAAATTCTTATAAGATTTTCAGGATTTGGTGTTTGTGCGTAAAAATTCCCGTCCGACATTGAAAACAACGACACAATCCGTAGTTCAGATTTCCAAAACTTGTTAAACTGCAAGATATAAGAGAAACAAAAAGCTTACAGTATTGGGAATACTTACTCTTCATACAAACGTTAACAAAAATGAAGAGAATTAAATTGTTATATATCATTATGTTATTGACAGCCGCGTACGGCGCGTATGCGGTTTCGGCGACAAGTCCCGTATTTGGCATTTACAAGGTCGATTGCCCCGCCGACAGCGACACCTACATAGGAATCACGACAACACGAGCACCAGTATTCACTGGCAAAGTGCAGTCGGTGCAAGAGGGAACGAGTAATATCGTAGCACAAGGCGAGCCTAATTGGACAGCTAATCAGTTTGTGTATGTAGCGGGTTCACAGACAAACCATTATTACCTCAAGTTTGCATCTGGCGAACTTGAAGGAGCGTGGTACGATATCAAAAGTAACGGAGCATACTTTGCTGAAATCGAAATCGGTTCATCAGAACTCGCCAAAGTGAAAGCTAACGACACATTTGAAATCATCCCCCACTGGACGTTATCTACACTCTTTCCCAATGGTGGTGGGTTTGTATCTGCAAGTAGTATGAGTAATTCTTCTACATTGTGGAAATACACTTCTTGGAGTGAAGCAAATGGCGTGGAATATACAATCGGGACAGATAATGCATTCAAGAAATCTTATTATTATAGAAAAGGAGCAAGCAAATCAGCTTGGTGTAATGCAGGTGGTAAAGTTGTCTCAGATGAAGTTATTGAACCAAATGCATTTTTTCTTGTAGTTCAGCCATCAACATCTTCTACAGTTTGCTACTCAAGTGTTGTTCCGATGTCTGCAACATCGATAGATGTTTATGTGTCGGCGGATTCAGATCAAGATATCTATATGCCAGTTCCATCTGCCGTTGATATGACAGTTGCAGATTTGAATGAAGCATTGATTGATTCAAAAATATTTACCTCAAGTGAAACAGCACAAGGAGTAGATTGGTTATTGGTTTACAATAATGAGAAGACAGGACGTGATGTTCCGGCAGATCTAATTTGTTATCACAGAAGTAAGAATTCAAGACAGCAATGGTGTAATATAGGCGGTTCTAACGTAAATACATCAACTTTAAAGGCAGGTGGTGCAATAATTTTTCAGAAGAAAACAACCGGCGAAGAACGTATTGCCCGAATTATATTTAAACCAAACTATATAAAGTAAGAAATAAAAATGAAAAAACTACTAATGTTAATAACATCTATGTTAATGCTTAGTGTAAGCTATGCATCGTATAATGTCACATTAACTGCGGGATTGTTTTATCACGAAGATGGAACAGTAGTCGAAGAAGCATTACCTTTCGCATTGCTTCTTGATTATTCTGGGACAGGCTTTGCTGACCTTAGTCTAAAAGATGGAGACTATTTTGCAGCGGGTAGTTCTATAAATTCATCAAGTGATTACAAGACCGTTGCAACAGGAAATCTCAGTTTCGATGATTGGGATGAAGTGTGGCTTGCACGTCCAACAGGTGAATATGAAGATGCCGGATTTGTATTTGATAATTCAGCGCTTGGTATTACTGAAGGCGATCAACTGGAAATTGCCCTGATTGTGTGGTCGCAAACAGACAGTGATTTCTATGTTTCATCAGGTGATAAGTATTTGTTGTTTACACCTTCTTTGGCTGGAGATGACGTAAGTGGAGGTAGTCAGTGGCTTACAAAGGCTGTAAATTCAGGAACACCGCTTTATTTGAATATGTTTGTTAATTACAATGGCGGAACTCTTGATCAATCTTACGCTACACTTTCGCAGACAGTAACAGCAGTTCCAGAGCCAAGCACATACGCTGCAATCTTGGGTGCGATTGCTCTCGGCTTTGTTGCGTATCGTCGCAGAAAGTAATCTCAATAATATGAAAGACAATGCGACTTTCAAAAAGAATATTCTTATTTTTGATTGTCGCATTTTGTGTGTCGATAGGGGCTGACGGATTTGCCGAAAGCCCTCAATCGACCGAAAAAATCAAGATAATATCCGCTTGTTGTATAAACAATAAGTGGATTTTCAATTTATACGACGGAGTTTTAGGCAAAACAGTTTCATTAAAACAAGGCAGACGTAACGCACAAGGGTATCAAATAAAATCATTCGATGAACAAACACAAACAGCTGTGATAATCACCCCAAGAGGCACCTTTGCAATCACAATGAACGAACATAAACCTGCCGAAAATACCATAGAACCCAAAGAAGAAAAGACATCGGAAACAACAAAACAACCCTCAGAAATTCCCGAGAACAACCCTACCACACCCCCAAAAAATACAATTTCCAGAAAACAAATTTTAGAAAGAATTAAGTAAAAGAGGAAATATTTATGCCTTTATATAAATTCAATAAAGATGAGTCGAAAATTGAGGATATCACAAAAACTTGTGCCGAATCTAACGGAATAAAGGAATGCGACATAAGGGATATGTTCTGCAATGAATCCATATTAAACAAGATTATAAAAGACGAAAATTTATTGGTGTTGGCAAAAGAGTTCGGAAAGGGCGATTTTGATGATACCGAAAGACGTATTGATCTTTTATGCATAAATAAAGAGAACAATTTGGTAGTCATTGAATTTAAGCGTGCGAAATCTGTGCACATGGAATTGCAGGCGTTACGATATGCCGCTTTTGTATCGAGTTGTACGTTTGAAGATATATGTGGCATTGCCGAGAGAAACGGGAAGCCTTTAGACGAAATTTTAAACCACATAGGGAAAGAAAAAGACGAAGCTCCTCTATCATTCAATGAAAATACGAAAATAATATTAGTGGCAGAAGACTTTAGCAAAGAACTTACCGCTACCGTATTATGGTTGGGCAATCGGTACGAGATAGACATTTCATGCGTAAGGATACACTACTACAACTACAAAGGGGACATTATTCTGGACATCGACAAGATCATCCCTCTACCGGAGACCGAAGACTATATCATAAAAATGAGAAAGAAGGAAACTGAAATTAAATCATCATCCCGCGACAGGACAAAATATCGAATTGATTCGGATTTGCAATGTTACGGCAAGGGAAGGCTTGTTTATGAAATTGTTCGTAGATTTGTGGACAAAGACGATAACATTACCTTCGAAGAACTCGAGCATAATTTCCCTGGGAAACTCCAGCAAACTTACGGAGTTGTAAAAATAGCAACGGACATCGATGAAACAAAAAATTCAAGATATTTCCCCGAAATAATAACAATAGGGAATGGGGAGGGCATCAGAGTTTGTAAAGAGTGGGGAATCGGGAATATAAATCCGTTTATCAGGCATGCAGAACAACTCGGATTTAAAATTACAAAACAATAACATTTGATAAAATCGCTGTGAAATAATTAGGTATCCCTGGTAATTTAAAAAATAGAACAATAAACGTATCATGAACAAAACATTAACAGTCATTCTTACATCCATTCTCGCATTTTCGGCAACCGCGCGCGATATAGTCTATAAAGTAAGCACATACGGCGACGATGCCAATGACGGGCTAACTTGGGCGACTGCAAAACGAACATTGCAGGCTGCGCAAGCCGTTGCCGAATACGGTGACGACATTTGGATTGCCAAAGGAACATACTATCCTACGGATGGGGCATCAAACCTTTCGGATTCTGCGCTTCATTTCTCATTGAAGTCGGGAGTGAGAGTCTTCGGAGGATTCCCTACAACAGGCGAACCTACGATGTCCGAGCGAAATATTTCACAAAACCAGACAATTCTAAGCGGAAATCTCGGAGATTCTAACGATACCTCCGACAACTCTGTAATCGTATTAAAAATTGACGATACTTCGATAGATGACCTAACCGTTGTCGACGGAATTACAATAAGGGACGCAAACGAATGCGCTGTTAAAATATTGAACGGGGGACCTCTGTTTAGAAATGTGTCGATTGAAAACAGCGGCGGAGATGGGATTATAGTTTCATCCTCATCCAAGTTTTACCTGCAAAATTGCAATTTAAAAAATGCAAATTACACAATCAAATCAAGTGGTATTTCAGAAATCACAGGTGGAACTTTTACAAACTGCATAATTACCCAAGCGGTCAACGACAGTACTTTGTCCGTTAACGGTTCTCTTTTTATTAATTCAGGCATTAAAAAAACTTGCGATTCACTAAATACGAGTATTTCAAATTCAAAATTCACCCAATCGACCGACAAATTTTGTTACTACTCAACCTCAAAAGTTGGACAAGTTTCGATTACAAATTGTACATTTGAAAAGAATAATTATGCCGTTTTATACTCCGAGGAAATTGCCACAATTAAAAGTTCTTCGTTTTTAGAAAACACAGCTGCTGATTTGTTTGGTGAATTCGGAAACGAGGGAATTGATCACAGTTATAGTTATAGTAGTCATAGTGGTAATATTAAAATAACGACAAGCATGCGTAGTAATTCAATTATTTGTTTACGGAACCAAGATTCGATAATAGAAAAATGTTCAATTTCCAACAACCGCATTGTGTTGGGGAGTATAAAAAACCACCCAGAAGAGTATGAAAAACGTATAGTTGACGTATGCAAAAAATACGTCTCGGATACTAGAAGTTATGCCGTGAGGTTTAGTATAAATTTTTCGTTTGATACGAGTATTTTGATCTCTAACGGAATTATTCAAGATACTTCAATTACAAACAATATACTGGATGCTGGTAATTCTCCCAATATAAGCATTTACTTGCCTACTAGAAGAGAAGGCAAGGGATATGAAGTAGATAAAGACCCCATAGGTCTGAGTTCTTTCTATATTGGAGATACCAACTTTTACAAACGTTATTCTTTGAATTTCGATGGAATATCTCCCTCTGCTATACTATACACAACAAACAAAGTTTTTAATTGTTTTATAGCAAACAATAGAACCATAAAAAAAGGAACCGCGCTCGTTTGTAATATAATAAATAAACTATCCCCTTCGAAATCTTTCTCCGTTGCGGAAGATTATTCTGCCGACAATTTAACTATAAAAATGAGTCAAGGACGTAGCACTTCAGCAGGGATCTACGCAGTAAATGGTATCATTGCGAATACGACGATTGTCGGTAATTATCTGGAATTCACGGATGATTCACCCTATGGCGCTTCTGCAATTTATGCCACTGCAACAAAAATCAGAAATTGTACAATTGTGGAAAATTCCTCGAAAAATTCGGTATATGCAATAAATACAAGCGGAACTAACAACGACGCCTATAAACCTAAAAATTGTATAATTTGGAATAATATGGTCTCTGGTGAAAATATCTATGAAGGCGTTGATGTTGAACCGATAAATTCAATTTACGGGAATTCTTATAGAACACCGGAGAAAGATCCCAAACTTTTGCCTCTTGGTAATTACGGCGGATCCACTCTTTCGATGCCTGTCGCAAGCGGGAGCCCTGCGATTGGAAAGGCCACCGTCGACTCGGAAATTGATTCCGACCAGCGAGGGTATACGCGTTCAACAACTTCCCCAACCATTGGAGCTTGCGAGTTTCAAACAAGTATCGAACGAGTAAACATATCGACACTCGAAAATAACAATGTTTTTGCCCCAAACACCGAATTTACTCTATCGGCAAATACCGATGCGGATGTTCTTGAGATAATATGGACTAAAAACGGAGTTCCAATTGATGCGAACATAGACGGAACATTGACCGATTCTATTGCATCCGGAACGGCAAAATATGTTGCAACTCTTGTTTACGACGGTGGTGTGATGGAATCGGAAACTTTCAATGTATCGACTGGAGTATCAACCATATTTGTTAAGCCCAGCGGGAATGATGATTTTGACGGAACATCATGGGAAACAGCTAAGAGAACAATTTCCTCCGCGCTTGAAGCTTCGGCATACGGCACTGAAATATGGGTTGCAAAAGGCACTTACGATGAAGTTATACACCTGACCAACGGCAGAACCATAGTCGGAAACTTCGAGGGATTTGAAACTGCAAAAAGTCAGCGCAATCTCCATTCTTCACCAGACAATTCGGAATCAATAACAACTACTATTGCCGCGATTTCAAACGGGATAAATTGCCCGCGTGTTATTCGCGATGCGGCAATTGACGGTGTTAAAGTTTTGGGCGATATTTCCGCCGAATACTCCGCGTTCTCGATTTTGAATTCTAGAATAGAGGGAAATACAAATTTTACGCGCAATTGGTCGGACAAGAAATTCGAAATTAAAAATTCGAAATTTGTCGGAGATTTATACCTTTCTGATGTATCTCCTGTTGATTTCGAGAAGACGAGTGAAAATATTTTGTCGATAGACAATACAAATATAGCCCCGCGTTTTTCGAACGGATACCACTATACGATGTCCGGACGAGTCGGCGCTACGGATTTTTCAAACAAAGGCAATCCCTATTTCGAAATCGTTAATTCCCAAATCGGAAATTTTGTATCGGAGTCTTCAAATAATTTAACTCTGGATAATAATGATGATTCTTATATTTCGGGGAATGTCTCAATAATTAAATCCGACGATGTTTTGCTTAAAACAACGCGCCATGAGATTGAAGGCGGCATTAATGTGTCCGATTCAAAACGTGTCAATATTGACGTGTCTAAATCGACATTGACCGAAACTATTTCCATATCAAATTCGGAAAATGTAACCCTTGCGAATGCATGCTCGTCAAATGCGGTCATCGAAAATTCGAAAAGCGCAAAAATTGAAAAATGTATTTTGTTTAATGGGTCTTCTTACGCCGTAGAACTTAACAATTCTACCAAAACACAACTGGTAAATTGTGTACTATATAATGCTGCATCTGGCGGTATTTCCATGACGGCGTCAAACGGAACGATTTTGATGAATAATACAATCTACCGAAATCGTGGTGTAGGTATTTATACAGCAGATTCAGGCGACACTGCAATCTTCAACAATATTATATGGGGTAATACAAAATCTTTAGATGTTCCTGTTTCGATTGCGGAATCTTGGACTATCGGATACAGTGATATAGAGGGTGGTTATTCGAATGGTGTGAATATAATGAATGAAAATCCGCGCATACTGGCGGTAGAGG
>ENA-OPNV01001510-OPNV01001510.1-human-gut-metagenome-genome-assembly--contig:-NODE-1510-length-9885-cov-2.110580_pt1 | contig 9885 bp, 11 predicted proteins | sample MGYA00241542_ERZ501781 | MGnify/ENA primary metagenome ERZ501781 (study PRJEB25962, sample SAMEA2042609) | human gut metagenome | biome: human gut; feature: human-associated habitat; material: faeces...
CATGTTGATATTTTTGAACTGACGGAGTTACCCGATATGGCTCTAAGCAATCGTCAAGGATATAAAACGGATGATCCTCGCTATCAGGCGGTACTAGATTATGTTAGAAAAACTTTATTGCCTGATATCTTGAAAATGCGAGATTTGTTTGTGTCTTTGGGCAAAAAGAAAAAAGAAGAAAAAAAGCTAGAACAGCAACGTCAAAACGAAGCTTCATTTAAAAAGTCGGTAGATACTTTCAGAAAAAACACCGCTAAGAAAGCAGCTCAAAAAATTTCTTCTCGTTTAGGTATTAGTACAGAGCAAGCTGATGAAGTAGAGGCAATACTTTCTGATGAAATAAACACCAACAGTCCGGATATGGGGATTAAAAGCATTATTGATTCTCAAAAGAAGAAATTGCTAATTAGTCAGACATATCGAGACAAGGATTTGGCGGATATTATTTACAATATGTTGGTATTTAACAACGTACCGCCCGAAGATATAATTTATACAAACTGTGATGATGAAGTATCACGCATCCCAGAAGGCGACGTAGGAAAAAGTGGGATATACGACTATTTGCGAGATTTCTTTGTTGATAGTTATTCTACGCAAAAGATTTATGTTATTTTCGTTACAAGTCATAATACGAAAAGTTCATGGGGTGCATTGATGGAAGTTGGCGCAGCATGGATAACTCAAGTTGAGCATAAAATATTTAACATTTACGATTTTCGCCCCGAACATCCTTTAGACGATGAACAGCAATGGCATTCAAGTTCTAGAGATGATGACGGTAATCTTTATATGTCAAAATTGAGCGTAGACATTTTTGCTCAAAAAATCGAATATATATGCGATAAATTGGGCTATAAAAAAAGAACCCGTCAGGAAAACAAGGATCATTTGTCAACATTGGTAAAGGTTACACCTCGTTAAATATGAAAGCACGCCCCAATTTTACTAATCAGTAATTTGGGCGTGCTTTTAATATTATATAAGCGTGGCGTTGTTATGTCTGATGCGGTATCTTTAACTATGGGAAACTCCTTTCTCCCATTTCGAAATCGTCTGCCGCACCACATGCAGCTGCTCCGCCAGCGTTTCCTGGGAATATCCTTTTTTCTTTCGCAGTATTTTGATGTTATCACTCAGCATAACTGTGTCCTCCGCGTATTTGATGGGCCTATCATACGATAAAAACTGGCGTTGCGGCAAGCAACAAAAAATAACACGGCAAATTAGGTTGTATTTATCCTAAGATTTATATATACTATAGAAAAAAGTCTTAAGGAGGTACCCAAAATGACTATCGACACAAAAACCTTAATTTCCATTTCCGAAGCAAATCAGAATTTTTCCAAAGTCGCCCGCCTGGTAGACGAATACGGTTCTGCTGTGATTCTGAAAAATAACATTCCAAGATATCTTGTCATCGACTTCAGCAAAGCCGAGCAGGAAACCACTGCATCCGAAGAGGATGTGTTAAGCATCTCAAAACGCCTGATGGAACAAAACAAAGAAGCATACGAGGTACTTGCTAAATGAAAAGACTGAGTAAAAAGCAAATTCTCATGCTGCATACTCAGTTGATTCAGCAAACTGGCGGAAGCGACGGAGTCAGAGATTACAATCTGCTGGACTCCGCTCTCGAAACGCCTTTCCAGTCCTTCGGCGGAGAAGACTTGTACCCCACCCTGCAGGCAAAAGCCGCAAGACTGGGCTATGGCCTGATCAAAAATCATTGTATGATTCTTTCCCCAGCAAATACTGATAAATATCCCTCTTCGTCACCCCGCGGTCCTTCGCCACGAGTTTCATCGCTTCTTTTCTTGCAATCCCCTGATCTTCATACCGTTTCATATGTTCTTCGATCGAAATCTCCTCAAACGCTGCCTTCGCCTCGTCCTCGATTTCTTTCTGGCTTCTGCCCTCGATGACAAGAACGCATTCGCCTTTCGGATCTTCCTGTTCGTAGCGGGTGATGGCATCTTCAATCGTGGTCTGCCATGCCGTCTCGTGTTTCTTGGTCAGTTCCCGGCAGAGTGTCAGCCGCCGGTTGCCAAGCGTCTCCAGCAGCTCCCGCAGCGTTTTCAGCAGATGATGCGGCGCCTCGTACACGATCATGGTTCGTGTCTCGTTTTTCAGCCGCTCCAGCGCCAGTTTATGTTCTTTTTTATCCGGCGGAAGAAATGCTTCGAAGACAAATCTTCTCGTCGAAAGTCCCGACAGCGTCAGTGCCGTTACACACGCACACGCCCCCGGCAGACTCGTCACTTCGATTCCGGCTTCGTATGCCATTTTCACCAGCTCCTCCCCCGGGTCTGAGATTCCCGGTGTTCCGGCATCGGTGATAAGGGCAATGTTCGTTCCCGCCAGCAGCTTCTGCACCAGCTCGCGGCCCTTGTCGTATTTGTTGTATTCATGGTAACTCGTCATCGGCGTATGAATCTCAAAATGGTTCAGCAGCTTAATGCTGTTTCTCGTATCCTCCGCCGCGATCAGATCGACCTCCTGCAGAATGCGGATTGCACGGAAGGTCATGTCCTCCAGATTTCCAATTGGTGTTGCACACAAATATAATTTTCCTGCCATGTTCTTATCTCCCGTCTCCATATAATTCCCGGATGTCCTTTGTATACACGCCCGGCGTCTCATACACAATCAGCGGTTTCTCCACGGTAATTCTCGGATTCCCGCCTTTCATCGCCTCGATCAGCACCATGTTCGGCTCCTTGTCCACAAACGGATAAACGAGCTGCATCCTTTTTGGTTCCAGATGATATTTTTTCAGCGTCGAAAAAATCTCCGCCAGCCGGAACGGCCGGTGCACCAGATAGAACCGTCCTTTCGTCTTTAAAACCGCCGATGCCTCTTTCGCAATATCATCAAACGAGCACAGCACCTCATGCCGCGCAATCGTCTTCGCCTCAAGCGCATTCGTCAGCCCGTGCTGCCCCGTCATGTACGGCGGATTGCACGTTACCACATCAAACACTTCTTTTCCAAACTGCTGCGATGCCGTCTTCACATCTCCCTGGAAAATCTCAACATCATTTTCCAAATGATTGTACCGCACACTCCGCTGTGCCATCTCGGCACTGTACTCCTGAATTTCCAGCCCGGAAAAATGCTCGCCGTTTGTCTTCGCCTTCAGCAGAATCGGCACAATTCCCGATCCCGTGCAGAAATCCATCGCCCGCTCCCCGCGCTTCACCTTCGCGTAGGATGCCAGCAGCACCGCGTCAATGCCATAGCAGAAAAGGGATGGATTCTGTATCATCCAGTAACCGTTCTGCAGATCATCGAGCCGCTCACCCGGCTTCAAAAATTCTTCTTTTCTATCCAATGAAAATCCCTCCTCCTGCTGACCGCCCAGCGCCGCATCACACAAAAAGAAGCGTCAGTTTTACCCGGCGCTTACTTTTTTCAAAATGCATTCCAAATCAATCTTATTCCGGCTATTTTGCCTCTTCCGAAGAAGCCTGCTCCCCGGAGCTGTTTCTGTCTTTTTTCTTCTCTTTGCCTTTTTCCTTCTTATGCTTCGGCTTGAACTTGAGCTCTTCCACCGGGCACTCCCGCATTTCCTTCTCATCGTTCACATCCACCAGCACTTTTACGAGCTGACGAAGCACATTCACACCGGAAACCTCACCTTTCATGCCGTCCGGCAGCGTTACGATATCGCCGACACCCGGCAGCTTGCGGTTCAGGTATTCATAGGTTTCCTGCTCGTTTTTCAGGCAACACATCAGTCGTCCGCAGACACCCGAAATCTTCGTCGGGTTCAGGGACAGGTTCTGCTCTTTTGCCATCTTGATCGAAACCGGTGCAAACTCGGACAGATACGTATGGCAGCAAAGCGGTCTGCCGCAGATGCCAATTCCGCCGAGGATCTTTGTCTCATCGCGGACACCGATCTGGCGAAGCTCGATTCTCGTCTTAAAGACAGCCGCCAGATCCTTTACCAGCTCACGGAAATCAATTCTTCCGTCGGCGGTAAAGTAAAACAGCATCTTGTTATTGTCAAACGTATACTCTGCATCGATCAGCTTCATCTCCAGGTTGTGCGCCCGGATCTTCTTCTGGCAGATTTCAAACGCTTCTTTTTCTTTCTTGCGGTTGCTCTCCTCCCGCGCATCATCCTTCGGCGTTGCAATGCGGATGACTTCTTTCAACGGCTGGATCACTTTGGAATCGTCAACTTCTTTTGGCCCCAGCACAACGAAACCATACTCTACGCCGCGCGCCGTCTCAACGATAACGTGGTCGCCCACGCAGATGTCCAGCTCTCTCGGCGAGAAATAATATACTTTTCCTACGTTTCGAAAACGTACTCCTATAATTGTTATCATGTTATCAGTTTTCCTTCATTGTCAGGAACATAAGCTCCATGGTTAAATCAAAATTAACATTCGCGTTCAGGCGGGCTCTCGCCTTCTGAATCGCCTCTATAATCTTCTCCAGGCCTTCGTATGAGCTCTTATTTGCTCTCTCACGGATTCCATTCAGCTCCTGCTTGAACACAAGGGAATCGACCTCTTTTGTCGCCTTAAAGAGCAGAACATCGCGGAACCATAAAGAAAAGATATCGAAATAATCATCAATATTGTCTTTTTCGGCCGTCAGTTTTTTGATCGTCTCCACGATTTCATACAGCGGCATACTGTCGGCGTACTTTGCCATGCGGAGTGCACTTTCCAGCGTCTCCTCGTATTCCGGAGAACGGGCAATCCGCTCTGCTTTTCCGATATTTCCCTGCGCCAGGGACGCATCAACCTCTGCCTGGTAATCCGGCACATGCATTTCGTTCATCAGATAATCTTTCACAAGCTGGTCTCCCACTGGTTTTAAATTTAACTGCACGCAGCGTGACGAAATCGTCGGAAGCAGCGCATCCGGGTTGTCTGCCAGAAGCATGACAACTGCGTAGGCCGGCGGCTCCTCGATCGTCTTCAGCAGCGCGTTCTGCGCCTGAAGTGTCAGCTTCTGCGCCTCGTCGATGATATAAATCTTGTACGGACTGCTGTACGGCTTGATCATCACATCGTTAATGAGCTGCTCGCGGATTTCATCGATGCTGATGGTGTTCGGCTTTTCATGCTTCACATAAATGATATCCGGATGATTCTGGCTCTGTGCCTTTTTACAGGACGGGCATTCCATACAGGGCTCGACCCCGTGCTTCTCGCACTGAAGCGTCATCGCAAACAGTGAAGCCATCATTTTCTTTCCCGATCCACTCTCTCCGCCAAAAAGATAAGCATGAGATACTTTATTCATCGAAATGGCATTCTGTAAATGCGTTATGATTTCCTGCTGTCCTACAACCTTCTGAAAACCCTGCATAAAATCACCCCCTGGAGTTCTTTTGTATTTCTTACTAATACTGCATTAAGTATATCACAACTTTTTCTGTTGTTCCACAAAATTCTGAATTTCGGAAAAACAGTCTTCCGGCGTAGAATTATTGGAAAATCTGCGGACAATTCCAGCTTCCGCAATTTTCTCCTCCGTAAAATCCTCACAGTCCGCCAGGAATCTCCGGCACATCTCCGCGTATTTCGGCTCTGTCTGTTTTCTTTCCCGTTCCAGTGCCCGCGAAAGCCGCAGCCCGTCGTCCACCTCGACATACAGCGGAACCATCGCCTGCTCCCCGAAGTATGCCTTTAATTTCAGATACGATTCCAGTGTCCCGATTCCGAGATAATCATGCTTCGCAAGATCAATCTGCCCGTCATCCGCCGTAAAATAATACCACGGCCCCTGCACCGTCGAATACATGCGCTCCTCGATAATCTTTCCGGCCTCCCGCAGTTCCGAAAGCCGTTTTTCATCCACAAAGAAATACTCTCTTCCGTCCTGCTCCCCGCTCCGGATCGGCCGTGTTGTATACAGGACAAACGGTTTTAAATCCAGCGCCGTCTCCTGGATCAGATTCTCATAAATATGATCTTTCCCTGACGCACTTTTTCCCATCAGATAGTAAATTTTTCCCATTTTATCTCTCCCCGAAACACAGATTCTTTATGCCTTAAACCGATATCCAACGCCCCAGATCGTCTCGATATACTGCGGCTTTGCCGTATTAAACTCAATCTTTTCACGGATCTTCTTGATATGCACCGTAACCGTCGCAATATCTCCGATCGACTCCATATCCCAGATCTCCCGGAACAGCTCCTCTTTTGTAAAGACGCGGTTCGGATTCTCCGCAAGGAAGGTCAGCAGATCGAACTCTTTCGTTGTAAACTGCTTCTCCTCTCCGTTCACCCACACGCGTCGTGCCGTCTTGTCAATCTTGATGCCGCGGATCTCCACGATATCATTTTCCTTCTTGCCGCTTCCGACCAGACGTTCGTACCGTGCCAGATGTGCTTTCACGCGCGCAACCAGCTCACTTGGGGAAAACGGCTTTGTCATATAGTCATCCGCACCAAGGCCCAGTCCGCGGATTTTATCAATATCATCCTTCTTTGCAGAAACCATGATAATCGGAATATCCTTCTTTTCACGCACTTCGCGGCAGATCTCAAAGCCATCCACCTCCGGCAGCATCAGATCCAGGATCAGCAGATCAAAATCCTCCTTGATCGCCCGTACAAGACCGGTGTCTCCCTGGTTTTCAATCTCCACCTCAAAGCCCGAAAGCTCCAGATAGTCCTTCTCCAGCTCTGCAATGGATTCCTCATCCTCAACAATCAGTATTTTACTCATGAAACAGGTACCTCCTGATATTTTCTTAATACAAAGTACATCGTGGTGCCCACCCCTTCTTTGCTGGTGGCCCACACTTTTCCGCCGTGGTCTTCGAGAATTTTCTTCACAATCGAAAGGCCAATTCCGCTGCCGCCCCTCGTGCTGTTGCGGGACGCATCGGTGCGATAAAAGCGATCGAAAATCTTCGTCAGATCCTTCGTCGCAATTCCCTTTCCGTTATCCTCAATCTCCACCTGCACAAAATCTCCGACATCGCGCAGACGGATGTTGATGACCTTATGGCTCTTGTCCATATATTTGATGGAATTGCTTACAATATTATTGATGACACGCTTGATCTGCTCCGCATCCGCAATGACGACCGGGTCGTCCTCGAGGTAATTAAAGTATGTCAGATCCACATGCTGCGCGTCAAGTTCCAGATTCAGCTCCTCCACGCAGTCATCAAAGTAATCTGCGATGTGGATTTTTGAAAACGTATACGGAATACGGTTCGTGTCAATCTTGGAATAAAACGTCAGCTCATTAATCAGACGATCCATCTCATTTGCCTTATTGTAAATCGTGCGGATGTAACGGTCCATCTTCTCCGGCGTATTCGCCACACCGTCCATGATGCCCTCCACATATCCTTTGACCGCGGTAATCGGCGTTTTCAGGTCATGCGAAATGTTGCTGATCAGCTCTTTATTCTCTTTGTCGAACTCAACCTTTTCCTCCGCCGTCTCTTTCAGCCGGATGCGCATCTCCTCGAAGTCCTCGCAGAGATCATTGATCTCTGCCACACCACACGGCTCCACGGTAAAGTCAAGATTTCCGTCTTTGATGTTCTGCGTCGCCTTCTTCAGCTGTCCGAGCGGGCCGATCACACCGCGGTAAATCCAAAGGCTCAGGCCAAGGCTGGTGAACACCAGAATCAGAACCGTCACAACAGCAAGTTCTCTTGCCATACCCGTAATCTGCGGCGCAATCTGATCTGTCTTGGTTACGATAAACGCACTGCATTCTTTTCCGTCCACGTTCTCATAGTCCACCTGTTTGACCATCCACTGTTTTTCATTTCGGAAATAAACACCGCCTTGGGAATTGGCGCCTGGATCGCCGTATTTCGGCAGCTCATTTTCCAGTTCCTCCGACGACAGCTCTGCCGATCCGTTGTAAATGATGGTTCCGTTTTCACACACCGCAATAAACGACTGTTTTTTCTTCAGTCTCGCATTCAGAATGGCGAGATAATCCGTTTCTTCCAGCATCGAGGTATCCGATTTTGCGGTCTTCTCCACCTCGTCGTACTCTTCTGCTGTCATCGCATTCAAAAGCAGCGTATTGTTCGAAATGGTTCGATACGTTGCGTTTGCGAGACCATATTTTTCACCAATGCTCTTCGTCTTATACCCTACAAAAAAGTAAAACGTTAAGGCGCACATCACAATCGGAACCAGTATGATGATGAAAAAAGAAATGATGACTCTCGTCCGTAATTTCATGCTTTTTTTCTTTTTTTCCATATAAAATTCACCTGTTTTCCAACACATATTTCGTATTTTCCGCGCCCGCAGGACAGAAAAAAATCCTCAGTACGCAGTCTAAATTTATTATAGCACAACGCCTGAGGATTTTTCATTAACTTAGATGAATCTTTCTAAACTTTCTATAAACACAAGGTTCGTACGAACAACCGTGTTTTAAAGGTATTTTTTCAGGTCTTCTACCTTGTCCAGTTTCTCCCACGGCAGATCCAGATCGTTTCTTCCGAAGTGGCCGTAAGCGGAAGTCTGTTTGTAGATCGGACGGCGCAGATCCAGCATTTTGATGATTCCAGCCGGGCGAAGATCAAAGTTCTCGCGAACGATATCGGTCAGTTTGTTGTCGGACAGTTTTCCTGTGCCGTAGCTGTCGATCATGATAGAGGTCGGATGAGCGACACCGATTGCGTAGGAAAGCTGAACCTCGCATTTATCAGCAAGACCTGCTGCTACGATGTTCTTTGCTACGTAACGTGCTGCATAAGCTGCAGAACGGTCTACTTTTGTACAGTCCTTTCCAGAGAAAGCTCCACCACCATGGCGTGCGTATCCACCGTATGTATCTACGATGATCTTTCTTCCTGTTAACCCTGCATCTCCGTGTGGTCCACCGATCACGAATCTTCCTGTTGGGTTAATGAAGAATTTTGTTTCATCATCAACCATGTCTGCCGGAATGATTTCGTCGAATACGTATTTTTTGATATCCTCATGAATCTGCTCCTGGGATACTTCCGGATCATGCTGAGTGGAAAGAACAACCGCATCAAGACGGAACGGTTTGCCGTTCTCATCGTACTCTACGGTTACCTGTGTCTTGCCGTCCGGACGCAGGTAGCGCAGGGTTCCGTCTTTGCGGACCTTGGTCAGCTGGCGTGCCAGTTTGTGTGCCAGATAAATCGGATATGGCATATATTCATCCGTTTCGTTGGTCGCATAACCAAACATCATACCCTGATCGCCGGCACCGATTGCCTCCAGCTCCTCGTCGGTCATCTTGTTCTCTTTTGCCTCCAGCGCTTTATCAACTCCCATCGCGATATCCGGGGACTGCTCATCCAGTGCCACGATCACGCCGCAGGTATCACAGTCAAAACCGTATTTCGCACGGTCATAACCGATCTCACGGACGGTATTGCGGACTACCTTCTGGATATCCACATAGCCTTTCGTTGTGATCTCGCCCATAACCATAACCAGACCGGTTGTCGTCGCCGTCTCACAAGCCACACGGCTCATCGGATCCTGCTCTAAGAGCGCGTCCAGAATCGCATCGGAAATCTGATCACACATTTTATCCGGATGTCCTTCGGTTACTGATTCAGATGTAAAAAGTAATCTCTCCATATTTCCTCCTTTGATAAGTTTGTCGTAAGACATAAAAAAAGTCCGCAGCAACACGGACTTGATTATCTCGATCAACTCCTCTTATTGCTCGATAAACCGATCTCCCGGTTCCTCGCTCAGGCTGGCACCTTCCGTTCCCTGCTGAGACCAATTTTCAGTCCCATGTAACGGGGTTGCCGTGACTTCATAGATCCTTTGTATCTCCATCACTCTGAATAAGGGATATATACGAACTTTTTAATTGTTAAAAGTTTCAACAGTACGATAACATACTCCGCGGTGTCTGTCAAGCAATATGTGACACCGT
>ENA-OPNV01001515-OPNV01001515.1-human-gut-metagenome-genome-assembly--contig:-NODE-1515-length-9850-cov-2.163961_pt1 | contig 9850 bp, 7 predicted proteins | sample MGYA00241542_ERZ501781 | MGnify/ENA primary metagenome ERZ501781 (study PRJEB25962, sample SAMEA2042609) | human gut metagenome | biome: human gut; feature: human-associated habitat; material: faeces...
CCTGACGGATCAAACGATTTCGAGTCGTTCTCCTTCTTCCAACTTTGTGAGAAGTTAGTGGAAGTCAGAAGAATTTAAAGGATGTTAAAAACTGCGAAATATCAATGGTTTCTCCTTGTTTTATTGTAGTGAAAAGCGAAAACTCCGATAATTTCGGGAAAGTTCGAATAGGATGAATTTTTAACAAAATGTTACATTTATGAGAATTTTGGAGAGAATCGGGAGAGAACTGGAGAGAACTGGAGTAGCTTTTTTGCGGAAATACCTACCTGTACCTAATATAAAATAGGGGAGGATTTCTGCATGAAAAAAAGAAGAAAGGCTTATGATGAAATAAGAAAACAATATCCCGAAACAATTTCTAAGGATTGCTCACATCAGCAAAGCAACAGCACTTTATCTGCTGCAAAGTGGATTGGTGCCTTGTATTGATTCGGGAAAGAAAACGCGACGGTATACAATTCGGACAGAGGATGTAATCACTTACTTAATGGAACGGGAGATTCATCCGGAGGACTATCGTGCACCGGAGATGTGGTATGCAAAACGATCCGGTCGCACGAAACCTCGTAAAAAGCGTTGTAATAGATTGAAAAAACTGTCAGATACGGAGACAAAGCATTTTCGGACGTATATGGAGGCTAAGCTGGAGGATTATGATGATTTGCTGAAGGTAGCAGATGTAACCGAGGTGATTGGATATAGCAGTGCATCCATTCATCTCTGGTGTAAAAATAAAAAGCTGCAAGCATTTCGTGTTTCAGGGAAATTCCTTATCCCTAAAAGTTGCTTTTTGGAGTTTATGGTGTCGGAGAGTTGCTTTGACATCAAGCGTAAGACAAATGAACATATTTCTCTGGTTAGGTCTTTTCTTGAAAATAGTGCAGAGAAGTAAACTTAGAATACGAAGAGATGTTTGTGTTGAAAGATATAGCTTAAGCTATAGATATAAGATGAAGATGCATTTTTATAATAGGTTGAATATAAATTTTGAACATTTCAAATCTCGTTCGGTTTTTTAACGAACGAAATTTTTAGCATAACATAATAATTACTATAAATAATTTAATTAAACAAAAAATGTCCCAAGTATATAGACTTCTGTCCCACACTATATTATAATATAGTTGTATATGGAGGTATGATAGTATGAAAAAACAAAATGTTTTAAATTTAATAAAATACCATGTTGAGAAAAATGAAAGTGCTTTTAAAAATGAAGCAATAAATATTGCAAGATACTTTGATAGCATAGGAGATGATCAGATAGCTGAATATATAATGAGTTTAATTGCGGAGTCTAATTTATATACCCCTCAAAATAGTGATTTTGAAAGTAAATTTCTAAAACAGATAGATACAAGAGGGATGGAGCCATTGAACCTTCCCATAGCAATTACTGATGATATAAAAGGTATTATAAATGCGATAAACCATAATATAGGTATTAATAAATTTTTGTTTGAAGGTTCACCAGGCAGTGGAAAAACTGAGGCTGCTAAGCAAGTCACACGATTATTAAATAGAACATTATATTATGTTGATTTTGATAATTTAATTGATAGTAAACTTGGACAGACAAACAAAAATATAGCAAACCTATTTAATGAAATAAACTCAATTCCGAATTCAAACAATGTAGTTATTTTGTTTGACGAAATAGATGTAATTGCTTTAGATAGAGTAAGTTCCAATGATGTACGTGAAATGGGAAGAGTAACTTCTACAATTTTGAGGGAGCTTGATAGATTAACCGATTTGAATAAAGAAATTGTAATTATTGCAACAACAAATCTTTTTTCAAAATTTGACAAAGCTCTTACAAGAAGATTCGATGCGATAATAAATTTTGACCGTTATAGCAAAGAGGATTTAATTGAGGTTGGCGAGTTTTATTTTTCCTCTTATGTAAAAATTTTTAAGACTGTTGCAAAAGATACTCGATTATTTAGAAAAATATTAAATTTGTCGCCTCACCTTCCATACCCAGGAGAATTAAAGAATGTTATTAAAACATCCTTGGCGTTTAGTGATGTTAATTATGAACATGACTATTTAAAAAGGCTTTATAATAGTTTGATTGGAGATTTAAATAAGACAGATATTAGTCAATTATATAGTATGGGGTTTACAGTAAGGGAAATAGAAAAGCTCACTGGAGAATCTAAAAGTGCTGTATCAAGAAGATTGAGTAAGGAGGATTAATTAAATGAATAATGTGCTTGAGTTAAAAGGAAAAAGATTTGTTCAAGCATCCAAACAAGGAAGCGGCAATGGTATAGCTATGAATAGTAAAAAAATAGTTACAGTAGAGCAATTGTTTAGATTGATAGATAAACTATACCAGATAAAAGATTTTTGGGCACATGAAAGAAAACCATTTCAAGGTGTCCTAATTAGTGTTAATTATAATAAAATAGTTGCAAAAAGTAATCGTATCGCAGGATTATTGAAAGGAAAAGATTCTAATTTTGCTATTGTTGGAGCAAAGTTTAATTCAGAAAAAAATAAGCATATTATAACATATTTTGTTGATATGGAGGATTTAGAGAGCAGTATTAATCTGTTGTCAAAATCGTGTGAGGTAATGAAATCTGAATTTAAGGACGGGATAACACAGGTTATATTTAAAAAGGATAAGGAGATATTTAATAAAATTAAATTTAAAAAATTTGGATTGTCAAAAACTACTTTCAAGCAAGTAATTGCGGATGTTTCGTATATTGATGATTTTGAAGTAGAAATGCCTGCTCCACAAATCAAACAAAGTATTATTACTTTGTTTGATACAGGTATGGATACCAAAAGTTTGTTTAAAAATATAGGGATTGATATTTTATCGAGCAGAATATTGGATGACCAAACTGTCTTTTTAGATGAAAATCAATTGAAACTTTTGTTCGAAAAAGCACCTTACCTAGTCTCTATGGCAACAGTTGACTTAGCTGAACTGTCTCCCGAAGATTTTATCCAAGAGTATCGGCAAAGTACAATTGCTATTCCATCTCCAAGCATTGAGCCAACAATAGGTGTTATTGATACTTTATTTGATCGAAATGTATATTTTAGTGAGTGGGTAGACTATCATGATATGGTAGATAATAGTATTCCAAAGAATCAAAATGATTATCGACATGGGACTGCTGTTTCATCGATTATTGTAGATGGAGCTAGATTGAATCCGTGGTTAGATGATGGCTGTGGAAGATTTAAAGTGCGTCATTTTGGAGTTGCAGTAGGGTCTCAGTTTTCATCCTTTACTATTGTGAAACAAATAAAAAGTATTATTACAAACAATAGTGATATTAAAGTGTGGAATATTTCTCTCGGCAGTAATCAAGAGATTAATGATAACTTTATTTCAGCTGAAGCCGCTACATTAGATCAAATTCAATATGAGAATGATGTGATTTTTGTAGTAGCAGGAACCAATAAACCAAATGAAAATATTGTGAAAATTGGCTCACCTGCAGATTCAATAAATAGTATGGTAGTCAATGCAGTCACCAAGAGTGGACTTTCCACTAAATACACGAGAAAAGGGCTTGCACTTTCCTTCTTTGCCAAACCAGATGTTAGTTATTATGGGGGAAGTGAAGAACAGTATATCCAAGTATGTGAACCGCTTGGAGCAGCTTATGTTGCCGGTACTTCATTTGCGGCTCCCTGGATAGCTCGTAAATTATCCTATTTAATAGATGTTTTGGGATTAGGTAGAGAGGTTGCGAAAGCTCTGATAATAGATGCTGCGCGCAGTTGGAACCAGAGTCCAACTCCTGAAGAAGTTTCCCTTTATGGGCATGGTGTAGTTCCGATTAGGATAGAAGATATTGTTCAAACCCAAGATGATGAAATTAAATTTTTGGTGTCGGATATAAGTGAAAAATGGAATACATATAACTATAATTTTCCTGTTCCACTTAAAGAAGATAAATATCCTTATGTCGCAAGAGCAACTATGTGTTATTTTCCAATATGCGATAGAACTCAAGGTGTAGATTATACAAATACTGAGTTAAATCTTCACTTTGGAAGAATTAAGGACGATGGCAAGTTGAATGAAATCAATAATGATAAACAAAACCAAGATGATGCGTTGAATACTGAAAAGAGCTATCTGTTAGAAGGTGATGCAAGAGAGAGATTTAGGAAGTGGGATAATGTTAAATATGTTACTGAAGTTCCTAAAGGTACCAACAAATCTAAAAAAGCATACAAAAATAAGAATTGGGGAATGGAAATTAAAACAAATAATAGACTAGACCCTAAAGATGGTGTCGGAATTCGTTTTGGTGTTGTTGTTACGTTGAAAGAGATTAATGGTGTTAATAGAATAGATGAGTTTGTTAAGAACTGTAATCTAAGTGGATGGCTTGTTAATACTATTGATATTAAAACTAGAATTGATATACATGAAAAGGTTAATGAAGAAATTGAGTTTCAATAAAAATTATATAACTATAGCAATTTGCTGAGAACAGCGGATGTAACTGAGGTGTTGAAATAAATTGAATGGAAAATAGTTTTATATGAACGTAAATAGGAGGCAGAAAATGAATTATGAATTAAGGCATTTTGATACAACACTGCTTCGTTTTTCTGCAACTGAGGACAGCAACACACCGGAAATTAAGATTTTATCAGTGGATGAAGATAAAAAACAATTATTACCGCTTGATTTAGATTGTTCTGCAGAAGGATTAGCGAAATGGTTAAAGCACAGAACAATACCTAAGAATCGTGCGTATGTGCATAACTTTTTAAGCAAGTGTGGATTGAATATCAATCGTCCGATGAATATCATTAAAGTTTCGAAAGGATTATCTTTGAATGACTGTTATTGGGTTGTAGAAGAAGGTTTTGAAGGTACATTTGATAAATATAATCTTTATGATAATCGCTTTAGCAGAGTGTTGGCACTGATTGCTTTTACCGGATATGGCAGCAGCATCAGAAATTCATTGGCATCCTGTCCTGAATTTACAACAAATGGGATGTTGCCAAAGTGTTGGCGCAGAAGCGGGAATGTTATTCGATTATATAAAGGCGGAACCAAAGGAGCCTCAAATACAGGGCGAGAGCCTTATTCTGAGTATTATGCAGCCCAGATTGCAAAGGCTTTAGGGATCAATGCAATCGAGTATAATCTGTCAAAATGGGAAGGCGAGTTATGCTCGACCTGTGCATTGTTTACAAGCAAAGAAAAATCTTTTTTGCCGGTAGGGAGATTAGTAACCTCCGGTGGTATGGAAGCTGTAATGGAGTATTATAAATCGTTAGGCAGTGAGTATGAAAAGGCTTTGTACGATATGTTTGTATTGGATGCGGTTATTTGTAATACAGACAGGCATTTCGGCAATTTTGGATTTTTTATAGACAGCAAAACGAATAGAATCATTGCTCCGGCACCGTTATTCGACCATGGAAATGCATTGTTCAATTATGCAGGCGAAGATGATTTTGTATCAGAGGAAACATTGTCAGCTTATGCAGAGACATTGCTACCCTGTGTATATGATGATTTTATAGGAACGGCAAAGGCGGTGCTTACGCCGGAACATAAAGAGGGACTAAGAAAGCTTTTGAATTTTAGATTCAAACGCCATTCCAGATATAATCTTCCTTCGAAACATTTGACTCTAATCGAAAAGCAGGTAAGAGAAAGAGCAAGAAGGTTACTGGAAAAATAAATATTTGCTTTGAAAAGGAAACAGAAACGATTCTGTTTCTTTTTTTATGTTTTTTTAAGGAGGTTTTGTAATGCAGACGATAGCGTTGGTAAATCAAAAAGGCGGTGTGGGCAAAAGCACAACGGCGGTCAACCTTGGGATAGGGCTTGCAAGGCAGGGAAAGAAGGTTTTGCTTGTGGATGCCGATAGCCAAGGGAATCTGACGGAAATGCTTGGTTGGCAGCAGCCGGACAAGCTGGAACACACGCTTGCATACCTATTGGAGAAGGTGATTTGTGATGAACCGTTCAATATGGAGGAGGGGATTTTACACCACGAGGAAGGGGTGGACTTGATACCGTCCAACATTGAGCTTTCGGGGATGGAGGTTGTTCTGGTAAACACGATGAGCAGAGAAACGGTGCTGCGGACATATCTGAATGAAATCAAGCGGCAGTATGACTATATTTTGATTGACTGCTCGCCTTCCTTGGGGATGATTACGCTGAACGCATTGACGGCGGCAGATAAAGTAATTATTCCGGTGCAGGCACATTTCCTTCCCGTAAAGGGATTGGAGCAGCTTTTGAAAACGGTAAACAAGGTAAAACGTCAGCTAAATCCCAAGCTGCAAATCGGCGGTATTCTGCTGACGATGGTGGAAGGCAGGAGTAATTTCTCAAAGGACATCGGAAGGCTTTTGAGGGAAAGCTACGGCAATAAAATCAAGGTTTATGAAACGGAGATACCGAGAGGAATTAAGGTGGCAGAAACCAGTGCGGAAGGCAAGAGCATTTATGCGTTTGACGGTAAAGGGAAAACAGCAAAAGCCTATGAACAGTTTACAAAGGAGGTTTTGGAGAATGAAAAGCAGTGCCAGAAAAATACAGCTCGCCAGTTATGATGATTTATTTAAGAACGATGAGGAAAGACTTGCGGATACGCAAGAGAGAATCCAAATGCTGTCTCCAGAAAAATTGCAGCCGTTTCCGAATCATCCGTTTAAGGTTGTGGATGATGACAAAATGATGGATATGGTGGAAAGCATAAAGGAATACGGTGTGCTTGTGCCGATTATCGTAAGACCTGTGGAAAATGGGAATTATGAAATTGTTTCGGGACACCGCCGACACCACGCCGCTGTTCTGGCAGGACAGGAGGAAGTTCCTGCAATCGTCAGAGAAATGGACGAGGATGCCGCTGTTTTGGTTATGGTGGACAGTAACCTGCAAAGAGAAAGTATATTGCCTTCGGAAAAGGCTTTTGCTTATAAGATGAAGTTGGAGGCGGTAGAGAGAACGCTTGGTAGACCTAATAAGAATAATGTGGGACAAGTTGTCCCTAATTCTTTTGGAAAGCGTACAACAGAAATTATAGGTGAGCAAACTGGTGAAAGTTATAAACAAATTCAACGCTATATCCGCCTTACACATCTCATTCCCGATATTCTGGAAATGGTCGATAACAAAAATATTGCTTTCAATGCGGCTGTTGAAATTTCTTATCTTTCCGAAAAGGAACAGAAACTTTTACATGACAACATGGATGTGAATGAGTGCAGTCCATCCTTGTCGCAGGCGAAAAGGCTAAAGAAATACAGCCAAGAGGGAAAGCTGACGGAGGATGTGATAGATGCCATTATGACCGAGGAGAAGGAAACGGATACAAAGTTGGTTTTGAAGGGGGATACCATCAAGAAATATTTTCCCAAGGAATACACACCGATGCAGATGCAGCAGGTGATCACAAAGCTTTTGGAGAACTGGTACCGGAAACGGATGCAGGAGAAGGAACGGTAAATTGCTGTCATGGAAAAGTTATTTTTGACAAGAGATTCGGTTTTGCTGAAAAATAGGCATTGTATTATTACTTACCGAAGAAATAAATTACCTACCGAAAAAGAAATTTTTCTTTCGGGTAGTAGATATATAAAAAATATAGAGAAAGGGGAATCAGCTGAATTCTATGAAATTTTATCGAATTTCTTTAAAACAAATAGAAAATAGATAGAATTCTATAAAAATAAATAGAATTTTATAGAAAATAACTTAAATTGTGTTTTGGGATTCTATAAAAATCTTATTTTTTCGGAATGTGAATATCAAGAAACTTTAGGAGGTGAACACCAATGGCAAACAAATATCAGCTCATTACCGAGCTGTACCGTACCACGCTGTTATCCGTAACGGAAACGCCGCAGATATGGAAAGCGTTTCTTCGTTCCGCCTGCAACAATTACAAATGCCCCTTTGACGAGCAGGTGCTGATCTATGCACAAAAGCCTGAAGCAACTGCTGTTTTGGAGATGGAAAAGTGGAACACGCTTTTCGGCAGGTGGGTAAACAAGGGAGCAACGGGGATAGCGGTTTTCGAGGAAAGAAACGGCAGGAGCGGTCTGAAATATTATTTTGATGTGGCAGATACACACGAAAGCCGCTATGCCAAGCCTGTTCCTGTATGGCAGATGGAGCAGGGATTTGAAGCTTATGTTACGGAAAGCCTTGAGAACAGTTTCGGGACACTTGCCGAAAAGGAATCCTTTCTGCAGGCGGTGTTATCGGCAGGGAAAAATCTGATGGCGGATAACATTGCGGACTATCTGGCGGAGATTGTCAACATAACTGCCGATGTGGAAATTGTTGACAGGTTTCCAAAGCTTGTGGAGAACAGCATTTCTTATATGGCTTTGGCCCGCATGGGTGTTTCGGCGGATGAATATATCCCTGACAGTGCCTTTGCAGGCATTGCTCGTTTTGACTCTGTCAAGAAAATCAACTGCCTTGGCACAGCCGTAAGCGACATTGCGGAAACAGAGCTGCGAGTGGTAGCTAAAACGGTAGGACAATTTTTTGCAAAAAGTCCCGACAGGGCTTATGATGAAAGCAGGACGGAAGAAAAGACAGCAGAAGAAAGGAGCGTTGCACATGGAAGTGACATACAGAACGGAGAGAGGCGTGCGGATTCCCAACCTGACAATACCAGAGCAGGAGGAAGTCTTTCCGGGCAAATACGCACAGCTGCGGAAAGCATTTCTGAAGGAACACAGGAGAGCGGAATACACAACGCTGAAAACAACCTGCCGGCTGACACAGCACTTGGCGGAAACGGAGCAGAACGCCAAGAAGATGGCAGAACAGCTCATAACGAAAATAGCACAGGAACAGGGAATCAACGAGGAAATGAAAGAAAAGAATCCTCTGGAATGGACAGCGGCAATGAACAATCTGAATCACTCGGCGGAGGAAACAGTCCTTCGGGAGCTGATTTACAAGTAACGGAATTACCGCCGTTTCTCAGTGAACCGCTGATTCGGGCAATCATTTTAGATGACCAAGGCAGAAAGAAAAGCCGACAGGAAATCAATCAATTTTTCAGAAACAGCAAGGACACACAGGAAAAAATCGAATATATGAAAAATGCTTATAGCGATACATTTGTGGAACTGCTTGTTGACAAGGAGCGTATAGGCTATCGGAAACAGCCCGACGGACTTTTGATGTGGGAAGGAAGCTATCTTTCCAGAACATCGGAGTCCGTTTTTTCGTGGGGAATTGTAACAGAGTTTTTTGAAGGCTATATGGAAAAAGGCAGACATTCTCTTGCCTTTGGGGCGGAAACCATGCCGAACCAAGCGGAGCAGTTGAATTTGTTTTCTATGCCTTCGGAAACAGAAAGTACAAATGCGATTGCGGATGAAGAAAAGCCCATATATCATGCAAAGATACCACAGGAGGTTATAGATAAGGTTCTTTATACAGGCGAAAGAGAAACTGTACCCTATGCGGTTGCGGCAAGATACAGTAGGGATATTTTAGCGGAGGAAAGAATTGCTTTTCTCAAAACTGTATTTCAAGCGGAATCGGGCTTTGGCATGATCCATGAGAAACAGCAATATACGGTTTGGTTTACGGAGAACGGCTTGGATATTTCACGAGGAAAACGATTGCGAAACGGTTTTTCGAGAACCAGTCTTTCTTGGGAGGAGATTGATAAAAGGATTGAAACGCTTTTGGCGGAAGGCACATATCTTTCTCAAACTGAATTGGAAAAGGCAAAAGCATTTGAATTTTCTGATGTTTCACAAAGATTACTCTATCTTTATGGAGATATTGACCAAGAGAATGAGGAAAATCGGAAGTATCTTCCTATCATTAGGGGAATCCGCAATATTTCCGGCGGCT
>ENA-OPNV01001519-OPNV01001519.1-human-gut-metagenome-genome-assembly--contig:-NODE-1519-length-9814-cov-1.727226_pt1 | contig 9814 bp, 6 predicted proteins | sample MGYA00241542_ERZ501781 | MGnify/ENA primary metagenome ERZ501781 (study PRJEB25962, sample SAMEA2042609) | human gut metagenome | biome: human gut; feature: human-associated habitat; material: faeces...
TTCCGACCGGGCACGGATCATGTCCGAGAACAGACGGATGGGAAGAAAACGTGTCCGGATCGTAAAATAGATGCCGGTTGGGATCAGCAGAAGAATCAGAAGGGAGATTCCGAGACTGCTGCCGCCCGGGAGCGGAATCGTAAAAAGATCGCCCCAGAGAAAGTTGTAGACTGTGGTGATGAGATTGACAATCATGTTTTCAAAAACCCTCATTTCAAAATATTTGCGGCACTGTGAAACGTCAAAGCATAAAAGCACCGTTACCTGCTATTATATCGGTTTCTGTTTGGAATGTAAAGAAGGGAAGAGAAAAGATAAGAGGCAAATATCAGCTTTTTCCGAAACCAGAAAAAGTTGATATCTGCCTCTTAAAAGGGTATCTTTTGTTTTACGGTACAGATTACGCGGTCAGCCTGCCAGATGCAGCATCTCGATCAGGAACAGCCAGCTCAGGCCATAGAATGTAACGACAGCGACAAGGTCGTTGACCGTCGTGATGAGCGGACCGGAAGCAACCGCCGGATCGATGTGGATCTTTTTGAAGAACAGCGGAATGCAGGTGCCGACGGCACTGGAAATCAGCATTGCCAGCAGCAGTGCGATGCCGATGCAGGCGGAAACGGAAAATGCGAACATCATGGTCTTTCCTTTGAATAAGAAGATGAAAAGTCCGATGACAGCAAAGGACAGAACACCAAGCAGAAGACCATTGCAGAAACCGATGCGCATTTCCTTGAAAACAAGCTGTAATTTCTGTTTTCCGGTCAGGGACTCATCCATCAGGACACGGATGGTAACAGCCAGGGACTGGGTACCAACGTTTCCGGCCATGTCAAGGATCAGGGACTGGAAGGTCATGATGATCGGAAGGGTTGTGACAACCTGTTCGAAAATACCGACTACAGAAGAAACCAGCATGCCAAGACCGAGCAGGATGATCAGCCATGGAAGACGTTTTTTCATACTGTCTTTTAACGGCTCTTTTAAATCCTCCTCTGCGGTCAGACCTGCGAACATCGCGTAGTCCTCACCCATCTCATCATCAACCAGGTCGATGATGTTTGATGATGTGATGACACCGAGTAGGCGGTTGTCATTGTCGAGGACCGGAATAGAATCCTCGGAATAATCCTTCAGTTCTTCGATACACTCGTTGATCGGCTCCTCTGCATATACGTACGGGTAAGAAGTTACGGTCAGATCCTCGAGCGTCTCGTCGCGTCTTGCGATGATCAGGTTTTTCAGATCGATCGCTCCGTAAAATTTCTGCTGCGCATTGACAACAAAGATGGTAGAGATGTTGTCGTTCTTTGCGGCCTGATCGATCAGGCTGCTCATCGCCTGTTTGACATTCAGATCCTCGCGGATGATGATGCAGTTTGTCGTCATGCGGCTACCGATTTCATCTTCATCGAAGGAGGCAATCATCTCAATATCGTGGCGTACTTCCGGATCGAGCAGTTCGATCAGAAGTTTTTTCTTTGCTTTGTCGAGTTTCTGCAGAACCTCGGCCAGTGCATCGGTCTCCATTTTGGAGAGGATGGAAGCGGCTTTTTTGACATCCATCTCTTCGAGGTACTCGGCTACGTTGTCGGATTCAGCATACTCAAAAATATCGGACAGCATGTCCGTGTCCAGAATGCGGTACAGTTTGCATCGCTCCGGAACCGTTAAAAGCGGCAGAACATCTGCCAGGTCATTTTCGTGGTAATCTTCCAGGCGGCTGCCCATGACAGCCGGAGAAGAGTTACTGCGGATTGTATCCAGGATCTCCTGGGTATAATCCTGTACTCGTTTTTCCATTTTTTCGTTATCCTCCATTCTTTTTTTTGACAGCAGAAAAAAACATGCGTGCTGTCGGTGCGAAAAAGCATGTTGGAACCCTCACAGGGCAGTAAAAGCACACGAAAAAAGAACCAGAGAATTACGTTTCAAAACTGGTTTGGATCATGTGTCTTACTTCGGGTTTTCATAGGATAAGAAGGGAAAATATTTAAGATTAAAGCAGGACAGAAGGATGGCCGTCATCCTGCATATTTTCCGGTTCCCGTCCTATGCTGGTACTTCGCCCATGAGAATCACAACTATCCATTCTGTTCACCTGCCTTTTTTTAGAAATTTTTTGATCAAACAGCCGTTTTTGCCGGTCTGTTTCGCTTGAAATACGGGATTCAAAAATCATCCCTCAAGTATTCTAACTGCTTTCCAGAAAAAAATCAATTCCTATTTTGGTAAAATTTTCGCAACATTCTTATCTCGTTTCTGTTTCTCCTCGTAAAGCATTGCATCCGCATGCGCGAGCATCTCCGGAAGTGTGGAATCCATGTCTTTCGGAAGCAGATAAAAGCCGGTGGAAACGGTAATATTATATGCTTTTTCGTTCGTTCTATTAAAAATGTCGAATGCGGAGTGCAGCGTCCGGTACAGATCCCTGGACATTGTTTCGTCGGAACACGGAACAAGATATGCGAATTCATCGCCGCCGATGCGTCCGCAGACACCGCGTTTGCCGATGGAATCCTGCAGAAACTGTCCGACAAGGCGGATGGAGAAGTCCCTTTCTTCATGCCCGTATCGGTCGTTGATGATCTTTAAATTATTGAGATCCGCATAGACGGCAAGCAGGATGTGCTAAGAAAATAATTGCAATTGTCTAAAAAATGTTTGAGCTCTGAATTCACAGACAAAACTTTATAGAAACTTAAGATTTTCCTTTGCGGACCTAAAGATTCCTTTGGTACAGTAAGGATGAAAACAAAAGACATCTGGCAACTTGAGGGAATTTGCGGTACAATCATCTTTGAATCATGTGGGAGGTCCGGCGCGGAAAAAAAGTGCCGGAAAAGAAAAAATGAAAGGTGGAGAAAGAAGAAATGTACAACATTTTAGTATGTGATGATGATAGAGAGATTGTAGACGCCATTGAGATTTATCTGACCCAGGAGGGCTATCATGTGCTGAAAGCATATGACGGCATGCAGGCCATCCAGATGCTCGAGAGGGAGGAGATTCAGCTGCTGATTATCGACGTCATGATGCCGAAACTGGACGGCATCCGTGCGACGCTGAAAATCAGGGAAAAGAGCAGTATTCCGATCATTATTCTGTCCGCAAAATCAGAGGATGTGGACAAAATTCTGGGACTGAACATCGGCGCGGATGATTACGTGACGAAGCCGTTTAACCCGCTCGAGCTGGTGGCGAGGGTGAAATCTCAGCTGCGGCGCTACACGAAACTTGGAAATCTTCCGGCGGACGACGGAGAAAATGTGTATCAGGTCGGCGGGCTTCTCGTCAATGACGATTTAAAAGAAGTCAGCGTCGAGGGTGAACCAGTCAAACTGACCCCGATCGAATATAACATTCTCCTGCTGCTGGTAAAAAATCCAGGCAAGGTATTTTCGATTGAACAGATCTACGAGAGCATCTGGAACGAGGAGGCGATCGGTGCGGACAACACCGTTGCGGTCCACATTCGTCACATCCGTGAGAAAATCGAAATCAACCCGAAGGAGCCGCGCTATCTGAAAGTTGTATGGGGAATTGGGTATAAGATTGAGAAACAATAATAAGGAGTGAATAATTGTGAAAGAACGAAAACTCTACAGCCTGACGGGGAAGCTGATCGTTTTTCTTCTGCTGATCGTTTTTGCCGCCAGTGCGCTGTTCGGGGGCATTCAGACACTGATGCTTTCCAGCGTCGGCCTGACGCCGAATGCGGCAGCAAAAAAGTATGCGTTTGAAGAAACCACCGCATGCGGCACACTGGTGCAGCGGCAGCTTCATAACGTCATGAGCTACTATAATGATATGAGTAAATTCGGCACAAACGGTCGATACGACGGAACAAAAGAGATTGATTACCGTGCCTTTGCAACCGATGGAGAGGGAAGCGGCGGGATAAGTACAACGTACACCATTGACCAGCTTGTCAAGATGTACGATGACGGCAGCAGCGCAGACCTCAATGAGGTGGCAGCGTATACTGCGGACAATTATGCGACGAACGATGCCGGAATTGACAAAGAAGCCTATCTTGCATACGAAGATGGAACTGACGTGAGCCAGGAAACAGAAGAGACGGATGTAGCCGCACTCACCGAAGAAGTGAGCGCGGCAGATGCAGAGACGTTTGACAGCTTTTCCCCGGACGGCGAGGTCTACTTTCCTTCCGATAATGCAGTGAAAAGCCTGAAAGAGAAAAAAATTGATCCTGCTGATGTTTCCTCCCAGTTTTTGTATCTATACGATCAGGGAATGAGCCTGGAAACGCAGAAAACGAAAGCGGGAACGTACCTCTATGAGTACGCGGCGGCAAATCTGAAAAAGGTATCCATCCGCGATCTGTATATGACACTTTCCGGGGTCACGGAAGAAGTTGCTGCTTTTAAAAACCAGGAGAGCGGCATCAGCGTCGATGCGGACGATGCCAATCTCTGGTACTGTCTGGAGGATAAAGAAGGAAATATCTATACGAATGTGGATTCCTGGAAAAATGGTTACACAACAGCCATTGCGCAGAAATCGCCCTATCCGTTCGCCTTTGCTGTTGACCGGACCGGCGGTGCCGACAAAGTCCGTTCTTATGCAACAAGAAAAAACAGCCCGGCCGTGGAAGCAGCGAGAAGCTATCTACTGAACAATCAGATTGCAGATAATTATCAGAAGATCTTTGTTGCACTGGATCCGGATCTGGCAGCAAGCGACTATTTCTCCCAGTACAGTGAGATCTACAGCCAGTGGCTTCCGAAAATGCAGCTCCTTCTTCTGATGATTGCAGTTGGCGGAATCGGAACGCTGGTCTGCCTGGTCCTGTTCACACTGCAGGCAGGAAGAAATGGAAAAAACAAAGAAATCCGCCTTTACTTTTTCGATCAGTGGTACACGGAAATCGCAGCTGCAGCCGCCATCCTGATTGTGATGGGAGCAGTTGGAATCGTTGCTGTCTGCATCGAACTTTCCTACGGCGGCGTTCATTATATCCAGAATTTTGACGGAAACTACATCTACAGCGGATCCTATGGAAATGAAGCAGATACATGGCGAAGCCTGGTGGCCGCATCGGGCATCCTCGCCGGATTTCTGATCACACTGATTCCGTACTGCTCACTGGTGCGCCGGATCAAAGCACGCAACGTCTGGAAACAGTCGTTTTTGTACTGCGTCGGCCACCGGATCGTGTCTGCCGGAAGAACCTTCTATGAAGGCAGACAGGAGTCGGAGCGAACGATCCTTATGTTCTGCGTTTTCTGCGGCGTGCAGATCATTCTCTGCTGCGGCTTCGGAATGTTCGGCGTATTCCTTACCCTGGTGATGGATGCCGCAGTGCTGCTTCTTCTGCTGCGCGAGGCATCCGGAAGAAAACAGATTGAACATGGCTTAAAAGAGATTGCTGCGGGCGATCTGGATTACAAGATTGACCTGACGGAGCTGCAGGGGGAAGACAACCTTCAGCTTGCCGGAATTGTCAATTCGCTCGGAGAGGGAATGAAAGCGGCAGTGCAGGAGCAGATGAAGAGCGAGCGCTTAAAAGCGGATCTGATCACCAACGTATCCCACGATATCAAGACACCGCTTACTTCTATTATTAATTATGTCGATCTGCTGAAACGGGAAAATATTGAAAACGAGAAAGCGAAAGATTATATCCGCGTACTCGACGAAAAATCACAGCGCCTGAAACAGCTGACGGAGGACCTTGTCGAGGCATCGAAGATCAGCTCCGGAAATATTAAACTGGAATTCATGAACCTGAACCTGAATGAACTGGTACAGCAGGTGAACGGAGAATTTGCGGAGCGGTTCGAAGGCCGCAATCTCGACCTGATCTGTATTCTCCAGCCGGAACCGCTTCTGATCCGTGCGGACAGCCGCCGCATCTGGCGCGTGCTTGAGAACCTGTACGTAAATGTCTGCAAATATGCCATGCCGGGAACACGGGTTTATGTGGATGCCATCAAAAAAGACGGAAAGATTCAGCTCTCGATTAAGAACATTTCCGAGAACCCGCTGAACTTCCAGGCAGATGAACTGACGGAGCGTTTTATCCGCGGCGATGTCAGCCGGAGCACCGAGGGCAGCGGCCTGGGTCTTTCAATCGCAAAGAACCTAACGGTATTGCAGCATGGAAGCTTCAACATTTATCTGGACGGCGACCTGTTCAAGGTTACGATTACGTTTGATGAAGCTGTAAAGGAGAAAAAACCGATGCCTCCGATGATCGTACCGGAAGCGGTACAGGAGGAAGCACAGCAGGATGCCTGAGAAGTGTTGAAAAATAAAAGAGAATAGAAAACGACAACTCCCCGCCGGGAAACACGCAGCAGATGCGGTTCGCGGCGGGGAGTTGTTTATGAAATGCAGTTTATTTATTCGTTTGTTTCGTCTGTTTCTGTCTGTTCAGCCGGGCTTGCAGATTCCTCTTCCGAAGCAGTTTCTGCAGCATCGGTAGTTTCAGCCGGAGCAGCGTCATCGGAACGTTCAGTCAGCGGGCTTGGTCTGTCCATTGCTTCGAGTGCCCGTAAGGATTCTTCTTCCGGTGTCAGAACCTCGTTTTCTTCCTCAGGCATATAGAATGGGAAGATTTTGTTTACGAAGAACCAGGAGCATCCAAGCGCTACCGTGGAAAAGCCCAGAAGGAACATCAGAAGAATCAGATAGCTGACAATCTTTGTCGTGGAGAATACATAGATCAGCAGCGGACAGAGATTGACGAGCAGGATCATGATGGTCCACGGCAGGTGGCGGATTGCCATCAGGATGGAGTTCTTGATCGTGTTTTTTACAGTATTGTCAAAGCGGCTCAGTACCGGAAATACATAGGAAAGTACCATGGCCTCGAAAAAGATCAGTACCAGGAAAACAAAACGCAGGTAGGTGATGGTACCCGGCATTCTCATGACCAGCAGAAGATCAAGAATCAGAACAATCAGAACCGCCAGCAGGATGAGCCAGATGGCAGTTGCCTGCTTGAAGTTTTCGCGGAAGGATTTCCAGTAGGTACGGAAGATATACGTCTCCTCATTTTTGATCATCTTCAGCGTGACGTAGTACATTGCTGTGAAATTGGCGCCGATTGTCACAATCGGGATACACATAATAAGGAAAATAATGTTCAGCATCATCAGGTCGAAGACACGGCCCATAATCTGCGAGAACTTACTGTCCAGGCTGAAAAAACTCATAATTTGTTCCTCTTTTCTGTTGAATTAAGTGTGCCGCCGATTAACGTTCCGGCTGGCAGACATCATAGAAAAGTATAGCGAATTTTTCAGAAAAATGCAATGAAGAGAATATAAACTTTTCGTTTCGTCATTTTGTATAAGAGTGAACATTTTGTTTGTGCAAAGTGGACAGAAGAGAACGGCTCGAGAAAATCCGAAAGCAGAATTGCCAATCTGCCGGAGGAAAGTTTGTGTAATTGTGGCATGGTCGAATGCGGGTAGAAAAGGTATACTAATCCCATAAGCAAGAGAGATGCAAATGCAAAACTCATAATAAAACGCATGATGTTTATTTAGGGAGGATTCAAAAATGGCAAGTTTATCTTTACAGCACATTACAAAAAGATATCCGAACGGTTTTGAAGCAGTAAAAGACTTCAACCTGGAAATCGCTGACAAAGAGTTTATCATCTTCGTAGGACCATCTGGATGTGGTAAATCTACAACACTTCGTATGATCGCAGGTCTTGAGGAGATCTCCGATGGTACTCTGAAAATTGACGATAAAGTAGTAAACGATGTAGAGCCGAAAGACCGTGATATCGCAATGGTATTCCAGAACTACGCTCTGTATCCACACATGACCGTATATGATAACATGGCATTCGGTCTGAAACTGAGAAAAGTTCCGAAAGATCAGATCGACAAACAGGTTAAAGAAGCAGCTAAAATCCTTGACCTGGAGAAACTGCTTGACCGTAAACCGAAAGCTCTTTCCGGTGGTCAGAGACAGCGTGTTGCTATGGGACGTGCAATCGTACGTGATCCTAAAGTATTCCTTATGGACGAGCCTCTGTCAAACCTGGATGCAAAACTTCGTGTACAGATGCGTACCGAGATTTCCAAACTGCATGAGAGACTGGGCGCTACCATCATCTACGTAACACATGACCAGACCGAGGCTATGACACTTGGTACCAGAATCGTTGTTATGAAAGACGGTGTTGTTCAGCAGGTAGATACACCTCAGAACCTGTATCAGAAACCAGGCAACTTATTCGTTGCAGGATTCATGGGATCTCCGCAGATGAACTTCCTTGACGCTGTTATCTCCGAAAAAGGTGGCAACCTTATCGCTAAAGTTGGCGAGCATGAACTGGTTATCCCAGCTGCTAAAGCAAAAGCTCTTAAAGATGGCGGCTATGTAGGTAAAACAGTTGTTCTCGGTATCCGTCCGGAAGATATCCATGATTCCCAGATGTTCATCGAAGCTTCTCCAAGCGCACCGATGACATCCGTAGTTAAAGTTTACGAGCTTCTCGGAGCTGAAGTATTCTTATACTTCGATGTAAACGGAACTCAGGTTACAGCACGAGTTGATCCTCGTACAACAGCTAAGACCGGTGATCCGATCAAATTCGCATTCGATATGGAAAAATCTCATTTCTTTGATAAAGAAACAGAACTTACAATCTGCAACTAATTTTCAGGAATCTTTAATAAACCCGGGGAGTTTTCCCCGGGTTTTTATGTTATAATATAGAATTGGCTGCCTGATTACTTCGATCAGACAATTTGCAAGGATTGCTATAAGCTGACTCATACCCCAAAAGAAAGGATTGACCTAATGAAAATACAACAGATTTTACAGAAATGCCTGACAGACTGGAAGAATATCAGCCAGATTGATTTCTGTCTGCTGGATTCTGATAACCATATCTTTCTCTCTACCTGTGATAAAAAACTTCCTGCAGAATCAAAACTGGAAGAATTTCGCCAAAGCAGTGCCCTGTGTGTTTCCAATACAAGCTGCTGCCTGTATAAGATCATGGAGAACCATTCCATCTCCTATATTCTGATCGTATGGGGAAAAGCAGAAAGTACTGCTACCATCGGAGAGCTGGCTGTATGCCAGGTACAGAGTCTCCTGGCTGCCTATGCAGAGAAAAGCGACAAGAATACCTTTATGCAGAATCTTCTCCTTGGTAGTTATTCTGATGTAGATGCCTTTAACTGCGCCAAGAAACTGCACATTGCAACTTCTGTTCAGCGTGCCGTATTTCTTGTGGAAACCAAACAGACCAAGGATGAGAACGCTCTCGCTACGATCCGGAATATTTTCTCTGCCCGTACCAGAGATTTCATCACAGCTATTGATGATACAGGGATTATCATCATCAGAGAATTACAGTCTACAGAAACTTATGAGGATCTGGAATCAATTGCATATATGCTTGTAGATATGTTAAATACAGAAGCAATGACTTCCGCATGGGTTGCCTACAGTAATCTGGCAGAGGATATTTCCAGGCTTCCAGACGCATACAAGGAAGCACATACAGCCCTTGAAGTAGGCAAGATTTTCTACGCAGATAAAAATGTATTCGGATATAACCAGCTTGGAATCGGCAGACTGATCTACCAGCTTCCTGTTCCCATATGTGAAATGTTTATCGACGAGATCTTCAAAGAGGAAACTCTGGATTCTATTGACGAAGAAACCCTGATCACCATCCGTACCTTCTTTGAAAATAACCTGAATCTCTCCGAGACTTCCAGACAGCTTTATGTACACAGAAATACTCTGGTGTACCGCTTTGAGAAGCTGCAGAGAAAATTCGGACTGGATATCCGTGCATTTGAGGATGCAT
>ENA-OPNV01001522-OPNV01001522.1-human-gut-metagenome-genome-assembly--contig:-NODE-1522-length-9788-cov-1.858214_pt1 | contig 9788 bp, 8 predicted proteins | sample MGYA00241542_ERZ501781 | MGnify/ENA primary metagenome ERZ501781 (study PRJEB25962, sample SAMEA2042609) | human gut metagenome | biome: human gut; feature: human-associated habitat; material: faeces...
ACCCGCCTGCTGGGAGAACTTCGATCCCAGGATTTTCCTGCAGAACTTTTAGAAGGGAATGGCCTGTACCGAGTGAATGTCGGTTCTTTTGAGACACTGGATGAAGCTGTTGCTATGGAACGCAGGCTGAAAAGAGCGGGGTATCAGACCGTGATCGTGATACTGTAAATTGAACCTTCCGAAAAAACCGAGCGTACTCTTGATTTTTATTAATGACAGTATTATAATATCGGCATAGAAACGCTACGGTCTTCAACCGCAAGAGGAATGGAGGATTTAATACAATGGAAAAAAAGAACATTGACTGGAGTAATTTAGGTTTCGCTTATGTACCAACAGACAAAAGATTTGTTGCAAATTTTAAAAATGGAAGCTGGGACGAGGGAGCCCTGACAGAAGATTCTAATATTGTGATGAGTGAGTGTGCAGGAGTTCTTCAGTATGCTCAGACAGTTTTCGAAGGAATGAAAGCTTATACAACAGAAGACGGACGTACTGTTATCTTTCGCCCGGACCTGAATGCATCCCGTTTCGCAGATTCTGCAAAGCGTCTTGAGATGCCTGCATTCCCGGAAGATAAATTCGTTGAAGCAGTTGTCGATACTGTAAAGGCCAATGCAGCCTATGTACCGCCCTACGGATCAGGTGCTTCACTTTATATCAGACCTTATATGTTCGGTATCAGCCCGGTTATCGGAGTAAAGCCTGCAGAAGAATATCAGTTCCGTGTATTTACTACACCAGTTGGTCCTTATTTCAAAGGCGGTGTTAAGCCTCTGACCATCTGCGTGTCTGATTTTGACCGTGCTGCTCCGCATGGAACAGGTCATATCAAAGCCGGACTGAACTATGCTATGAGCCTTCATGCCATCGTAACAGCCCATGCAAATGGATTTGATGAGAATATGTACCTTGATTCTGCTACGAGAACTAAAGTAGAGGAAACTGGCGGAGCTAACTTCCTGTTCGTCACAAAAGACGGTACAGTTGTTACACCTCACTCCTCAACAATTCTTCCTTCTATCACAAGACGTTCTCTGATGTATGTGGCAGAGCATTATCTTGGATTGAAAGTAGAAGAGAGAGATGTATACTTTGATGAGGTAAAAGATTTCGCAGAATGTGGACTTTGCGGAACTGCTGCCGTAATCTCTCCTGTAGGAAAAGTTGTAAACCACGGTGAAGAGATCTGCTTCCCAAGTGGAATGGAGAAAATGGGACCAGTTACCCAGAAACTTTATGATACTCTCAGAGGCATCCAGATGGGACAGATCGAAGCTCCTGAAGGATGGCTGAAAGTCGTAGATGTAGAGTAATCTCCCCATCTTATTACCTGTATAATCCAAAAGCGGATAACCTGTTCTCAACAGATCAGGTATCCGCTTTTTCAGTCTTTTCCGTCTTCTTTTCAATCTTCTATTCCGTCTTTCGGAACTCATCCCATGCCGCATTCAGAATCTCCGGCTTTGTCACAAGCTGCCATGCTCCCTCGGCCATACATTCAGCCGCATAGAACATACCTTTCTGCCCGATACTCATTCCCACCTGTGCAGTAGTTGCCCAGTGGTGAAGCGGTGTTCCTTTACACATGGCTGCCGCACTGAGCATGATCGTCGGAACAGTATGGCTCACATCTGACACGTCCGTTCCGATTGCCAGTGGAACCGGCTGATCCTCCAGTGGTTCAAGGCCGGTGAAATATTCCCCATGATTTTCAAATCCGGCTTCCTTTGATATTTCAGCCGCAAATGCAATCTCATCTTCCGTATAAACCGGTGTCGGGATCTTTTTCATTTCCTCATAAAAGGTTTCCGCAAGCACACGGTTCGTCTTCATCTCTTTATTGCAGGTGACATGCTCAATCTCCACTCGCGTCCCGGTCATCAGTGCTGCTCCCTTTGCACAGTTATCCACACGCTCCGACGCATCTTTCGTCTTTTTCCACAGACATGAGCGGATAAAATAATTCGTTGAGGCAAAAGGTGGAACAATATTAGCCGGACCATCTGTATTTGTATAAGTATAATGCATTCTTACATCATCTGCCACATGTTCCCGCAGATAATTCACTCCCACATTCATCAGTTCAGCCGCATCCAAAGCACTTCTTCCTTTTTCAGGAAATCTTGCCGCATGTGCCGCTATCCCGTAAAACTTATAATTTTTAATATCCTGGGCCTGCCAGATATCATAACTGACACGGTTTCTGTCAAATGGATGCCATGTAACTGCCGCAGATAGCTCATCGAATACCCCCTGCTCATTCATACGGATCTTTCCGATGACGATTTCTTCCGCAGGGCAGCCATAGACACGAACCGTTCCTGAAATCTGTTCTCTTTCCATCCGTTCCTTCAGTGCCACTGCCGCACCGGCACACGCCGTACCTAAAAGATTATGTCCACACCCATGTCCTGGACCTTCTTTTGGACAATGCCGGCTCACCGGCTCCTGTGCAAGCCCCGGAAGTGCATCATACTCCGCAAGGAAACCAATGATCGGCTGCCCCGATCCCCACTCAGCTACAAAAGCAGTCCTGAAACCTGCCAATTCCCACTTTACAGTAAATCCTTCCTGTTCCAGAAAATCAGCTAAAGCACGAGAAGACTGCTCCTCGTGCTTCGATAATTCCGGATGCTGAAAAATATAATCTGAAACTTCTGTCATCTTATCTTTAAGCTTATCTCTCATCATCCCGGTTATTCACATAATCCTTCCTGTTCAAAGATCTTAACCACACCATCAACATATTTTTCACAGATCTCATCCGATGCGGCTTCGACCATTACACGGATCACCGGTTCTGTACCACTCTCACGAACCAGAATCCGTCCGTCACTTCCAAGCTCTTCAGCAGTCTGCTCGATTGCCTTCTGTACTGCTTCATTATCCAAGGCAGTCCTTTTATCCTTTACACGTACATTTTTCAAAAGCTGTGGGAAAATCTTCACTTCATCTGCCAGTGTTCCAAGACTCTGCTTCTTTTCAAGGATTGCTTCCATAATCATCAGAGAAGTCAGGATACCGTCACCGGTACGTGCATGCTTGCTGAAAATAATATGACCGGACTGCTCGCCACCGAGAACATATCCATTCTGAAGCATATTCTCATATACATACTTATCTCCAACCGCAGTCTGCTCATACTTCATGCCGATCTTATCACATGCTTTATAGAGTCCGAGATTGGACATGATCGTTGTAACAATCGTATGATCTGCCAGGCGTCCCTGCTCCATCAGATACTTTCCGCATACATACATAATACGGTCACCATCTACAACATTTCCATTTTCATCTACAGCGATACATCTGTCTGCATCTCCATCGTATGCGAAGCCTACATCAAGACCATTGTCCACCACGTACTTCTGTAAGCCCTCGATATGTGTAGAGCCTGCATTATTGTTGATGTTTAGACCGTTTGGCTCATTGTTGATGACATAGCACTTTGCTCCGAGTGCCTCAAAAATAGACTTTGCCATGTTCCATGAGCTTCCGTTGGCACAGTCAAGACCTACCTTCATGCCCTTGAATGAGTAGACACCAAGCGATATGAGGTATCCCATGTAACGGTTACGGCCTGCCACATAATCCACTGTACATCCGATTGCATCCTTATGTGCATAAGGCAACTCCTTCCATTCCTGACCAAACAGGCGAAGCTTTCCGTCTATATAGTCCTCGACAAGAAGAATTGTCTCCTCATCCATCTTCTCTCCATTGCTGTTGATAAGCTTGATTCCATTGTCATAGTATGGATTATGGCTTGCTGAAATCATGATACCACAGTCAAAATCATCGGTTCTTGCTACATATGCCACTGATGGAGTTGTGGTAACGTGTAATAGATATGCATCTGCTCCCGATGCTGTAAGTCCTGATACAAGGGAGTACTCAAACATGTAGCTTGAACGTCTTGTATCCTTTCCTATTACTATCTTCGCCGGCTCGTCGAGCTGCTTCTGCTTCTTAAGCTCTCCATAATACCAGCCTAAAAATCTACCAATCTGATATGCGTGCTCTGCTGTTAAATTGACATTAGCCTCTCCACGGAAGCCGTCTGTTCCAAAGTATTTTCCCATTGTTGTCCCCTTGTGAATAAATTTTTCTTATATTATACACTTAATAAATGTGTTTGTGTAGTAAAATAAACTTATTTGTTAAATTATTCGACTTCATAAAATCAATTGTTTATAAATGTGATAAAATTAACATATGTATATAAATCAAAGCTATATAGATATCTTATGACACTCCATATAATATCTCTTCTCATTCGCTTCTCCGATTGAGAATGTCTTTCTGGGAAGCACCCCTCCCGCATTGATTGCAGGGAACAATGTGCTTTTGTCTATCGACTGAAGAAAGATTCCACATCCCTTAATCTCCTTAACCAGTCCGTGAAGCGCCTCATCACCATGGATATAGTCTATTTCCACATTGTCATGTGTCTCAAGATACTTGTCTAAAATACCCTGGAGTATCTCAACCGGGAGGCGGTCACCTCTATTTGTGATATTAATTCCGGAATTCTTTATTTCGGTAGCGCCTGATTCAACATACTCAAATACTATCTCATCGCCCTCAGTGCTCGCAAGTCCTTGTTTTGTGATTTCAGCTTCGAAAAACGACAGCATGTCCTTTACATCAACATTTGTAAGCAGTCTGTGAATAGGCTTAAACTCAAGCGCCTCACTGTGCAGATTACAGATTTCCACAAGAGCATGCCTTGCAGGATGAGTTTTCAACTGCTCCTCTGTGAATTTTCCGGATTTTTTGATATTTTCCCAGCAGGTCTTCGCTGTTGCAAGGGAATGGTTTCCATCACCTACTGCAAACAAAAAGTCTCCACAGCTATTCTGTTTTGCTGCGAATGCCTCTGTCACCTGCTTTGCTGCCTCACCCTCGACAGCATAGCCTCGAATATGTCCGCCTCCCTGCATGAGCTCTGTATCATAAAGCTTACGAAGAGTATCCCTGATGGCATACACATACTCGATTATTCCATGCTTTACAGCTGCTATATTTACTGCATCTTCCTGTGAAGCACCCTGGCAACCATCAATCTTTTGTCTGTCTATAGGATCATCAACAAGCAGCATAACATGTGGCAGCTCAATAGCTGCATTCTCTCTTATTTTCACTCTCGGAGGTATACGTGATATTACTGTTCCCTCTGTTGCTCTGATGAGAGTCTTCTTTTTCGGGTCGAAATCATAGTCATCCAGATCAATAAGTCCTACTATTCCCAGACGCACCCCTGACTCCGTAGTACGCTCAACAAGCACATAGCCATCTGCCACCGCTTGCTTTAAGGTTCCATCTGTGAGATATGTATCCATCGTGGTATTAATATATTTGATTCTCTCATCATCAGTCATTGAAGCATATTTTGTTTTTCTGCCGGTTTCTTTGTCATTTTTGACACCATACCCTGACGAATTGCAATCATTCTCCTGATTCTCAATTGTTCCCAGATATATTTCGGGAAACACCACATTAAGTGTTGACGGAGCATCGCCCACATACTTTTCCACAGCATCCCAATAAACAGCCTGACTTGTGAACTGGTCACAGGCGATAACTGACCATTTTTCCATATCTATACCATCGTTTGGCAAAAGAATATTTGCCGGATTGAAACAATTTGACATATCAACAATTCTCCTTTAAATATACAAAATATATAACAAAAATCCGCTATACTCTATAGTATAACGGATTTACTTTTATTTGCATATATTAAATTCCTTTTGTTGTTAGAATTCTTCCAACTGCATCATCTAATTTTTCTGCCGGTATCTCACCACTGTTAACTGCAGACAGCACTGCATTATAGCTGCTCTCAAAGCCTGTTGAAACATAAATCATGCTCATTCCTGCCTTAACAGCTGCCACAGCCGCCTCATCCTGTGTACATACCTTATTAAGAGATGCGTCTGATAAATCATCTGTAATCAAAAGGCCATTAAAGCCCATGGTAGTTCTCATATAGTTTACGGCACCTGCTGATGTAGAGCATGGCGTGGTTTCCTCTCCTGTCACACTCTGGCAAATCACATTTCCCATCATGACTGCCGGAACACCTGCTTCAATTGCCTTCTGATATGGCACAAAATCAGATGCCTCAAGATCCTCCAGCTTATCTGTCATCCAGAGCATTCCTGTCGCTGAATCTGTAGTAGCCTTTCCTTTTCCGGGAAAGCTCTTTGCTACAGAATTGATTCCTGCACTATTATAGCTGCTTACCTGTGCTGCAACACAATCACCTACAGTCGCTGACTCGCTGCCAAATGCATATGTATCGTTATCTGCATTATCACCATATGCTATATCCGCTGTCGGCCCAAAATTCATATTAAGACCATTGGTAGCCATATATGAGCCTATCTTTCCTGCACTGCTGCCCGCTGCGTCAGCATCTCCAAGCTGTGATGGTGCCTGCTGTGCCTCATATCCATTAGCTGAAGCAAGAGGAAGTCTTTCTCCACCTTCTTCATCAATTGCAAGGAACAGATTCACGCCCAGTCGCTCCTGCGAAAATGACTGCAGACTGCTCATCATCTTTGTAACTGCGGCCTCTCCTGAGAAGTTCTCCTGTCTGAACACAAAACCACCAAGAGGATATGTACCAATAGCTGCCTTTGTCTTGTTACCGGCCTGAGTTAACTGTGATACACCTGTAATCTCCTCAGGTCTCGTAATGAATAGCTGGGCTACCTTTTCCTCTGTTGTCATAGAAGACAGCTTTGTCTTGACAGAATCTGACGGAGTAAATGCCGGTGCTGCCTGCTGTCCATCAGCTTGTACCTGCTGAGTTCCATCCGTCTCCTGAGTAGGATTCTGTGTCTCCTGCTGGCTTTCTGTTATTTTCTTATTCGCCTTATTCCCCGGCATCACAAAATGCACTGCTCCAAATACCAGCACAACTATCAGTGCAATTACTTCTATTGTGATGAGGTACTTATCTCCATTTTGTCTAAAGTTCATATTTAATCCCCAAAATTTGTATTTGTTAAATCGTTATTAGGTCCGCTTACTTTTCCTGATAATGCATTGCTGTATTCGTTTACAGTTGCACTAGGAGTATAGCCTGTATCACCTTCAAGGAACTGATGCACTCCTGTAGCCATGTCTGCAAGTGTAGTAGGCACCTCAACCCATGCACCATCAACCTTTCCACCATAGAACACCTGTGGATATGCTGTAGAATCCTCTACTGTATAGTCTGCAAGATTTTTAAATACTGAAAGAATCTCATCAGTATTATAGTTAGTATTGACATGTCCAATCAGGTCTGATACCATCTTAATCTTTGCCGCTGTATTCATCTGCTTAGCTGATTCAAAAACCTTGAACAGCACTGTTCTCTGTCTTTCAGCACGCTTATAGTCTCCTCCGGCTGTATAACGTATTCTGGAATACGCAACTGCCTGAGTTCCATCAAGTGTATATGTGCCGGCTGAATCAATATGGGATGAGCTTGTTCCACGAACCTTATTGACCTCATCAATATATCCGTTTATCACCTTTGCCTCAGATGCATCAATATCCTGTACAATGCCTCCTACCTCATCTATAATTTCACCGACTGTATTGAAATTGACTGTAACATAATTCTTTATGTCTAAGTCCAGATTTTTGTTAAGTGTATCTACTGCAAGCTCCGGTCCGCCAAACGCATGTGCATGTGTCACCTTCTGGTATCCATGACCATCAATATTCATCATACAGTCTCTGAAAATAGATACCATGCGGATTTTCTTAGCATCATGATCAACCCTGATAATCATAATGGAATCGGAACGTGTTCCTTTATCAAGCTGATCTGAGCGGCTGTCAACACCAAATAGTGCAAATTCCTCTATGCCTGATTTGTCTGTAATGTTGTCATCCTCAGCCTGAGTATCAGCTTTTGTCTTAACTGCCTCTGTACCCGGCTTTATGCCTTTGGCTTCTTTATTCTTAACATTACTGCTGTTAATCTTTACAAGTATTATCGCTATAATAGCAATAAGTACAATCATTACTGCCGTAATAATTATATTTTTCTTTTTTTTCATCTGCACTATTCTCCGTCATTCATATGTGTCTGTGCCTGCTAATTTTCGTCATCGTCCCTGCCATAATAATTGCCATAATAATTACCATAATAGTTTCCATAGTAATGACCATACTTAGACTCCTCAAACCTGCACTTATTGAGCACAGCTCCAAGAATCTTGACGCCTGAGTCCTCAAGTGTACGCTTTGTATTGATGATTGCACGGCTGCTTGTAGCATTCTGGGCAGCAACTATTACTGCTCCGTCTACATTCTTTCCAACTACGGCCGCATCAATCGCAGCTCCTGTAGGAGGAGTATCGACAAGCACATAGTCAAAGTTCTTCTCTCCAAACTCGATAAGCTCTTTAAACTCCTCTGTCTCAAGAAGCTCCGTAGGATTTGGTACCTCATGTCCTGCAAAAAGAATGAACACACCCTTGATGTTTGTCGCATATATCACTTTGTCCAAAGATACCTGACCTGAGAGATAATGTGAGAGTCCGTATATCTTTCCACCGCTCTCCAGCTTCGCTCTGATTCGTCCTACAAGGACTGACTTACGCATATCGGTATCTACTACAAGGACTGACTTCTTAGAGTCCGCCATCGAACGAGCCAGATCCATAACTACGGTTGTCTTTCCCTCATTAGGCAAGCTGCTGGTAAAGAGGATGGACTTCACACCCTTTCCACTGAAACTGATGCTTGTTTTAAGAGCTCGAAGAGACTCCTTCATTGTATAGCTCTGGTCTTTTATCTGATTAATAACTACTGTTTCCATTAAATTGCCCTCTTCTTACTCTTGCTATCGTCTGATTTAGATGACTGTTTTTTTTTGTTTTTTCTTCTCTTTGACTTTGCTCCATCATACTCTGCCTCATCAACAGGAAGTGATGCAAGCACCTTGAGGCCTGTTCTGGCCTCCATATCATCTGCATTGGAAATTGTATCGTCAAGCATGTATCCAAGTACAACTATGCCGGCAGCAAGAAACAGTCCGAGTACAGCACCGATAACTGTATTCTTAAGGATATTATTATTCACCGGTGTCTTTGAAGCATATGCTGTCTGGATAATCTTTGGCTGTGACTGATCCATATTGTCAGCGATATACTGTGATGAAACTTTTGCAATCTCATCTGCCACTGTTTTTGAAGCTTCTAAATCAGTGTCTGTAACCACAATCTTGAGCACACGTGTATCTGTCGGATTCTCTATTGAAACCCTCCTGCTAAGCTGCTCGTATGTCTCGTCCATATCCAGATTGTCAATTACCTGCGATAAAACTGTCCTGCCTGTGATAACGTACTCATAGTCGTTTGTCAGACTCGAGCCTACCTGAATATCAGCAAGACTGGTGATAGATGTTGACTTGCTCAGTACATACATCTCTGCAGATGCCTCATACTCCGGTACAAAAGTAATCTTGGAGTATAATCCAAATACTGCTGCAAGAAGCACCATTGATGCCACAAGTGCCTTCCAGTGCTTCACTAATTCGTGAAACAGCGCTACTAAATCGATTTCAATTTCCTGATCTCTTATTGGTTCGTTGTTTTCCATTTTCCTACCCTTTACATATTGTAACATTATTTTTCGGTTTAATCCTATGCTATATTACTACACTTCATTTCTTTTGTCTATTTTTAGAAGTCACAAAAAAAGTATTAAGAATATGTCATATTTTGTAAATAATTATGCCATATAATAGAAAAGTGCCGTTTCCGGCACTTTTCTTT
>ENA-OPNV01001524-OPNV01001524.1-human-gut-metagenome-genome-assembly--contig:-NODE-1524-length-9781-cov-2.149599_pt1 | contig 9781 bp, 5 predicted proteins | sample MGYA00241542_ERZ501781 | MGnify/ENA primary metagenome ERZ501781 (study PRJEB25962, sample SAMEA2042609) | human gut metagenome | biome: human gut; feature: human-associated habitat; material: faeces...
TCGGAGGATCGATTCCCTCTAACTTGTAATCATATCCCAGTTCTTTCCACTTGTATGCACCAAGTGTATGATATGGAAGAACCTCAACTTTCTCTACGTTATCAAGTGTTTCTATAAAGTCATGAAGTCTGTGCAGATACTCGTCTTTATCGCTTCTTTCCGGAACCAGGACGTGACGGATCCAGACTGGTTTTCCGGTATCAGAAAGATACCTTGCCATATCAAGAATATTCTTATTCGTCTGTCCGGTAAGGATCTTATGCTGTTCGTCATCAATATGCTTGATATCTAGCATCACAAGATCTGTCACCTTCATAAGTTCCTGGAATTTACTGAAGAATGGCTCTTCTCTTGTAAATGGATTCCCGCAGGTATCCAGTGTCGTGTTGATTCCTCTTTCTTTGGCTTTCTGGAACAACTCCAGCAGAAAATCGATCTGCAGAAGCGGTTCGCCTCCACTGACGGTAATACCGCCCTTACTTCCCCAGTAAGTGCGGTATTTCCAGGCTTTATCAATCAGTTCATCTGCTGTGTAGAGAGTCCCTGAATTCATGTTCCATGTGTCCGGGTTATGACAGAACTGGCAGCGCATTGCACAGCCGGTCGTAAATATCAGATACCGGACACCTGGACCGTCAACGGAGCCGAAACTTTCCAGAGAATGAATATATCCTTTGGTCATAGTTTTGCTCCTTTTCTTATTTATTACATGTAATTCGCCATGTACTCCGCCATGCGCAGCTCGATTCCGCTTTGCTTCATCTCGCTGACGGCTGTCGCCGTATATCATCTGATCCAGATATCATAATTCAAGCAAGCTTGATTATAACATCTGTCTCATCTGATGCATGGCTCATAGCTTTTACATATGATCGTGGCAAGTTCTTGCGATAACGTCTAACTGCTGTTCGCGAGTCAGGTCGATGAACTTAACTGCGTATCCAGATACACGGATTGTGAAGTTAGCGTATTCTGGTTTCTCTGGGTGTTCCATAGCGTCAACCAGTTTGTCTGTACCAAATACGTTAACGTTCAGGTGATGTGCTCCCTGATCGAAGTATCCGTCCATTACACGTGCAAGATTTTCTTTACGCTCGTCATCTGTGTGTCCAAGTGCACTTGGGCTGATTGTCTGAGTATTAGAAATACCATCCAGAGCCAGCTCGTATGGCAGCTTAGCAACAGAGTTAAGAGATGCAAGAAGTCCGCTCTTTTCTGCACCGTAAGATGGGTTAGCACCTGGTGAAAGTGGTTCTCCTGCTTTTCTTCCATCTGGAAGAGATCCTGTAGCCTTACCATATACAACGTTAGATGTAATTGTAAGGATAGATGTTGTCGGTACAGAATGTCTGTATGTGTGGCACTTGTTCAGTTTGTGCATGAATGTTTTCAGAAGCCAGATAGCCATGTCATCTGCACGGTCATCATCGTTACCGTATCTTGGGAAGTCTCCTTCGATCTCGAAATCTTTTGTGATTCCGTCTTCGTCACGAATAGCTTTAACCTTAGCGTATTTGATAGCGCAAAGTGAATCTACTACGTGAGAGAATCCAGCGATACCTGTTGCGAATGAACGCTTAACATCTGTGTCGATCAGTGACATCTGAGCTGCTTCATAGTAGTATTTGTCATGCATATAGTGGATCATGTTCAGTGTATCAACATACAGTTTGCTTAACCACTCCATCATCTCATCATATTTTTCCATAACTTCATCGAAGTTAAGGTACTCAGATGTGATCGGCTGATAAGCCGGTCCTACCTGAACTTTTGTCTTCTCATCAACACCACCGTTGATAGCGTAAAGAAGACACTTAGCAAGGTTTGCACGAGCTCCGAAGAACTGCATCTCTTTACCTGTCTCTGTAGCAGATACACAGCAGCAGATGCTGTAGTCATCGCCCCATACCGGACGCATAACATCATCGTTCTCATACTGGATAGAACTTGTTGTTACAGAAATCAGAGAAGCGAACTTCTTGAAGTTCTCCGGCAGTCTTGAAGAATAAAGAACTGTCAGGTTCGGCTCTGGTGAAGGTCCCATGTTATTCAGTGTATGAAGGAAACGATAGTCGTTCTTTGTTACCATAGAACGTCCATCCTGTCCCAGACCTGCTACTTCAAGTGTTGCCCATGTCGGGTCTCCTGAGAATAACTGGTTGTATGATGGGATTCTTGCGAACTTAACCATACGGAATTTCATTACCATGTGGTCAATGATCTCCTGAGCCTCTTTCTCTGTAAGTGTTCCAGCCTTCAGATCTCTCTCGATATAGATATCAAGGAATGTAGAGATACGTCCTACAGACATAGCTGCTCCATTCTGAGTCTTGATTGCTGCAAGATATCCGAAGTACAGCCACTGAGCTGCTTCATGAGCATTCTTAGCCGGCTGAGAAATATCAAATCCGTAAGCTGCTGCCATTTCTTTCATTTCTTTCAGAGCTTTGATCTGATCAGCAAGCTCTTCACGAAGACGGAAATCCTCACCTTTCATGCCATGTCTTGCATAACGCTCAAAGTCATACTGCTTTCTCTCGATCAGGAAGTCGATACCATACAGTGCAACACGACGGTAGTCACCTACGATACGTCCACGTCCGTATGTATCCGGAAGTCCTGTAATGATCTTGTTGTGGCGGGCTTTCTTCATCTCTGGTGTGTAGATGTCGAATACTCCCTGGTTATGAGTCTTATGATATTTTGTAAAGATCTCATGCAGCTTCTCGCTTGGCTGATATCCGTATGTTGTACAAGCCTGCTCAGCCATCTTGATTCCACCATAAGGCATGAATGCTCTCTTTAACGGCTTATCTGTCTGAAGACCTACAATCTGCTCGAGGTCCTTTAATGACTCATCTATATATCCAGGGCCGTAAGCTGTGATTCCTGTTACAACCTCTGTCTCCATGTCAAGAACTCCGCCCTTGGCACGCTCCTCTTTCTGTAATTTCTGAAGCGCATCCCACAGCTTGTTTGTAGCATCTGTCGGATCAGCTAAAAAGCTCTCATCTCCGTCGTATGGAGTGTAGTTGTCCTGAATAAACTGACGGACGTTGATTTCCTCTTTCCAAAGACGTCCTTCAAATCCATCCCACTCTTTCATTTCTATCATTGTAATATCCTCCTTAAAATGTGTGAATGTTACTTCGCTTGATTAGTTTTGTTTAACTGTGGTTAGTATATACTTACTACAGTATTTTTGTCAATATCCATGTTGTTTCTTTTGAGATACATTCCCTGGTTATTTATACGACTATGGCTGATTTTATAATCAAAAAGAGCCAGCTGTCCGGGTTTATCGCCCAGACGGTCGGCTCTTATTTGTTATATTTCATGTGGTTGTTCCACTTATCCGTCAGTCATATAACACGTTCATAGTAGACTATTTTTCTCAATAAAGCAATAGGTTTTTAGAACTATTTTCATTCTTTTCTATTCCGCACGAACCGCCCAGCGCATCTTCGTGGACCTGGCACGTCCGTTCTGAGCACATTCCTGTGCTGATGGGCGAATCACATCCTTGGAATAGTCGCTGTATATTCCTGCTTTATATCCTGCCTTGAGTGCTTTTTTGACCAGCTTATCCTCTCCTGAATGGAAGGTAAGGATGGCAGCTCTTCCGCCGGGCTTTAATGCTCCCGGAAGCTTTTCCATAAACTCATATAGCACCTCAAACTCATGGTTTACATCTATGCGAAGCGCCTGGAATGTGCGCTGACAGGTCTTTTTGATTATGTCCTTCTTATCCTTTTCAGGCAGAAAATCGAGTGTCTGCTCTATAATGTGACGAAGCTTTGTGGTCGTATCTATGCGGTTGCCCTTCCTGATCTCGTCTGTGATTGCCTTTGCAAGCTCCTCGCAATACGGCTCATCTGAGTTCTCATAGAGCATACCCGAAAGCTCCTCACGGGATATATTATCAAGACGCTCTGCCGCACTGATACCGGCATTTGGATTAAGACGCAGATCCAGCGGTCCATCCACCTTAAACGAAAATCCACGCTCAGGATTATCTATCTGCATTGATGAAACTCCCAGATCGGCAAGTATGAAATCAAAGCCTCCTACTTCCTTTGCAATCTCATCTATTGTGCAGAAGTTCTGAAGCTTTATGGTGAGAATATCCTCTCCAAATCCGGCTTCAGCGAGACGCTTTTTTGTCTTTTCAGACTCGATTGGGTCAACATCTGTAGCAAACATATGTCCCTGTCCTTCAAGCTTTTCAAGCATTGCCCTTGTGTGGCCACCGTATCCGAGTGTGGCATCAAAGCCTGTCTGTCCCGGCTTTATGTCCAGAAAATCTATGATTTCTTTTACCATTATGGATATGTGCATGCCCGCAGGGGTATTTCCCTTGCTGATGACATGCTCAATGGTATCCTTGTATTTCTCCGGATTTAATTCCTTGTATTTTTCCTCAAATTTTTTGGGATATTTTCCGCTATAATGCACGCGGCGCTTGTGCTGTTTTTCTTCGCTCATTTTATGCTCCGTTTCATTCTGGGTTAGAACTGTTATGCTGACTTTTGCTACAGTATAACTTTTATTTCACTTTTCCGCAAGATAATGACTTACATTCCTATACCATCTGCACGAGCCACACATCACTTTTCACCATGAAGTATCCGATGACTACCTTTATCAGCTCTGTGGCCTGCACAAGGAAGTACACTGCTACTATGCCAAGTGCTGTGTATTTGGCGAGCACAAATGCCACCGGCACAACTATCACCCACGTAAATACGGAGTCAAACAGAAATGTAACCAGTGTCTTGCCGCCTGAGCGGAGTGTGAAATACGACGAATGTGTAAATGCACAAAACGGCATAATTATCGCTGATACCGCTATGAAGCTTGTTGCGAGTGACTTGATTTCATCTGTTGTGTTATATATCTGAGGGAAAAATCCTCCTACCAGAAGCATGACCGCCGCCATTATAGAACAGCAGAACACACTGAACACTATCATCTTGTTATCCGCATCCTTTGCCTTTTCAAGCTCACCGGCTCCAAGATACTGCCCTACAACTATGCTGATGCATGCGCCAAGCTGTATAAACACGATATTGAAAAGGTTTGTTATCGTTGTCGCAATGTTTAAACCTGCGATTACCGAGAGTCCTCGTACTGAATAGCACTGTGTAACCGTTGTCATGCCTGCTGCCCAAAAAAGCTCATTGAGCATGAGTGGCAGTCCCTTGATGAATATAGTCTTAAACTCACCAAACGGCATTCCTATTCCTCTGTAAGCGCCCTCGAGATATCTGTTCTTATCCCTGTTTTTATGTGCCCAAAGCACAACTATTATTGTCTCAATATATCGCGACATCACAGTGGCAATATATTGAGACAATAATAGTTGAGATCGGAAGAGCTTTGGTATCGGTCCTATTCCGAAGATGAGCAGAAAATCAAGCACCGCATTGCTTCCAACTGCTGCAAAGCTTGCAGCCATCGGTACAAAAGTCTGTCCTGTTTCCTTTATGTTTGTCGCATAGGCCTGTGTCACCGCAAACGGTATAAGACCTATCATAACAATTTCCAGATATTCCTTTCCATATGCCAGTGCTACCTCCGTGGCACCGTTTCCTGCCGTATCTGTCAGATAAAGTGATATGAAACCTGTTCCGTTCGTGATAAACAGTGTCATCGCTATTGCTGTAACAAGCAGCGCTGCATACAGCTTGAATCTGAAGGAATACATATGCCCCTTATGATTTCCCTTGCCAAAATACTGTGCTCCGAATATACTTGCCGCTGACACCGCCCCAAATACAGCCAGATTGTACACAAATATGAGCTGGTTTACGATTGCTACTCCTGACATCTGCTCTGTACCAAGCTGTCCTACCATAATGTTGTCCAGAAAGCTTACCAGATTTGTGATTGCATTCTGGATTATCATTGGTATGGCCAGCATGAGATATCGCTTATAAAATGCTTTGTCTCCTATATATTTTTGTCTGAATTTATGCATGTTTGTCCCCCTTTCGATTTCTCCATGGTCCTTTCGTGCAATGCTACTATTTTACTACGTCAGACTTTATTTTTCAAATATTTTATGTATTTTTCCTTAACTTATTTTAGGATTCAGATTTTTGTATCATAATGGCCATGGGGCTACTATGACCTCGGTCTGCACAATGAAAACTTCGTAATTAAAGCTCCAGGCTGACAACACTATTTGCGCTGTCAATCGGGAGCTCTTAATTTTAAATTTTAATATCTAACTGTTATTTTTAATTATAGTTTTACTTATTATGTCAATATCCTGTTTATTTGTTTACTGCCGGTTCATATCCTGTGTTTCCTGATATTTCCTGATTACGAAAAACATGGTAGTTCCATCACCCTCTTTGCTGGTAGCCCATATCTTGCCGCCGTGATCCTCTATAATCTTCTTTACGATGGAAAGTCCTATGCCGCTGCCTCCGGTAGCCGAATTTCTCGACGCATCCGCTCTGTAAAATCTGTCAAAAATATATGGCATATCTCTCTGGTCGATTCCTCGTCCATTGTCCTCGATTTCAACCTGTATGAAGTCACCAACATCATTTATCCTGATATCTATATAGCTTTGTGTCTTGTTCATATACTTCACCGAATTGCCGACTATATTATTAATCACACGGCGAAGCTGCTCCGGATCAGCAATAATAAGCACGTTGCTATCCACATGATTCTCATATGAAAGCCTGATATTTTTTGCCTCAAGATCAAGTCCTATTTCCTCAACACAGTCGTTAAAATAATCTGTGACATTTATCTTCGCAAAATTGTATGGAATCCTGTTCGTATCAATCTTCGAGTAAAGTGTCAGCTCATTAATGAGCTTATCCATATCGTTTGCCTTATTGTAAATGGTTCTGACGTATTTATCGACCTTTTCAGGGGTGTTTGCCACTCCGTCAAGTATGCCCTCGGCATAGCCCTTTACCGCAGTAATAGGAGTCTTTAAATCATGCGCGATATTGCTTATTAACACTCTGTTTTCAGACTCATTCGTCACCTTTTCCTCGGCATTTTTCTTGAGGCGGGCACGCATCTGCTCAAACGCAGTACACAGCTCACCAATCTCTCCGTCGCTCGGACTCGTCTCAAGCTCAAAGTCCAGATTGCCATCCTTGATATTTTCAGCGGCAATACGCAGCCTCTCTATCGGTGTGATGATACTCCTGTATATCCACACTATAAGCATGGCAGCCGTAGTAAGAAGTATCAATACAAGTGCAAATGCTCCCTCTATCAAAACAGTCCTGACCTCAGGTATCACGCACGCGGTTGATGTCACTATGTAAAGACTCGCCTCGTCACCATCACTGTCACAAAAATTAAGCTGCTTTATGAGCACCTTGTCATCACTGTCCATATAGCTGCTCACATCAGAGCTGCTCTGCTTATTGGATATTCGCGGAAGCTTTCTCAAAATATCATCATTGTCAATTCCACCATTGAAAATGAGCTCTCCTTCACTTTTCACTATGAGATATGAATACTTCTTCTCCAGCTTCTTATTTATCTTAGTCAGATAATCACTATCAAGAAGCTTGGATGGTTCTATGAGCGATGTCTTCTCGAGCTCATCATATGTGCGCCCTGTCACCTTGTTCAGAAACTGCACCGTGTCAGTAAGCGCGAGCATGCCCGCATCCTCCATGCCATATGTCTTGTTTATGGCCTTTAGCTGAATCTTATTGAAACCCACAAGCACTATACTGGTGAGCACAACAGGCACAAAAATAATTATGCAGAATGATATAGCAAGTTTTGTTTTTATCTTCATAGTATTCTCCATTTGAATAAATTAATAAGCCAATTTATATATACAACAAGGACATATCCTTTTGAATTTGATATGTCCTATTAATACTACAATATCTACTATATTTTTTAAAAATCACTACAGCTTAAAACGGTATCCAACACCCCAAATAGTCTCAATATACTGTGGCTTTGCAGTGTTCATCTCGATTTTCTCACGAATCTTCTTGATATGTACAGTGACTGTCGCGATATCTCCGACCGAATCCATATTCCAGATTTCCTTGAAGAGCTCCTCCTTGGTAAATACATGGTTTGGATTCTCAGCAAGGAATGTGAGCAGATCAAATTCCTTTGTGGTAAACTGCTTTTCCTCTCCGTTTACCCAAACACGGCGGGCTGTTTTGTCAATCTTGATGCCACGAATCTCAACGATATCATTTTCATGTGTAGCGCTTCCGATCAGGCGCTCATATCTGGCCAGATGAGCCTTTACCCTGGCAACAAGCTCTGATGGAGAAAACGGCTTTGTGACATAATCATCTGCACCGAGTCCGAGTCCTCTTATCTTGTCGATATCATCCTTCTTGGCTGAAACCATGAGTATCGGTGTATTCTTTTTCTCACGAATCCGCTTACAAATCTCAAAGCCATCAATGCCCGGCAGCATAAGATCCAAAATAAACAGATCAAAATCCTCCGCCAAAGCCCTTGCGAGACCGCTTGTGCCATCATTCTCCACCTCTACCTCAAAGCCGCTCAGCTCCAGGTAATCCTTCTCAAGATCAGCAATTGCAACCTCGTCCTCTACTATCAAAATTCTGCTCATATCCGTTCCTCCTGAAAATTTATTCGTTATCATATATCTATAGGCATATTTATAGTTTTATTATTCGCGCATTCCACATTACTTCAGTATGCGGACTGAAAATTCTACGGTTATTTTAAAACACTATAATCATTATTTGATAAATCAGTTACAACTAAATCATATAAAATAAAAAGCCATGGAAACCGACTCAATGTCAGTCCCATGACTTAATTATATCATATATCCGATAACTTCTGTCTAAATTTTCTCTAAATTCTTTCTAACTTTTTCTAAGAAATATAATGTATACTATCCGGCGCTCACAACCTAAAAAGCGCGAAGCCCCACATATTGTTTAGAGATACTTCTTGAGGTCCTCAACCTTATCAAGTGCCTCCCAAGGCAGCTTGATATCTGTACGTCCGAAGTGTCCGTATGCTGCTGTCTGGCGATAGATAGGTCTTCTGAGATCAAGCATCTTGATGATTCCAGCCGGACGAAGGTCGAAATTCTCTCTTACGATTTCAACGATTCTGTCATCTGCAAGCTTTCCTGTGCCGAATGTATCAACCATGATAGATGTTGGCTCTGCTACACCGATCGCATAAGATAACTGAATCTCACATTTATCAGCTAAGCCTGCTGCTACGATGTTCTTCGCTACATAACGTGCTGCATAAGCTGCAGAACGGTCTACCTTTGTGCAGTCTTTTCCTGAAAATGCTCCGCCACCGTGACGTGCCATTCCACCATAAGTATCAACAATGATCTTACGTCCTGTCAGTCCACTGTCTCCGTGAGGTCCGCCAATTACAAACCGGCCTGTCGGATTTACAAAGAATTTCGTCTCATCATCTACCAGCTCTGCCGGGATGATCTCATCGAATACATACTTTTTGATATCCTCATGAATCTGCTCCTGAGATACTTCCGGGTCATGCTGCGTAGAAAGCACAACTGCATCCAGACGCTTTACAGAACCATCTTCATTGTACTCTGCAGTTACCTGAGTCTTTCCGTCCGGACGCAGGTAAGTCAGCGTTCCGTCTTTGCGAACTTTAGTAAGCTGAAGTGCAAGCTTATGTGCCAGTGCGATCGGATATGGCATATACTCTTCTGTCTCATCAGAAGCATAACCGAACATCATTCCCTGATCTCCTGCTCCAATGGCTTCGATATCTTCATCTGACATCTTATTTTCTTTTG
>ENA-OPNV01001540-OPNV01001540.1-human-gut-metagenome-genome-assembly--contig:-NODE-1540-length-9669-cov-1.551487_pt1 | contig 9669 bp, 6 predicted proteins | sample MGYA00241542_ERZ501781 | MGnify/ENA primary metagenome ERZ501781 (study PRJEB25962, sample SAMEA2042609) | human gut metagenome | biome: human gut; feature: human-associated habitat; material: faeces...
GCTTTTATCGGCCCCAGCCGCCACCAGATAAAGCAATAGCCTGTCGCCAACCCAGTCCGCAAAGGCGCTGGGTAGCGGCAGGCTATCGTTTGTTTTGTGGGAATGGTTTAATTTATGGGCTATCGTTTAATTGTTGATGGTGAAATTTTCTTAATAGGAATCCGTTAGGTGAAAATGTTCCTCGGCAATCCCATTCAGTTGGGCGGCGATCTCAGAAAAATCCCGGTTCAGATCCAGGGTTCGAACGCTGATCTGGTTGCCGCTCATCTGGTAGCTATTGTTCGGTTGGATGGCCTCGTCTGTTGCCGCATAAAGAAGTATACCGGCAACCGTATGCGGCTGATCCCCAAACTCTGCGTCCTTATTCTTTACATAGGTGAAGATCTGATACAGATTGCCCGAGTGAATGGTGTGAACATCGAACTGCGCCTGAGTTGTGTGGGAATAGTACTTGGCATCGATAATCAGCACCTCACTGCCTCTGCTGAGCATAATATCGCTCTGCATGACCGGTAGCATGGTCCCAATGCCGTCATCCAAAGCCCATGGGATCTGTGAGGCTGTGGCCGTCACCTGCGGACACTCTTTGATATAGTATTCGAGAATAAATTTCTCATACAGGCGGTCCATGCGCTGTTCATCGACGAAAGAAGCCAGCTTGTATTCACCGGAGTCTGTCGTCAGAAGCATTCCCTCTAGAATGAGCTGACATAGGCTGACAAGCATACGGTAGGTGTTGTTATTCCTCTGGAACCGAATAGCCGACCAGCGGATTGTGGTTGGATCGATTGTGTCAACATTCGAGAAGAACAGCATTTCCTTCTTCAGATCGCTCTTATATTCCTGATCCACCTTTGCGTGCCGGAGCAGAAGCATAACGGTCGTTTTGAGTATCTGATTTAGAAGATTGTTTTCAGAAAGCTCGTCATACTCGCAGGTCAGCACCCGTTTCCTGGTAAGTTGGTTCTGAATTGTTCCCGGCATATCAATCTTTCCACGAGCCACAGCAACATTCTCTTTTCGGTTCAAGTACTCCCGATACAGGCCCTGTTTCAACTGCCTGCTGATGCCCTTTGCCAGAATCGCGGCAAAGAGGTTATGAATGTTCTCGAACTCTTCGGTAGCGACATCCTCATAACCGCCTTGATTCAGCGTCGTGAAGGCGTACGAAAGCATATAGTATATGTTTTTTATGAAGATACTCTTGTCCTTCATCATTGAAACACACCTTGCAAAATGTTTTCCCAACGCTGGAGCTTATTCACATCGTCAAACCAATACTCGCTGAGCATCGGAAGAATGTCGTAGTCAACAATGGAGTGTAGCCACTCCTCGGTGCAAACATCCCTTCCGCAGAAATAGCTGTGGCCTATGCAGAATCCTTTACCCAGCGACTTATCAAGAGAGATTTCACGGTTCAGATCCTTCACCTTGTCAACAAGTTCATTCAGCGTCTCGTTGTTAAGACCTTTCTGGTAATGAATGAACCCCTCGGAATCAAAGCCCGGTTCCACTTCAAAGAAGCTGAAGCGGCGACGTAGCGCATAGTCGATCATAGCGAGGCTGCGGTCTGCTGTGTTCATCATGCCGATGATGTAGAGGTTCTTCGGGACGGAGAATGAGAGCCCATTATAGGCAAGAGTCGCTTTTGTGCCTCTATAGTCCTTTTCGATCAGCATCAACAACTCACCGAAGATCTTACTCATGTTGCCACGGTTAATTTCGTCGATGATGAAGAAGAACTCTTTATCAGGCTGGTTTGCGGCCTTCTGGCAGAAGCGATAGAAAATGCCATACTTCAGCTCAAAACCGTCCTCTACCGGTTTATATCCCATCATGAAGTCTTCGTAGGAATAGTTCTGGTGGAACTGAACGAACTCGATACGGCTGTCGTCCTTTTCGCCCATCATGGACCACGCCAGACGTCTTGCGGCGAAAGTCTTACCAACACCGGGAGCTCCTTGCAGGATGATATTCTTCTTGTTGCGAAGGACGGCCACGAGGTTTTCATAGCGTTTTTCGGTCATATAGACTTCATCGAGGAAGTCACTCTTTTTGTAGGCGTCGATAGAGGCTTCCGGGGAGACCGGATTTTCCTCACGGATCATATCGAGGATAAAGTCATATTCTCCTCTGGTGAGTTTGAACAGGCTGCCCTGCGGATTCTGGAAATACTCCATTCGCTCAAGTTCCGGGCACCCTTTCAATGTAGCATAATCAATCGGTGAAGTCAGGCCTTCAACTTTTTCGAAGAACAACTTCTCGCCATCCTGTTCTGCGCTTACACGACCGATAGCAACGATCTGTTTTACAGGATTGGATTCGTATCCGATGATCATGTCACCAGCTTTCGCATCAAGGAAGTTCTGGAAGATACGGCGTTTATTACCGTTCTCGTTGTAAAGCGTATAGGACTGAACCTCACCAACAGCAATGTCAGCAAAGCTCCAGATTTTTGGATTGGCATTCAACCACCAATAGCCGCAGTCCTGTTCACCAGGAGCCGTTGCGGCATACAGTTCGATCCCACTGAGGTCAGCTTTATCAAGAGCGGCTGAAAGTTCGTCCCTCAGCTTCCAAATAAAGCTACCGTCCTCATCTTTCCCTGCGTCACGACCCATATAGAGGATAGTCCACCACTGTATAGAGCCATCGTCTCTGGAATTTGGGTTGATGCCAGTGGCCTCACAGACTCTCCGTGCCAGCGCAACAGAGCCAGAATTATAAAAGTTCTTTGTCTCGCCATATTTCACCGAAAGCTGCGTACAGGAGGCCATTCCACCGTAGTCCTTCATACGCTTCATGATTTCAAGGGCACCGATAGTAAAGACCGAGTCATCCTTTAGCAGTTTCCCCCAATCATCAACAGAAAGGCCTGGGTCATAATCTGCACCATACCAATCAGCAGTTACTGCAGCAGTGGTATCTTTCTGAGCATAGTACCTGCTAATGTAGAAACCGACATCAATAGTCAGCGTTTTCAGCTCTGGGTCAGGATAGCAGGTATCTGTCAGCTGAGATTGAAAAAGGTTCACCAATTCCGTGTCTTCTTTCAGTGCCGCACTGATTTCATCGTACAGCTTCAAGAAATTACGGATATTGTCGGCATAAGCCCCCTTCTTGAAACGATAATCCGCCTCCAGTTCACTGGCAACTGTTTTTACCTCACCGAATTTATAGATATAGTACTTATCAGGAAAACGGAGCCAAAGGTAGGTGCTGATGGCATTTTCATACTGGTAGTGCTGTGCAGCCCCGTTTCCATACTTCTCTAAAAGAACGGTAGATTGCATTTTGAACGCATTCACACGTTCGTACACATCTTTGTTTTCGTCATATAGAGACAAAAACATGGCACGCACTTCTTCAGGCGCAGATTTGGCGAAGCCAACAATCATGCCTTTCGGGAAATTATTAGCAGAAGCCAACAGGTTATAGGTCTTATCCAAAGAGCGATTTAGCATTTCCGCAAAGTCAGGAGCATTCACGTCCCAATGATCCTGGAACCATTTTACAGCTTCCCACTTATATTTTTCCTCGCCCCATTGTTTGGAAACGAAGTTCTGCTTATATCGAATAAGTACATCCTTTAAGCGAAAGCGATCAATCATATTTTCTCCCTCCTTTACGCATTACGCAAGCTCTTGTAGATTTCTTCCGCAAAGATACCCAGAACCTGCCGTTTCATTTCATCATTAGAGAGGAGCAGAGAGAAGAAATCCTGGTTTTGCGAAAGTCCCTCGATCAATGCATCATCAATATCGTCAAAATAAGTGAACTCAAAGTCTTTTTGCGTATTGTTTTTAGCACTGGTCTTCAGCTTATCCGACTTCATCAAAATATCGCGGATTTGCAGCATGGCTTTGACCACCACATCATTATCATACGATTTCCCAGTTCGGCTGTTGATTTCATCGATGATTTCTGACAGCCGCTGTTAGGCCGAAGTGCTCTGCCGTGGGCAGCTTCACTACCGCTTTTGCTACCAAGTTGGGGGAAACGTGTTCCTCACCCTTTTTCTGCACAAAGTTGGATGCTTGGATTTTCCCATCCAGATTAAAGCCGGGGCCGGGATGCTTGATATTGATGTATGCCAGCAGGTATGCGATGAAGTTATACTTCTTGTGCAGGTCGTGATCCTCGAAACAGGATACCTGCAAGAGGAATTCATAGTAGCGGACAAAGCTGCGCATGGCCGCTACTGCCTCGCGCTGTTCTTCATATTCGTAGTGGTCAAGCAACTTTTTGCTCTTTTGCAAGAAGAAAGTAAGGCGCTGCTTCTGCTTGCTGGTAACCTTTTCGGAGTACAGGATTTCGTTGGCGCTTTCAATATCCGCCGGATCAAAAAGCGCGTAAGCGTCGATCTTGGCCTCCAGGTCGTAAATGGCGCTGGGCGTCACGGAGTTGGACAGTAGTGTGGTCGTGTAATAAGGCGCAAATGCGGCTTTCATATCCTCGTAGCTGTTTACGAAGTCCAAGACAAAAGTCTTTTTATCGTAAGGCGGGCAAATACGATTCAACCGGGACAGCGTTTGAACCGCATTCACGCCGCGCAGCTTTTTCAGCACATACATGGCACACAGTTTCGGTTGGTCGAATCCCGTTTGATATTTGTTGGCGACCAGAAGCACCTGATAGGCATCGGTGTCAAATTCCTTTGTGAGCCGATCTTCTGGGAAGCCGTTCAAGGAAGCCTCTGTATATTCCGTTTCATCATCCGGGAGTTTTACTTTGCCGGAAAAGGCTACCAGAGCATGGATGCCCTCATACCCCTTTTTCGCAATGTAATCCTCAAATGCTTGCCGGTATTTCACCGCAGCCTGCCGGGACGCAGTAATGACCATTGCTTTGGCCTGTCCGCCCAACTCTTTCATAACGGTGGTGCGGAAATGCTCGACAATGACCTCGATGCGCTGCCCGATGTTGACATCATGCAATTCTACAAAACGGGCAATCTGGCGTTTGGCTGCATTGGTCTTACAGCGGGGGTCTTCTTCAATCTCCTTGTTGATTTGGTAGAAGGTTTTGTATTCTGTGAAGTTTTGCAACACATCCAGAATAAAACCCTCCTCGATTGCCTGCTTCATAGAGTAGACGTGGAAAGCCTCGCGCTGGCCTTTGGTGTTCAGTCGGCCAAAGAGCTGGATGGTGGTGGGTTTTGGCGTAGCGGTGAATGCAAACATCGAGACGTTCGGCTGCTTGCCGTTGCGCTGGATTTCATCGGTGATCATGTCCTCCACATCGCTTTCGACCGGCTCACCAGCGCCCAGAGCCATCGTCACCGCAGCCATGTTTTTACCGGCGGTGGAAGAATGGGCTTCGTCGATGATAACGGCAAAACGCTTGTCCTTCAGACCCTTTACGCTATCCACAATATAGGGAAACTTCTGAATGGTGGTAGCGATGATTTTTGTGTTGCCGTTCAATGCAATCGCCAAGTCGGCGGAGTTGCACTTGTCATCCATGACCCGGATCAAACCAGCCTTGTGCTCCATACCCATGATGGCCTTCTGGAGCTGGCGGTCAACCACCACACGGTCAGTCACAATGATGACATTATCGAAAATGATTTTATTGTCCGCATCATGCAGCGAAGTCAGCCGGTGCGCCAACCAAGCGATGGAGTTTGTCTTGCCGGAACCGGCGCTGTGTTGGATCAGGTAGTTCTGCGCAGTGCGATTCACACGGACATCAGCGAGAAGTTTACGGATGACATCCAGCTGGTGGTAGCGCGGAAAAATCAAGTTCTCTGACCGCTTTACTTTGCCTGTATGGTCATCGACCTTTTCCTTCACCTCAACAAAAATAAATTTGCTGATGAGGTCAAGGACGGTATCTTTGGTCAGGATATCCTCCCACATATAGGACACACTGTATCGGTCTTCAAAAGCGGGGTTGCCCGCACCTGCGGTCACACCCTCGCCGTTACCCATGTTGAAGGGCAGGAAGAAGGTGGCGTCTCCCGCCAGCTTGGTGGTCATATAGACCTCTTCCAAGTCCATCGCAAAGTTCACAAGGCACCCCGCTTTGAACAGGAACAGACGGGTCTTGGGATTGCGCTCGGTGCGGTACTGGTAAATAGCGTCCTGATAGGACTGTCCAGCGGTGTTGCATTTGAGCTCAAAGGAGATGATGGCAAGGCCGTTCAGGAAGATGACTACATCAATGCGCTCTTTGTCGCTGGCCCAGACCTCCTCCATCACGGAGAAGATGTTCTGGCTGTATTTCTTCATCAGTTCCGGGTTGAAGGTGGTAGCAGGCTTGGTGTACATCAAATCCAGTTGGCGGTTGGAGATTTCGATGCCATGTTTCAGCACCTCAATCAGACTGCCACGGGCCTTGGTGACTTCTGCGTTGATAAAGCTGACGATGGTGTCCTCCAGATCAGCCTTGTAAATCTTACGCAGATACTCCATTGTGTCCGACTGGGTGTCATTCAGAAAATTAAACAGCATCTCCCGGTCCATGGCGAAGGAACGGTCAAAATGAGCGGCCTTGCGGACGACATAGCCATTGTCTTTCTCTAAGCGCTCCAAGAAGAACTTTTGGTAATCCTTTTCAGAGAGGATATTAGTCATTTGAATAAACCTCTCTTTCTGATCGATTTCGGCTTATCTCACGTTTCGTTTTACTGGAATAGTTAATACCGAAATGATTTCCATCTTGGCTGGTAATTACGGGAATAATTTCACCTTCTGTTATTGCGTATACTTCACACCATGTAGTCATCCCGTCTGCTTTAGTCGCAAGCGCGATGGTCCCAGCTTTCTTTATATGGCGGAAGGCCTCTTCCAATTCTCTGTTCTTGATGATGTTTATGCATTGATTTTCTTTTGCATAGGATCGTACCGCAAACATCAGATTTGGGTGTTCACTCCATCCGGCCTCACTGTTAACACGCTTATATTCGGCAGAGGAAATGTGGAGTTCCGTTCCTATGCCAAGAGTTGACGTAACATATTCAACTTTCATGACAAAGGCACCTCCTTTTTCCCGGTTACATACTCGTAAATAAGCGATTTTTTGTAGGCTTCCAAGGTGGAGAGCTGTTCTTTTTTAGCGGCAATCACTTCATCCGTTCTACGCAAGATGGAATCAATATAATCCACGATTGCTTCCTGTTCCTCCAATGGAGGAATCGGATAGAACAATTCCGAGAGCTTGTTCCACCGCAAATCACAGGAGCGGACGCGGATTCCGGTGGCCAACGCCATGAATACATCACTGTAAGCCATGCTGCGGAGAAAGTACATAATATATCGCTTATTCTGCTTGGTATCCAGGACATTCAATACGGGTGACGCCTTTCCTCTTGAGTCAGAAATGCCAATAGCACCGGCAAAACCGTCCATACCGTGTACCACCAAATCTCCAACATCAATGCCCTGGTATCCAATTTCTTTGTCTGCCATCGTAAAACCATCCTCGCGACGATTGCTACGGAGCGTGACCTCGCCATCACGAAAACAGGTAATAACGCCATCATCCTCACGAACCGGCTTTTGGATGTACTTTAAGATATACTTTCCTCGGATACAATCCCAATGCGCCGGCATCATGCCAATCCACTGGATACCACTATCCTTCATCTCCGCATCCGGGTTTAGCCCCTTGGTGACCGCTTCGGTGATGACAGAACGCTTATACTGCTCCAGGGTGTCAATTTGGGTTTGGATGTCGGCAGTGAGAGCGTCAATTTCGGCGCATTTGGCATCGAGGTAGTCGGCAATTCGCTTTTGTTCGTCGAGAGGCGGTTCAAAAACAAGCAAGTGGGAAAATTTCCAAAAGTTGAGTCCTTGCCGAACACCATTTCCCATATTATAGAAAACCTTAATTACATCGTAGGAATGAAGCTGATAATTAAAGAATCGCGAATCGATATCTTTAATTGGTTTTAAGCAAATGTATGCAGAGGTGATTATTCCACGTTCTGGGACTAAGCCTGTGCGCAAACTCCTTTTATCATTCTGAAGGTCAGTAGGGCGAATAACAATATCACCCTTTTCGACAATATTATAGGTGCTAAAACTCTCCGGCAGCAAACCTTCGCTTGTATTTATATCCTTGCGAATGATTTTCCCGTAGCTTAACGAAAGCAAATTATCCTCTTGTCCAAATTTGTTTTTATTTTTTCTCTCGCCAAAGTAGTAATAAACTGGATGTATGATCCAGTGAGATGGAATAATGCCAACCCACTCAATCCCACTATCTTTCATTTCTCTCATACCATCACCGCCTCATTCAAACAACTCTGCAACTCGCTCCGAGACTGAAAGCTCCAGTTCCATAAACTTTGCCTCCAGCTCCTCGCTGCGCACAGGCTGCTGATATTTGTAGAAGTAGCGGGTGAAGGGAATCTCCGCACCGGTTTTGATGACTGGCTTTTTGGCACCCAGGTTTTCCTCAAAGAACGCCACTGCGTCCGGGATATGGGGCAGGACCTCGCGGGCCATATAGTCCTCGATGCGCTCGCCCCACTTCACGATTTCGGTATCCTTGGTCTCCTTGTCATAGAGCACATTGCCCTTGCGGTCACACTGGATTTCAGCAGACTTGTCCATTACAGAGAGACCATCGGCGATCTTATCCAGCAGCTTTTTGTCTGCGGTCACATTTGCCAGCGCCTTGGTGAGTACCGGCATAAACGCCGCCGGGGAGAGGTAGACTTCATCCGATATGGCTTCTTGTAACGCAGCGATAATGGCTTCATAAATCGGATGATTGTTCTGATAGTTTTCCAACTTCTTCAAATCTTTGCCGGTCGGCTCCTCCATATTCTCAATTTCATCGACCTTCGTCTGGTCATACAGGGAAGACAGTGATCCCTTGGAGAGCATCGCCTCGACCCGCTCCTGCGTAATTGCATAGCTGCGCTGAAGGGGCTGCATCACCGTATATTCCCGGTAGATGAACTCCTCGTTGGGATAGATTTTGCAATACTCGTTCTCCGCAAAATCCGCATACAGCTTTGTGATTGCTGTACGGTCTTCGGGAGAGATCTCATTTTTCTTGTCGCCCAGAGCTTTTCGCAGCTTTTTGAAAAAGCTGGACGCATCGATAAGCTGGATTTTTCCCTTGCGCTCTGGGCGCTTGTTTTTGGATAGCACCCAGATATAGGTGGCAATACCCGTGTTGTAAAACAAATCCACCGGTAGGGCGATGATTGCCTCTATCAAATCGTTTTCCAGCATCCAGCGGCGGATCTGACTTTCGCCGGAGGCTGTCCCGCCGGAAAACAGCGGACTTCCGTTTTCGATAATGGCGGCACGGCCAAAATTGTCATCCATTTTATCAATAGCGGATTGCAGGAAAAGCATCTGCATATCGCCGGAACCAGGTAGGCCGGCGCCCCAGCGACCATCAAACCCCTTCTTATATTCCTCCTGAACAGCAGTCTCTACACCTTCCGCCGCGTCCTTGCCGCCCCACGGGGTGCCGAAAGGCGGATTCTCGATGACAAACCGCATTTTGGTATTCTCGAAGCGGTCTGCTTTCATGGTGTCCTGGTAGCAAATGTTCTCCGCGTTCTGGCCCTTGATCATCATTTCTGCCAGGCAGATGGCGTAAGATTCCGGGTTGATCTCTTGACCAAACAGACGCACGTCCGCAGACGGGTTGTAGCGTTTTATGAAATTGTAGCTGGTGGAGAGCATACCGCCTGTTCCGCAG
>ENA-OPNV01001546-OPNV01001546.1-human-gut-metagenome-genome-assembly--contig:-NODE-1546-length-9632-cov-1.784588_pt1 | contig 9632 bp, 10 predicted proteins | sample MGYA00241542_ERZ501781 | MGnify/ENA primary metagenome ERZ501781 (study PRJEB25962, sample SAMEA2042609) | human gut metagenome | biome: human gut; feature: human-associated habitat; material: faeces...
ATACATTTTTATTCATTTTTATTTTCGCATTAAAATATTAATTTTCAACGCATGATTGCTTTGAATTGTTAAGTACCGGCGTTATTCTGGCATTAAACTGATATTTGGTGTATAATTACATATCATTATATATCAAGGAGCCACCTATGCTTACATACGACGATGCACTCAATCTCAACTACTATAAAAAAACAACCTTTACCGGCTGGATGAACGGCATGCGCTTTCTCATAAAGCGTGAGGAGCCTGTCATCAAGGAAGCCACCGAGGATACACCCGAGGAAAAGGGTGAGCCAATATTTCATGCATGGATATGGCCGGGGCCGTATATTTTTGACCTGACCGACGACAGCAAAAAAACTGACAATACCTTTCCATTTACAGATGACGGTAAAAAGCAGTGTGTAGACTGGATTAATGAGGTCATCAGTGCACACTCAAACGATTATCCGAAAAATAAAACAGATGGAGAAAACCCGCTTTCGTAATGTGATAGATAATGTTGACACATCTGAAACAAAATGATATACTATCAAAGTGTTTGCGGGCATGGCGGAATTCTTGACAATTGAACTGCTAACGTTCAATTGTAGGCAGATGCGCTACTGTACGCGGCATATATATGCGGGCATGGCGGAATTGGCAGACGCGCTAGATTTAGGTTCTAGTGGGAGACCGTGCAGGTTCAAGTCCTGTTGCCCGTACTATTTACAAGGGTTTCAGAGGTTTTTATTACTTCTGAAATTCTTATTTTTTTATCATTTTTCCTATACGAAAGGATACCACAATGCAGGCTTACAAGGATTTAGTAAAAGCACTTCCCGGCTTAAAAGAGGATATGCCACGCGCATTTTACATGCTCGCAGAGCTCTTTGATTACGGTTCATTTGATATATGCAGAAGTGATGACAAATATATAATCCCATATATCATGAATGATGCGGTGGAATGCTACCTGACTTTGGAAAATGCAGTGTTAAAGGGCGATTATCATAGCGAGGAAGAAATCATTTTGGCATCGTTGGTTTTAGGAAGTGAAAAAGGTTATGGACTCATTCTGCACCAGCAGGACAATGTGATCACACTCTGGTTTGATAATTTGCATGTGCATGAGGCATGCTTTAAATACCATGAAATAGGACATTTCTGGGTAAAGGGACAGGAACAGTGGCGCATGCTCGTATATATGGTAGGAACAATCGCAGACAAGTATATGTACATGGGAAAGGAATACTGCAACGAGACAGAATGTTTTATCCAGAGCCTTATTTACTTTGCACCATTTCGCAGATGGACACCGGTACCCGGCGATTTGATGGAGTATCATTTTCCGGCGCGTGTAGAGGGAATAGACATTATGGAGGAGCTTTGCAGGGAGGTTTCGGACACTGATTATCTTAAGCTCATTGCACGCTACAGGGCAAATCCATGTGAAAAAACGGAAAAGCTTTTGAGCAGACATTTAGCCGATGCAAAAAGAGTACCGCTTTATCAGTATATTTATAAGCTTGTGATAAAGGCATCAAAGGATTATCCGGAGAGAAATTACGGAAATAAGATAAATGAACGCATAAAAGAAAAGCGTAAAGCGCTTGAAAAGGAGCTGCTTCAAAATGGATACACCGGAAAATACCCTGTGTTTTCAAAGAAAAATACGACTGTGCGTGTAATGGAGGAACAGCCCTACGTCACAGCAATTCTCGAGTGGGATGATTACAAATATAAGCAGCAGCTCATGGTTTCTGAGTGCAGTGCCAAAAAGTATGATGGAATAAATGCGGGATTTTTTAAAGGAATGGGCAGACACGGACGCATTGTGCAGGTGTAGATACACATAAAACAAAAGCCACGGAGCAATCCGTGGCTTTCATAATACGCTTATTACAAGGATGGGCTTGAGAAGACTCGAACTTCCGACCTCACGCTTATCAGGCGTGCGCTCTAACCGGCTGAGCTACAAGCCCTTGTGTTTTGCACAAAACGTATACTACAATATTTTTGGTGAGAAGTCAAGAGTTTTTTACTGGTTTTCTTTATTTCTTCACATCTTCCAAAAGCCGGCTAAATCTCCACTTTATATTCTAGAAATATCCCTCGACTCCCTGCACCAGTCCGTCTGCCAGATTTTCAAGTGTGGCATCGCTGTGGTCAGAACATGCGTTGCCAAGCTCTACATCCACTGACGGTACCGTGCTGTATGAGGTCTGTGTCAGGTCTATCGCCATTGAGCCATTACCGTTTATCTTTGCGCCATGAGCGCGCAGTCCTTCTATCAGGCTTGCCCCAAGTGCATCATGCTGCTGCCAGTGTGATGCAACCGGCTCCATACCCTTTATGCCGCCCGGCACTGATATGTAAAAGCATCCCTTATCGTAGCTTAGTCCGTCGCCATCCCAGTGCAGAGCAATATGACAGTCTGCCGCATTATTGCAGATGACAGTACGTGCCACATTGTCAAGCTGTACATCGCTTCCGTCTCTTACCATAAGCACATCATAGCCTGCCGCAAGCAGCTTGTCCTTTAATATCTGCGCCATACGGAGTGTGACAGAGCTCTCCGGTGTACCGTCATTAAAGGACATACCACCTGAAACTGCTACTGCTTTTGTTGCGCCTGCGCCTGTTGTACCACCTGTGGTCTTTGCAGAGCCGTCCGGATGACAAAGTGTCTTCACCGAAGTTCCTCCGCTTGTACCGTGTCCGGCATTGACACCTACTACTATGTTTTTGCGGTTTGCTGTAGCCTTGTACATGACCGCACAGCCTGAATTTATCGCTGAATGGTCTGCATACTGCCATGAAGGATTTAGTGATACTGATTCTCCATTCTCATAGGATGCTCTTTCTACATACTGATAAGAGGAATTATTTTCACCTGAATTGTTCTGCTCCTCGTCCTGCTGTTCGGCAGTCTGTTCTTCCGCCAACGGCAGCAACTGGGCATCTATACCGAGTACAGCCTGTTTCAAGAACTCCTGCGAGAAGTTGGGCACGAATTTCTCCGTACCATAGTGATGATGAATACCATTGGAGAACCATACCCTTTTCAGATACACCTCCATATTTTTAAAATCAGGCATCTCACCCTTCTCTGCAGCCTGTGTCTCTGTTGCAACCTGTGTCTCTGTTGCAGGCTCTGTCGGTGTATCCTGTGCTTTTTTGCCGCATGATGCAAGGGTAAATATCATCATGCCTGTAAATAATATTGCTGTAAATCGTTTCATTTATTAAAACTCCATTTTCTTTTTACTACATTATAGACAACCCCATGATATTGTTCAAGTATTAGGCAACATTACTTTCATTTTAAGGCCAGTTTTAAATAATCAATAGAAATTGTATTTCTTCTGAAAATCAGTTATACTATATGTGAATGCATCGAACATATTTTTACTTGGGAGGCTTGCATGGAAATATTAAAACTGCCTGTTGGAATTGATAATTTTGAAAAAATACGCCGTAATAATTTTTATTATATTGACAAAACAAAGCTTGTCGAACAGGCTTTACATAATTGGAGTGAAGTAACGCTGTTCACCCGTCCAAGACGCTTTGGAAAAACTCTAGGTATGAGCATGTTGCGCTCATTTTTTGAGATTGGCACTGACAAATCACTGTTTGACGGATTATATATTTCACAAAATAAATCTCTTTGTGATGAGCACATGGGCAAATATCCTGTGATATTTATTTCACTTAAGGATGTCGAGGGTTTATCATATGATGAGGCATTTCAGGTATTCTCCAGAATTATAGGAAATGAAATCAGCAAATTCTCCTTTTTGGCAGAAAGTGATAAATTGACAGTTTTGGAAAAAGAACAGTTCAAAGGATTACTTCATATAGAAAAGGGAAAGTTTATTTTTGACAAGGATACCTTTACCGCTTCATTAAAGCTTCTTTCCCAGCTTTTATATAAGCATTACGGCCAAAAGGTAGTCATCCTGATAGATGAATACGATGTGCCACTCGACAAGGCATACCAGAACGGCTACTACCATGAGATGGTCTCACTCATCAGGGGCTTGTTTGGACAGGTGCTAAAGACCAATGATTACTTACAGTTTGCTATTTTGACAGGCTGTCTTCGCATATCAAAGGAAAGCATCTTTACAGGATTAAATAACTTTAAGGTGCTCCCCATCATGGATACACGATTTGATGAGCAGTTTGGATTCACGGACAGCGAGGTTGAGGAGCTTCTAGCCGCCTACAATCTGGATTCGCATTTCACAGAAATCAAGGAATGGTACGACGGATATCACTTTGGAAATGCCGACGTATACTGTCCATGGGACGTGATAAATTACGTGGATCTGCTCAGATTTGATCCCACTGCAAAGCCGCAGGACTTCTGGTCAAATTCAAGCGGAAATGCTCTGGTCAGAAGCTTCATTGACAAAGCCGATGTCCAGACCAAGGATGAGATTGAGCGCCTGATAGCAGGCGAATACATTGAAAAAGAAATATCCCAGGAGCTTACCTACGATGAAATCGACAAAAGCATCGCAAACCTGTGGAGTGTGCTCTTCACCACCGGTTACCTGACCAAGCAGGGTGTGACTGACGATGGCAAGGTGCGTTTATCAATACCAAACCGCGAGATAAAAAACCTTTTCATCAAAAAAATCCGCGAATGGTTCAGCGATACAACCGCAAATGATGGAAAGACACTTGAACAATTCTGCAATGCATTTGTGGAGAAGGATACTGAAAAAATAGAAGAGCTTTTCGGCGATTATCTCTGGAATACAATAAGTATAAGGGATACCGCAGTTGCTAAAGATAAAAAAGAAAATTTCTACCATGGTATACTGCTTGGTCTGCTGGGCTACAAAGCAAGCTGGCTCATCAAATCAAACACCGAATCGGGCACCGGCTACAGTGATATCCTCGTTGAAGTTCCAAATAACCGAACCGGCATCGTGATAGAGCTTAAATATGCCGAAAACGGCGATATGGATGCAGCCTGCAGTGAAGCACTGAAGCAGATTGAAGAAAAAACATATGTGGATAAGCTGAAGCGGGATGGCATGCGCAATTTCATAAAATATGGAATTGCATGCTTTAAGAAGGATTGTAAGGTTGTGGTAAGTGAATAAGACACTCATTAAAACAGGCGTAGAGAAAGACTAACTCTCTGCGCCAGCCAAAAATTATTTTCCCAGCGATTTTTTTCTATTATCATAAACACTAAATACTTGAGCTATTAATGCAAGCAGCATAATGATAAAAAGCCCTATGCTATTTCCATATAAAAATATAGTAAATGCCTGTATTGCAACAATTACCCAGTTAATTATTAATAAAATAAGTTCAAGATTTTTTTTCATTTTCTCCTTTTCTTAACTTTTTATATAAACTATCAAATGGTAAAATTTATATATTACTTCCCTCCTAATTCACCATTTTCTAATATATCAGCATTTTTTGAAGAAATTCACAAATCAATCCAAAAAGTGATATCAATGCACTTATCAGAATGTTGAAAGCAAAACTTTCTAAAAATACTCTATAATAAACTCAATTACTTTCTTAAACTTTCCTTGAATAATCATTCCAATAATTCCCACTATAACAATAATTATTCCTATATAAAACATAACATATGAATCAATAAACCACGTTGTTATTTCCATTATCACGCATCCTATGACAAAAATCACTACTGACAAATTAGAAATTATTTTTTTCATTTTCCCACGTCCTTGTTCTATTTTACTAGGTACCTCATATTTGATTAATATAATCATCAATTTTATTTTTCACATACAATAAGGTATTCCTATCCCTGCCTTTTCTAAACTTACTCTATAATAAATAATATACAATCTATAATTCATTTGCAATCAAATCTGCATAAATGACATAAATTCGCACATAAATGATATTCCACGTATTTATGGATAAGCTTAATCAGGATGGCATACTCAATTTTATAAAGTATAGAATTACAGACTTTAAGAAGGATCTCAAGACTATGGTTGCTGATTAATATATCTTTAAATCCGCGATATCACAAGCCTTCCATCCTGCACATCAACCCTGACCTTATTAGACTCTATCCCCGCTGCCTCAAGCATCTCATCAGTGAGTTTTATCCTGTGAGCCTTATCCTTGCGGTATCTCACCATTTCAGCTTCTGAATATGTAGGTTTGTATACGCATTTTTGTAATTTATTACTTTTTATGTAATTTTTTACATAGATTTAAATTGAATCATTTACAAAAAAACACTGCCGGTTATATCCCGACAGTGCAATAATTATCTATACAACACAAATTCTTTGAACCTTGGGAGTGTAAACTCCAAATGTCCATACTCCGGTGAAATAATCAAGCCTTTTTTTATAAGCCTGTTCCTGTATACACTGAAACTGTTTGATGCCTTTTTTATAGTCTTTCGTATTGCTTCCACTTTGGTGTCATTGGTTTTTGCCATAGCAACCAACAATTCCTTATCACCTTTTGACAGCTCACTCCATATCTTTTCATATACATATTCCTCCAGATACTGACTGAATTCAGGTAATACATTATGCCATCCGGTATTATGCTTAAAACAAAGATACCCCAGTACCTGGAAGGCAAACGGATATCCCCTCGTCTCTTTAGCCATCTCTGTAGCTTCCTCATCCGTCAATTCAAAAATAGACTTGTATTTTTCAGCTATCATGCCTATATTCAACGGACGAAGCTCAATTTTAGGTGCCCTGTACAAAAATGTGAGCGTTTTTTCATTCTGAAGCTCATAAATATTCTCATAAAGACCTGTCATAAGCAAAAATACCGGAAGATCCTGTCTCATATATATCTGAAACAGGCTGACAAACTCTTTCATTGTATCATTACATACAGCCTCGTCTATTGTCACAAGAACTCTCTTATGCTTCTTTTTAATTTTTTCAAGCATCCTCGTCACTGCCACATTTAAATCGGTAATCGGAGAAACACCTTCTATTTCAACGCCCAGCCCTAAGAATGACAGATTTATTTTAGCTTCACGAAAAACCTCTGACAAACTTGGATAATTGCTCAGATTTGCAGCAAATGATTGTAATAAATCACGTTCAGGGCTCAGATCGATAACAATCCAGTCTTCCTCTGCCCTAAAAGTTTTATTGATTTCTGTGAGCATTACAGTCTTCCCTGAGCCTCTGACTCCTGTAATCATACAAACCTGGTAAGCAGGGTTTTCATCCTCAAATGTATCAATTATTTCATAAGACTGAACATTACGGTTAATTAAACTGACCGGTTCCTTGCCAAATGATAATGAAAAGGGATTTTTTTTCATCTCTGCGCTCCTGTTTTATAACTTTTTATAACTTTTAATAATTTTTATAACTCTTTATAACTTATTTGTCAAGGTCTTGTCCCATACGTCCCATACGCCCCCTACAGTCCAATATGTTCCTCTACAGCCTCCTGTAGTTCTCAAGAAGCTTGTGCAGATCATCAATCTCTCCAATAAGCCTCTTTCCTATATCGGTATCCTTCACAAGCATACGTCTTTTATCATTTTCCTCGACCTCTGATGATGTCTCTATGTCAGTATTATTTATCAGGGCATCCTCCACCGATGTAAAAGGCGTGTGTGCCTTGAGCCTTAGACCATGTGAATTGTAAATCAGTGTATAGCCGGCGATACCGGTTTTCTTGTTCATCGCACGGCAGAAGCCTCCATCTATCACAAACAGCTTGCCATTGGCCCTGACAGGGTTCTCTCCCTCTATTGCGTGAACTGGTGTATGTCCATTTATGATATGCGCATCATCATCATACAGCCCGAACTCGTGCAGTATCTGACAGCAGAAGCTCTTATCGTAATACCTGCTGTAGTATGGGTTAGAAGGCTCTTCCCACATGCTCTTGTCTGTAACATATTCCATCTCAAAGGTCTTAAGCCTTCTGCCGCACAGCGGTGATTTTTCTCCTCCCCACAAAAACCACATAAAGTCCACATCATCCTTATAAGGATTGTCCACATACGCAGCCCTTGCCTTCTCATCACATTTATCAAGCAGTGCCCTTCCGTGATAAAATTCACCATCAATATACAGCTTGTCAAAGGCTCCGTTGCTATCAACCGGAACACAGCCATGATATAGCAGGTTGCCATTGTATACATTGTACATGCCGCCCTTATCATACAAAAATCTGACATGCTTGTGCAGGCGCTGTCCTGTCACAAACTGTCTGTGCAGCTTTCTCATGATGACAGTCTCCTCGTCACTTAGTGCGTAGGGTCTCTCATCATCAACGGTTGGAAAGCGCTTTCTGTCCACTCCTACATCCTGCAGCTCGTCCAGCTTGTCAAGCATCAGCCTGTTTCCCATCTCATACTCGGGATGTGCAAGTATAAGCTGCCCCTCAAGCTTAAAAAGCATTACTGTGATGGCCGCCCTTGCAGCCTCAATTCCATCCTCTATACCATATGTTTTCATGCCAAACAGCATTAGCTGTCGTAAGCTTATTCCGTAGGCATTCTCAAGAATTTCCACATTGTTGTATTTCAGATTGTTGCGGATGACATTGCATATACATGCATCATTTCCACATGCCGCACCCATCCAGAGAATGTCATGATTGCCCCACTCGATATCAAGCGAGTGATAATCATAAAGCAGATCGAGAATCTTATCCGCGCTTCCTCCTCTGTCAAATACATCTCCCACAATGTGCAGATGGTCAACAGCAAGCCTCTTAATCAGTGCAGATAAAGCGATTATAAACTCATCCGCATCCTCCAAATCAATTATAGTCTTTAATATCTGCTTGTGATATCTGACCTGATTTGCATCCTCATCCTCCTGCGCATGCAAAAGCTCATCGATGATGTACGCATATTCCTCAGGCAGAGCCTTTCTGACCTTCGACCTGGTGTACTTTGATGAGAGCAGCTTTGCGACAAGTATAAGCTGATTTAACGTCATAGCATACCAGTCACTGTCTATCTTGCCCTGTTCATCAAGCATGGCCATTTTCTCTCTTGGATAGTATATGAGCGTGCAAAGCTCCTGTCTGTCATAATCAGAAATCGTATCCTTGAAAATCAAATCCACCTTTTCCTTTATCACACCTGAGCAGTTGTTCATGATATGTAAAAAAGCCTCATACTCGCCATGTATATCACTCAGGAAAAACTCCGTGCCCTTTGGCAGATTTATAATCGCAGAAAGATTGACTATCTCCCTGATTACATCCTGACTTGATGAATAATTTTGTTTTAACAGCTTCAGATATTTTGTATTACCTTTATCGTTGTACATATTTCCCCCGTAACCTCTTATTTTTCAATGAAATATATTAATTCGCTCCTATTCATGTTCCATGCTGTACCGGACAAATTCCTTAAATTATTTATTTTCATTATATAATAAAAATTTTCACCCCGCAACCAAACCTGTCATTTGTACTAAAAAAGATGCGCAAAACTAATACTATTTTACGCATCTTTGACATATTTTATATTCTGAATAATCACCTTTATTTCATGTACTCAGGTGTCACATTCCTGCCCATGCCCTCAAGCATTTCCTTGTCACTTCTGATTGTGGCACAGGCTACTGTCGTAAGCATATTTCCTGTAATTGTGGCTAATATGAAAAAAGTTCAGGATACGCATTTAA
>ENA-OPNV01001552-OPNV01001552.1-human-gut-metagenome-genome-assembly--contig:-NODE-1552-length-9593-cov-8.005766_pt1 | contig 9593 bp, 5 predicted proteins | sample MGYA00241542_ERZ501781 | MGnify/ENA primary metagenome ERZ501781 (study PRJEB25962, sample SAMEA2042609) | human gut metagenome | biome: human gut; feature: human-associated habitat; material: faeces...
TCCCTTCCGGGCCGAAAGCGCCTCCCTACCGTCACGGATGCATCAGTGTATAGGCATGACCCGAGACGGCCAGCGTCCCGTCTATCGGAATATCGCCCGGATGGGATCCGCCAACGACGATCCTTCCCTGCTGGAGACTCGCCCGCTCGACCCGTGCCAGCTGGTCGTTGTCGAGCGCCCCGCGGTCAAAAGCGAAATCACTTCCATTGCCCGGTGGTGGGCTCAATATTAGGCTTTCAATAAATTTACAAATCCAACAATGCCTGCAAACGATCAAATAATAGAACATCTATTATAAACATGATTTACCATATTAAACACTTGCTTACAGCACAAATACGCGCACTTCAATCAAACAATTTATTCCCCTTTATATCAAATAAATACATTAAATATCAATGTAATTTTACGAACTAGATACACAAAAACGGCATATTCGCAATACGAAACACAACCAATCATTAAACTCTCACAATAAAAACATGTATTCAAGCACACATATGAAACATGCATTCATTTTAATTATACCTTTATATATAATATAAGACAAACACATCATATAACCAGGCTCAAGCACCAACAACGGCCTTCGGTTTCAATTCTTGAGAAGAGAACCTGAAGAAGGGATCGCGCCTTACGGTCAAGAAATTTCAACGGTCAAATTTTACTGAACGGAACAACCGGCCCAAACAAGGACAAGACAAAAAAAATCAGGGAGATAACCCGATCAAACAATTGTACCCAGAACAAAAAAAAGGACAAAAAGGCCATTTTCGAAAATACTTAATTAAACTTCAATATTGATTTTCACAAACTTTTTATCGAATTTTACACCCGCAACAGCCCAAAAAAGAGGTCCGCGACTTGCATTTTCCGCAGTGGAATCTGGAAAATTCAATTGGAGAGAGGATAAGCGGCCAACTTCTTACGTCATACCCGTTTTCCAGGGATAGGCGTGGGCTGTTGCTTATTTTATCTCCAAGGTATTCCAGAACCTCACTGTTAAAGTAGACATCGGCACCACGCTTCTTTTTTTCACCCCAAAAAAGCGAGACTTTTCTCCGAGGTGCCAGGGGAAAACAACGACGCCGTTCGTCCACCCGATATGGCGCAAAACCCCAGAAAACCCCGGCCTTACCGGCCGCTCCAAATCCTTTACTTTATGAAAAAACTCTATTCACTGTGCATGCTGTTCTCCGTCATGGGAATCTGCAGCCACTCACTGACGTCGTGCTCGTCTGACGACGATGGAGGAGGTCCGAAAAAGACCACTCTCGAGAACGAGTTCTCGTACAACAACGAGACTACCCCGATCGGTTCGGTAGTCTATACGAAAGACGATGCAAGCGGCATCTACACGTTCTACATCTCCCCGACCGAAGGCCTGATCGACCTCGACGCCATGCTTCTGGCTGACGACTACATCCTGATCGCGACAAACACGCCCACGGGTGATATCGACTTGACAGGGAAGGACAACTCGCTTGTTTACAAGAACGTAAAGATTTCCTCCGAGACCGCAGCCAACGTCCAGAACAGCGCTCTCTCGCTGTTGCTGACCTCACAGACGACGGTCAAGCTGTCGCTCGATGCCGCCATGACCTCCGGCGAAACGCTGAAGGCCGAATACAACGGGCTGTGCATCTTCTACAAGAGCGAGGCCGAGCAGGGCGATGCTCTCAAGATGGACAAGCCGATGTTCGGATACTGGAGAGGCCAGACCACTTCGGGAACGAACAACTATCTCCTCGGTGTCGCCAATGTGGATTTCGTAACCCAGGGCACAAACATCGCCCTCAAAGAGCCCGGATATGCCATGATCCTCGACTGCTATCTCGACAGCGGCGACGAGTGGAAGACCTATCCCTCGGGCACCTTCACCGAGAGCAACAAATTCGGTGATCACACGTACTTCGACACCAACAGTTTCGTTGTCTACTTCGATGGTTCGACCTATACGACGATGCACGTATCGAGCGACGTAACCATCTCGCGCGAGGGCAATACCACCAAAATTTCGACCACATTCATAGATAATGAAGGTGTGGACCATGCCGTCACGTTTGAAGGCGACCTGCGCATCGGCAACGGCACGAAGATGCCCAAACTCACACAGCTCATGGAAGATGTCGAGCATAAGGCAGCATACGCCGAAGGCACCTATATGGGAGACTTGTTCGGTACGGGCGGTGGTCTTACGCTCATCACGATCGATGACGAGAACCGTGAAAACAGAGTTACCCCCTACTACCAGGTTTCGCTCGGCATCTTCTGCACGAAATGGGCCGATCCGAAAAAGGAGATGAGACTTGAGCCGGGAACTTACGAGGTCAGCACGACCTACAAGAAGGGGACGTGGATGAGCCCCAATGAGCTTGAGATCATGGGTATGGTACTTCCGATCGGAACTTACGTCTTCTATGATGACGGCGTATCGGACAGCGGTCTGTACGGCTACTGCACGGACGGTACGATCACCATCGCAGAGGCCGACGCCGGAAAATACAAGATCGACTACGACCTCGAAACGGTTACCGGCTACAAGGTCACCGGCTCCTACGAAGGTTCCGTAACGCTTACGGACTCGTCGGACGACAAGGAGGACGATGGATCCTCGACGCTGACCGAGGACCTGGAGCTCGATCTGAGCTACCTGACTGCTGCAAATGAACCGGCCCGCTGCTTCCCGCAGACGCAGATCTACATCGGTGGCCTGGGTTACCGTGACATCAACGATATTACCTCCTTCGTTCCGCCCGCTCCGGAGCCCTGCGGTTACCAGTTCATTGAGCTCGGTATGGCCACGGGTACCTATGTTCCGGATCCGGCCTACAACGATCCCGGCAAACTCGTCGAGGGTGACATCATCCGTCTCGACCTGCTCGTAAATCCGGGCGACGACGACAAGATCACCCCGGGAACCTACAATATCTCGCCGAACCGCTATCCGGCACAGATGTGGCCCGGTGTCTGCCTCCGCGGAGCTCAGGAGGTCGATCACATCGGTACCCGTTGGTTGTTCATCGGCAACGCAATCGGTAACGGATATCCCTCCCACATGAAGGATCCGGTATTCGTAGAGGACGGCCCGCTGAACATTCCTTCGATGAAGGGATATGCCAGCCTCTATACCGGCACCGTGACGATCGAAAAGGCTGAAGGCGGCGATAACTACTTCACCTTCATCATCGACGGCGAAGATGTTCTGCACCACAGCATCACGGGTACGTGGACCGGTCCGGTCGTACTCGGCACTACGGATACTCCGGTAGTCTCTTCGGGCAAGGAGTTCGGCTCGACGCGCGCCGAGAAGACCTCGACCGTTTCGCAGCAGACGAAGAACAGAATCCCGACTGCCAGCGAACTTAAAGGTCTGCAGCCCCTTCCGATGGAGCCGTTCGGACAGGTAAAGTTCCAGTAAAGCCTTACGGATATTCACCAAAAGAGCGCGGGTGCACACCCGCACCCGCGCTCTTTTCTCATCAATAAATTTTAGACCTATGAAAACGAGCTATTGGTCGAGACTACGCGTCTTGACATGGGCAGTTTTGTTCGCAGCCGGAAGCCTTGCTTCCTGCTCCGACGACGATGACAAGGGCGGACCTACCCCCCCGCCGGTTCAACTGGTAGACCAGATCGAATACGACGGAGGCACCCCCATCGACATCAAGTCGGCCATCTTCGAGATCGAGGACACCGATCTCTACACGTTCTACCTCTCCCCGACGGCAGGCATTGCCGACATGGACGGCATGAGCGAAGCCAAAGACTACCTGCGTGTCATGGTCCGCAACCCGAAAGGAACGGTCAATACGGAATCCGACACGTTCGAAATCTCCTACAAAGACATTTCGGTAAAGGAGGCTACGATGAAGGATGTGAAATCGGTCAAGCTCTCGGCCGACTACCTCAGCGAAACGTCGCGTCTGAACCTCTATGTCGAGGTAGAGATGGAATCGGGCAAAACGCTGTTGGCTCGTTATGAAAACACCTGCTCCGAGGCAAAACTCCCCGAGTTGAACAACCAGTACGAACTTAATGGTGAGGCCCTCGCGATCGGCAGCGTATTGAAGTGGTCCAATGCAGCGACCGGTGCCACGACCTATTACTTCTACAACGAGGCCGATGTCACGGAACCGCAGGACGGTCTGAACGGACTGACGGTGACGCTGGCAGCCGAGACTACGGAGACAACGTTCGATCTCTCGACGGTAGATCCCGCACAGGTTTCGGTCAAGTACGGTGCCTTCCAGAACACCGAGAACACGACGGGTTCGCTGACCATCGAGGTCAAGAACAACGTACTGACCCTCGCAATCGACGCAGAGGAGGGTGACAACCACCTGCGCGCCGCCTACTCGGGCGCCTTTACGTTCGGATTCGAAAGCCAGAACTACATCAAGGTAACCAAGGGTGAAACTCCCGAAGAGGCCGCTCTTGCCAAGGTATTTGTCTACAAGAAAGGATCCACCAATATTCTGACATTCGGCATGGTAGATGCAGAAGCACCTGCCAATCTCATGGAGGGGAACTATGCAGCATCAATAAGTCTGACGGAGACCCAGCTCAAAGAATGTTCAATAGATCTGTCGGAAAAAGATCCTATTTTCCAAAAGCCTCTTGCCCAAATTCAAATTTTCGACTATTTAGAATATCGAATCTGGGACAACAGCACATATGCAGAGGTGAACGGAACGCTTACAACCCGCCAGGAGGGTAATACGACCTATCTGAAACTCGTTGTCGAATACAAGGATGGAGTAACACTTGAGAGCGAATGGAGCGGAGTACTGACAACCACGTCTGAAGAGACAGACATGACTCCCGTCAAACCGTTCCACCCGCACATCACCATCACTAAAGAGGACGGCTCTCCGACCGACCTTGATTGGGATATTACGGAACTGCAAATGCGCCATGATCCCAACTATTCTGACATGGGCGAAACTTCCCCGTCGTACATATTCTACTTTGTTAATGCCAACACGGAGCAAAATGGTGGAGTCGACAATACGACTGGCACCCCGGTTCTGATTATTCCGGATCAGGAAACATCCTACAACATCCCGAATCTGAAAGAAACCGGAGATACTTTCAAATGGAGTTTCCAGTTCAACAACCGCAATCTCAGCTTATACTCCCTCGGATATGGGTATAACTCATGGATGAAAAGATGCCCAGAGGAAGGCTCCATTCAGATCGAGAAGGTGGATAAGAACTGGAAGATTACCTTCCGGTTTAAAGACTTGATCGACAAAGGCTTCGCCAAAGAAGGTACATCCAATACACTTGTCGTAGAGTGGGAAGGCCCCGCCACGAAGTACTCGGGGACGAAACCCAACGACCTCACGGACGAAGACTATTAATCGCTGAATCGGTAGGCTGACGGCCACCGAATCCTCTGAATCGGGCCCGGTAACAGGGCGTAATACCGGGCCCGAAACGGGGGATTTTGGCCCACTCACCCGAGGACCGACCGCCACCGACCGATTCCCGGCACACATATTCGTGTAAAACTCAAATTTTTTATGGTAAGAAAACTCCTCATTACACTAACGGTTATGCTGGGCGCCTGCCTCTCGGCCTTTGCGCAGCAGCTCCAGGTAACCGGAACGGTCAAGGACCACACCGGAAATCCGGTTGCAGGTGCCACCATCCTGGTCGAAGGATCGACCACGGGTACGACCTCGAACGCTGATGGCAGCTACTCTATCACGGCTCCCTCGGATGCCACTCTCCTCGTCTCTTTCATCGGCTATCAACCGCAGCAGATCGCTGTAGCCGGCAAATCCAGAATCGACATCACCCTCAAGGAGGACACCCAGTCCATCGACGACGTCATCGTCGTCGCATTCGGTACGGCCAAGAAAGAGGCCTTTACCGGATCGGCTACCGTGATCAAATCGGACGACATCGCCAAATCGCAACAGTCGAACGTTGCCCAGGCGCTGGCCGGTAAGGTCGCCGGTGTGCAGCTGACGAACTCGTCGGGCCAGCCCGGTGCTGCCCCCGACATCCGCATCCGCGGTTTCAGTTCGCTCAACGCAGGCAACAGCCCGTTGTGGATCGTGGACGGCATGCCCTACTCGGGAGACCTGAACAACCTCAACCCGAACGACATCGAGTCGATGACCGTGCTCAAGGACGCCGCCTCGAATGCACTTTACGGTGCCCGCGGTGCCAACGGCGTCGTGATGATCACGACCAAGAAGGCCAAGTCGAAGGACGCCATCATCACGGTCGATGCCAAATGGGGAGTAAACTCGCGCGCCGTTAAGGACTACGAGTATATCACCAATCCCGCGCAGTTCTATGAAACGCACTACAATGCCCTGAAGAACTATTACCTCGACTCGGGCATGAGCACCATGGAAGCGCACCTGAAGGCCAACCAGAACCTCACCGGCTCGGCCAACGACGGCGGTCTGGGCTACATGGTCTACACCGTTCCCGAAGGACAGGAGTTCATCGGCATCAACGGCAAGGTCAATCCGCAGGCGACGCTCGGACGCCGCCTCGTATACGAAGGCCAGGAATACTACGTACGCCCCGACGACTGGACCGACGCCGCATTCCGCACGTCGCTGCGTCAGGAGTACAACATCAGCATAGCCGGATCGGGTGACAAAACTTCGGTCTATGCTTCGTTCGGATACCTCAACAACGAAGGTATCGCCTACAATTCGGACATGGATCGCTTCACGACCCGTCTGAAACTCGACTACCAGGCAAAAGACTGGCTCAAGATGGGAGCCAACGCCACCTACGCCCGCTTCCACTACAATCAGATCGACGACGACGGTTCGAGCGGCAGCTCGGGCAACGTCTTCGCCGACGACCATCGGCCCGATCTATCCGCTCTATATCCGCGACGGAAACGGCAACATCCTCTACAACGAAGACGGCATCAAGCTCTACGACTACGGCCAGAACGCCGGCATGGAGCGCTCGATCTTCACCAACAGCAACGCCCTCTCGGAGTCGCGCCTCAACACGCAGGCCTCCGAAGGAAACGCCTTCAACGGAACGGCCTTCTTCGACATCTCGTTCCTGAAGGACTTCAAGTTCACGTTCAATGCGGGTGTCACGCTCGATGAAACCCGCTCGACGGTGATCAAGAACCCCTACTTCGGACAGTTCGCCAGCGAGGAAGGTCTGCTCTCGAAAGGCCACTCGCGCCAGCTGGAGTTCAACACGCAGCAGATTCTGAACTACACGAAGCAGATTGGCCAGCACAACGTCAATGTGATGGTCGGTCACGAATACTACAATGCCAACACCTATGCGCTCTCGGCCAGCAAAAGCCACATGCTCACCGAGGACAACGATGAGCTGGCAGGTGCCATCATCGACAAGCAGAGCGCATCGTCCTATCGCACGGAGTACAACAACGAGGGTTACTTCGCCCGCGTGATGTACGACTACGCAAGCAAATACTTCTTCTCGGCATCGTTCCGCCGCGACGCCTCGTCGCGCTTCCATCCCGACCACCGCTGGGGTAACTTCTGGTCGCTCGGCGGCGCATGGATCATCACGCGCGAGGACTTCATGGCCAACACCCAGAGCTGGCTCGACAACCTGAAGCTGAAGGCCTCGATCGGTTCGCAGGGTAACGACAACATCGGTAACTTCCGCTATACGAACACCTACACGATCGAGAACGCCAACGGTGAGGTTTCGACGGTATTCAACGCCAAGGGTGCCGAGAACATCACCTGGGAGACCAACACCAACTTCAACGCCGGTATCGAGTTCAGCCTGCTGCAGGGCATGATCTCCGGTGGTGTCGAGTACTTCCTCCGCAAAACCACCGACATGCTGCTCTCGTTCCCCGTACCGCCCTCGATGGGTTACTCGTCGTACTACGCCAACGTGGGTGACATGCACAACAGCGGTATTGAAATCGAACTCAACTACACCCCGATCCGCCGCGAAAAGCTGCAGTGGGACATCAACCTCAACATGACCCACCTGCGCAACCGCATCACGATGCTCCCGGCCGAGCGCCGCAACAAGGTGGTCGAGGGATACGAGGGTTACGTCAGCGGCACGACCTTCTACGGCGAGGGCCTGCCGATGTACACCTTCTACATGAAAAAATATGCAGGTGTTTCGGACGAGGGTAAGTCGATGTGGTACATGGACGAGACCGACTCGGAGGGCAACCTCACGGGGCGCCGTGTGACGACCACCGAGTTCGCCAAGGCTACCGACTACCTCTGCGGCGATCCTATTCCGGATCTCTACGGCGGTTTCGGCACCTCGCTGAACTTCTACGGCTTCGACCTGAGCGTGGCATTCACCTACCAGATCGGCGGTCTGGCCTATGACTCGGGATATGCGGCTGCCATGTACTCGCCCGCCAACAAATCGACGGGTATGAACTGGCACAAGGACATCCTGAACGCCTGGACCCCCGAGAACTCGACGTCGAACATTCCGCGTCTGCAGTACGAGGACCAGAACCAGAACGCCCAGTCGGATCGTTTCCTGATGGACGCCAGCTACCTCAACCTGCAGAACATCAACTTCGGATATACGCTGCCCTCGAAGATCACCCAGAAGTTCGGTGTCGATCGGGTGCGTATCTACCTCGCCTGCGAGAACGTCTACTATTGGTCCAAGCGTCAAGGATTCGATCCCCGCTACTCCTATTCGGGAGCTACGTCTCAGGCAACCTATTCGCCGGTTCGTACGATTTCGGGCGGCATCAACATTCAGTTCTAACGCTTAAACCGGAAATTACGCAATGAAAAACATATTGAAAATATCGGCTGCGGCAGTTGCAATGACCTTACTGCTCAACAGCTGCATCAAAGAAGCCACACCCACGGATGTAGCTACGGAGGATCAGGTGACCCTCGAGACGCAGGTCCGCGGTATCCCGGCCGCCCTCGTACAGGCCGGTTCGACGGGCTATGCACAGCAGGGCGCTGCCTGGGACTTCTCGCTCCCGGCTATCCACATCGCTACGGAATCGATGACCGGTGACCTGGTCGTAACGGGCAACATCGGCTACGACTGGTTCGGACAGTGGGGCACGAACGACGCACTCGGTGCAGATTACGCCGTAGGAGCCCTCACCTGGGACAACTACTATACGTGGATCATGATGGCCAACAACGTGATCAACCTGATCGACGCATCGGATCTCTCGGCTCTCGATGCCACGGAGCGTTCCTACCTGGGCTTTGCCTACGCCTACCGGGCCATGTTCTACTTCGATCTGGTACGCCTGTACGAGTTCAAGGAGAATACGGTAACCAAGGCAGACAACCTGCTGGGACTCGGCGTGCCCATCGTCCTGCCCTCGACAACCGAAGCCGAGGCCAAGAACAATCCCCGCGCCAAGGTGGACGACATCTACGACACGATCATCTTCCCCGACCTTGACACGGCCGAGGAGCTGCTCTCGACCTTCACGCCTTCGGACAAGTACACCATCAGCCTGCCGCTCATCTACGGTATGAAGGCCCGTGCCTACCTGGAGCGCGGTACGGCAAAGAACGATGCTGAAGCCTACAAGAAGGCTGCCGAATATGCCCGCAAGGCCATCACCGCAAGCGCCTGCACGCCGCTGACGCAGGAGCAGT
>ENA-OPNV01001554-OPNV01001554.1-human-gut-metagenome-genome-assembly--contig:-NODE-1554-length-9591-cov-9.487731_pt1 | contig 9591 bp, 10 predicted proteins | sample MGYA00241542_ERZ501781 | MGnify/ENA primary metagenome ERZ501781 (study PRJEB25962, sample SAMEA2042609) | human gut metagenome | biome: human gut; feature: human-associated habitat; material: faeces...
AAGTCCTGTATTCATATAATTTTGCGTTTGTCGTGATTTGCAAAGTTACTGAAAATCAGCGACTTGACCAACTTTTTATAGTTAAGTTTTCATAAGCATTTCTTAATATAAGTTATTGATTTACAGACGATTAAATGTTAATTTAACGCGGTATTGTTTTAAAGTGGGCTCAGATATTAATATTTGCTGCAAAGTTAAAGAAAACTTTGATGTCTCACAATACGGGGGTAGCCGATGGCTTACTATTCAACTATTTCTAGTTACTCTTCTTCTTCTGTTCCAAGGCTTCTTTCCTCCACTAGATGATAATACGCCACAATTACTTCCCTTATCTGCGTATTAGTACACCTTCTTGCCTCTTTAGCAAGTAAATTCATGATGCAATATGTGAAAGTAGCCATGATACAAACACCGAGAATTAATACTATAATATTCTCTGCCCAGCTGTATATCACTTTACCACTCCAGTTGCTTTGCCACTGATTGAAAACCTCAAACCAACTTCTCCACATGGTAAAATGCTTGATTAGTAAACTCACAAACAACAACAAGACGGGCAGCATCAATCCCTCATATATCGCTCTCAACACCCAAAAACGAGAAATATACACAAACCGATTTCGACAATCCTCATCTTGAGAGTTGTCCAATCTCATCCACATATACGAAAAAGCAACTTTCTTATTTTCCTCTATCAGTTTTGTAATCAACTCATCTTTGAATGTAAAATGTGTCGCAGCCTCAGAAAACATAAATTCAAAATCGGCATCTTTATCCCTTTCCCAAAAATGCTTCATCAGCCAATAGCGAATTTGCTTACCCGCTATCCAACTTATCATCCCCAACACATATGCGATAACAATACATACTATCACAGATAATGTTACTTGCTCCTTATGAAACACAAAATCTTTAAAGCCAGAAAAAGTATATATCAAAACACCCAACATTGTCGTACCAGAAATCAAGTACGACATATCAAAGATGTTTAACGCACCTGTAACTGTGTCAAATTGCTTTTGAACATTCATATCAATTCGTTTGTCATTATCTTTGCCATGCCGATGAAAGTAAAGTTCCTCCGTCGCTCATAAGCTTCTTTGTTATGGATAGTTTATCAATTCCTATTCTACTTTAAGAAAAGCAGATACATCATCAAATAAGTCTGCATCCAGCTTCATGTCATTCTTACATATAATCTCAAGCTTGATTTTTGTCTGTATTAAAGGATTATTGACGGAATAAAGATATTCATTCAAAGCCCTCAACTCCTGAACTAACCATTCATGCTTTTTCATCATCCAACGACATATCAGGGTACATTTGTCATTCTCACACTGAATGCCATTAACATTTTCAGGCCCATCCATTATATTTATCTCTATCCTTCCATCATTCAAACAACAGTTACATCCTTCGCATTTTTCTGTATTTTTGATGGTTGTTAAATACTTTACATTTAAATACAACCTGACGATGAGAATCTCCGTTATGGGTTTATCATATAAAGGCATGTAGATATTCTGCTCTATAAAATTACCTTTTTCATCCAAACAAGGAGTTTCATAATCTGCATCAAACTCGAGCTTATCGGTAATTAGATGTGAAATCCAATGGAATCTTGAAATACCAGCCATGAAACTTATGTTCTGGCGCAACAAATGATAATTGACTCGATCGTTGGCAACATCAAAAAGATCAGCCAAACGAATCAGTATCATTAAATATTTCAGACTTACCGTATCTCTTTTGGCCCTAGACTTCAATCCATACACATCCTTATAATCCCAACAATGACTCTCAGAAACCTTAGCAACAAAAGAAACAAGTGTAGGTTCCAAATAACTCAACAAAGAATGAGCCTTAGATAGGATAAAGTCAGCACTTTCCATGTGATGCCTTACTCTGGTTCTATCACTAAAAAAATCATATACAGCTTCAAATACCTCTACCAGATGATTGCCAGCTTCTTTAAAATGAACATTTCTTTTTCTCTTTTTCTCTATCTCATCATTATGCACAGGATTATCTTCGCCCAACTTGAAGAATTCGTCAACAGCATTTTGCATTTTTAGAATTTGCTCTGATACAAAGTCAAATGTATTGCTATTGGCAGAACCTAAAATATATAAGTCAGGATGAATCACCATACTAATATCATGCAAGTAACATGATAAAAACAAGATATAGTAATCAATTGGCTTTAACACGAAATAATCTATGGTTCTTACAATGTGTACCGCATTATTGACTAGCGTCACAGCATGCTCTTCATTGTGCAAGGTATAAGAGTTCAAGAATTTTGAGCCATTATACCACAAGCCCTTGGTGATTCGATGAGTCTGAATCAAGCTATCTATCCAATCAGGATTCTTAACGAAGGAGATGAATGTACCTAACACCCCTAAAAGCGACATATCAACATTCATCTGATTAGAAATATCTTCATTGTTGATATTCTTCACGAATGCAACGAAATCGTCGAAATCAAAATGTGGGTTTCTCAACCTCAACAAGATGCGCAACTCTGTATAACATAATTTCTTTGAGTTGGATTTTACAAACGAATAATCGTCAGAACATCTGACACCTATCGATTCGGAATAATAAGCATTCAATATTTTACGTCGGAAATCAGGAGAGTTCTTATCTACGAATATTGTATATTTCTCTATTCCCAAAACAGAATAATCTTTTAAATCCTCCTGATTATGCAGATTCTCCAAGTTACTTATATTATCCAGGAACTCTTTAAATTTCTCAAATTGAGTAGCCTGCTTCAAATCCCTATTTCCTCTATAGTTTCCATTCATCCCCCGTTTCAGCGAAGCATATTTATCTAAATAAAGCCCCTTCATCGCTAGTGAATTCTCTACATCCTTACGATAATACAGATTCTTTATTTCGCCTTTATGAGTACATAAAGATTCAAAATTCCTTACTACTTCTCCTATTTTATCCGCATTTGATGATGAAAGTTTTTCTATAAGTAACCGATATTTCGACTGAAAGATTTCCTCTTCGGTTGCTTCAAGAAAATCCTTTAACGCATTTAGACTTTCTCTATCATTTTCTTTTTTATATTTATTTTCTTCATCTTGTATCTTTTGAATAAAATCCTCCATCATTTTTTCTCCAGAATTTGATTCTGTTTTCAATCTGAAGAGATTTACACGATAAAGGAAGTATTTTTTGTATCGTTTCAGCCATTTGAGTCTTGAAATATCCTTCTCTTTCATCTGACCCTTTCCTGCATTCGAATCATCCTCTTTCTTTTTAAGTCTTTGAATTTCTGCATCAACCACCATTTTGATTGCACAAAGTTTTTTGAATGAAATAGAATCATCTATATCATCTAAACTCCAAAACATGCCGCCGGTTTTAGATATTTCCCTAGGTATATTCTCAATACCTTCTAGATGGTTATCAGCATCATCTATATAACTACATGAGCTTTTTTCATCGTTATGAAATTGCACCTTATAGTTTAAGTTTTCCTGGAATTTCTTACAGTTTGCTGGCAGGAAATTATAAACATCACAGTCTCCACCATCCTTATCTTTAAAAAGGTCATCTAATGAGTCATTGAGCTGTTTTATCCTTTCTTTAAATTCACTCTTACCCAGTTCTGACTTTATATAAATTACAGAGTCATCTACATAAAAATAAGCATCTCCTTCGAATATTTCTTTCCTCATCATTTCCTTTCTAACAGCCAGCATGCAGAGATTACCAAAGAAATATGACTGAGGCAAACCTTGTGGAATGCCACAATTCATATAGAACCCACTTATATCCTCTGTCTTATCTATATAATATTCATCTGCCCATGATTCGAGGTAAGTCTTATCAATATCAAAATAAAGTAACTTCGCAATCGCTACTTTTAAAGTTTCAATATCACCATTACCACCCTTACCATTATTTTCACTACCAAAAGTAGCGGAAAGCTTATTTACAATCAGATTATATAGATACTTAGGGGAAACCGTTGGAAAGAAGTTTTGTATGTCAAGACATACCTCTGTCAAATAGCGATGGCTATTCTGATAGGTACGACAATGCTGTACAACATCATCAGAAAAAGACTTATATTGATTCTTCCAGTTTTTAAACAAGTATTTTACATCAGTGCTAGGCAGATTGCCATAGAAATTATGTGGAATCAGTTTAGACAGTTCAGAAAGGTTACGTATCCCATATGAATCATCATACATCAATTTTGCCAAAATGCAAACCATGCAGATCATATCTATCAAACGGGCAGAGTGCATCGGGCGATAAACCAATTTATTCCCTTCAACCTTCTTCATCTTGAAATATACAGAAATGCCGAAAAGAACTTTCTTCTCTGTATCCAAAATTTCATTAAGTCGCTTCTCGCAAGCCTGTATCACCTCCAGAATTAGCTTTGAATTATATTTGTCACCCAAAGCATAGAATAGTTCAAGGTTATTTTTTGCTATGATATTATCGCTTGTTCCTTTTACAGGAATCACACAATCTAGAAGACCTTTCTCAAAGACATAAGATTCCAAACAGTAAATAGCATTATAAATATTTTCATAACTTACAATACTGTCTTTCAAGCTATTCTTCTTACGGTTATCGATTTTTGAAACAATACTATTCATGAAAATACCCTTTCCATATTTTTTTAAGTTTGTCTATAAAGACAAGTATAGGCTGTTGATGAACATCATCCTGTTCTTCATCCACAAACTTACAATACATAGAAAACAACATCAGTTTGTCTTTTCTCACCGCAATCGTAAAACCATCCTTTACATGAAGAAGATGATCAAACTTACTCCATTCCAAAGTCATTTTGGGACGAGCATATTCATTAAAAGATAAGACGAACAGATCATTAAATATAAATTCTGCCTTTTTATACTCAGCGTCTAGCTCTTGTAATTGGTTGACAGCTACTACAATGTTAGTAAAAAAGAAAAACAAATCAACCAGCTTCTCCTGATAGCCAATAGTTTGTTTTCTTAAATAGCTCCAAGTATTACCAAATTGAGAATTACATGATACAAAGTATGCAAATCCAAAAAGTGGCTCATCTTGAGTTACTATCAATTTTACGATTTGTTTCACATCCCGTTTTTTGTCAACATTATCTACAAGAAGATTCAAAAAAAAGTTCAGAACCTTTAATTGATGCTTTTTATTACGAATAGAACTATCCTTTTCAAAAGAATCACTATGCGCATTTTCTTTCGTTGTCTCCTCAAGTATTTCATCTTCCTCTTCTTCAAGCTGTTTTTGAATATCAAGCTTAAACAAAAAAGCAGAATAAGCAGGAATCTTGTTTTTATTATTCTTTTCCTGTGGCATAATTATTCTTATAATATTCACTATAGTCACTTACCTCTAGCGGCAGTTTTTCACATCTCAAAAAAACACAGAGATTAATAAAGAAACGCTGAAGCTGTTCATAAGCCTTTCGCCCGGCATCATCATTGTCTGGATACATGTGCAGGCGGAACTTGTCCAACATCATCAAATCCAGTTTTGGCAAAATAGTAGAACTCGGAATCGCCAATGCCTTTTTACCCGCAGACAACAATGCCAGGCAATCTGTAATACCTTCGCTGATATACAAATCATCCCCTCTTTCCAGCGTATTTAGAACCGGTAAATTATAAAGTCTAGTTTTCTGAGACGAAACAAACTGAAAACGAGGCACTTTCTTGTCTGCAGCCCCTAAATATCGTGTTTGCAGTCCCACTAAATTACAATCCACGTCATAATATGGAATTATCAAACACGGAGTAAATATACTAAGATATAGTGTTTGGGATATAAATCCACTTTTTATTAACGTTTCTTGCGGAAACGAATCTTTCAAATTCTTTAGAAGTTCCCAAGGCTCATCTAGAGACACGATGTTCAAAGACTTAATGACTGTAGGATTTAATTTTCTTTCATCAAACAAGAATTTCTTTCCTGTAGCAGTCAGATTACAATGATTAAGAATATACTGTGCAACCTCGGTAACAAATATTTTTTCTTTCTCTACAGGTTTCTTTATTATTCGTTTTGGTATAACCAGAGTTTTTGATCTTCTAGGCACATTTTCCAGATAAATCCCAAACTGACTGCATAACCATTCGCATGCTTTGACAAAACTCAAATTTAATTCGGTCTCAACAAATTTTATAGCATTGCCACTATTGTGGCAAGCAAAGCAATACCAACGATTACGGTTCTCCCCAAAGAACCCCATACTAGGATGATGATCATCATGTGCAATACACAATGCTCTATGATACTTCACTACAATTCCTAATTTTTTAGCAACCTCTTCACAGGAAAGTTCATTTAGCTTTTCAACTACACTTTTAGGAATATAAACCATAATTCAAAAAAAGATAATAAAGTTTGTATAAGCATCCATCCCCTATAGCAATACAACTTTCTCCCCAATGTTTACTGTGGATACAGAGTATTAAAAAATGGACTTTTTCGATTTTTAAACAAATCTAACCAGAAGAGACTCCCGCGAATTCAACAAGACATAATCCCTCCTTTCAGCTACAATCATGTCAAATGCTATATTTATAACATTTATTCACCCAAATATCAATATCTCCGGGACCCGCACAACATGGCGAGGGCTTTGATACCCCGCCAACCTTAGAGCGTAGCGGTTCTGAGAACTGTAGGGCGGTTTCCCTCTTCTTCCCTGAGGGGAGAAGACTGAGATGAGAGGTGGAGCCTTCCTTAGGGGTAAGGAAGGTTTCTGTCCCCTGTAAGGGGAACCGAAGGGGTCGTAAAGACTTTTAAGCCCATCAAGAATATCAAAAGAAATTAGTCATGACTATTAGGTTTTACCCTAAACATAGCCACAGTGTTTGAAAATTCTGCAACAATATCTAAAACATTCGGATTATCTTTTCGAATAATTAAAGCTGCAAAATTTTCAATTCCCTCCATATCTTCGATACTGACAGGCATCAAAATAAACTTATCTTTCATTTGATAAGAGGAAAACCAATATTCAAACAGACGGCTTCGCATATGCTGCTTACCATCCCCACTCTCACAAATATACAAGAGAGCTGCTTCGTTCATATTAAAGAAGTTCTCTATGATAAGCATCACCGTATCACGCATTTTCAAGTCTCGTGGAGAAGGTATTTTATTTACATTGATGATAGAAAAGACATATGATTCTGCATTTTCAATGATGTCATCATCATCAAAGCCAATAGCAAGTACCACACCAAAATCACTTTTAAAGCGATAAGTTCGAGACGTTTCATGCCAATAAACCTCATAAGGAGCAGAAGCATTAATTATATCCAAAGGAAGTGGTTTTCATTACCAAACATTTATATATTTAGGATATACCCCCGTTCGTTCCTTATATTCCTCACAAAGGCTCTTAGTAATTTCAGCTACACGAGCCTTTTTACGCTCTTTTGCCGCCATAAATCTTTTCATAGCAGCTTCACGTTTTTCCCAAAATTCTTTATCTAATGTATCCATAATAGTTCTCCTTTTAAATTCTTTAATTGCAATCTGCCGCAAAAATACGTTTTTTCCTCGAAACCACCAAGAAAATCAAAAGAAATCTGCAACTCATCAGCGAATTACTACAAAATCAGCACTTCAATAATCCTAGCATCAATCCAAACATCAATATCTCCAGGAGTACGTGAATAAGGATTCGGATACATCAAGGCATTCCCCTGACCTTTCAGGACACAGCACCTCAATCCATCCTCCCTGAGCATAGAAAAGAGCTTGCTCGCCACAGCATTCACCTTCATGTTCTGCCTGCGAATCTGTTGCGCCTTACCCATCCAAGTCATCAGCAGTTCCCTCCCTATCGGGTTCTGCTTCAACTCCTCAGGATACTCCTTTCCCAGTCTCTCAATACCCTCAAAACAAAGCCCCAGCAACGCCTGCTTAGAAGCAAAGGAATAAAGTTCCTGCCAGTCCATACCAGTAATCACCCTACTCATATCCTCCTTACTTCCAAGGCAATACTTCAGAAAAGCGAAAATTGCAGTTATATCATTCATTCAACTATTAATCTATAATTAAACTATCAATACTACTCCACCTTTTCACATCATAATGATGAATATTTAAAACCAGATCATTTTCCGAGAAGAAAAGTTCAAAATTATCATTTCTGTTCATAAATATTCATATTTTAGAAAAACCTTTAATAAAAAGAATTTAGTTACATGAACTGGTTATACGTTCTATTTCTTCAACTAGCTTCAAATATATTCTTTCCTGAGCCGATTTTTCAAGTTCAGAAAGTGTAGTTTTTGGATCATTAATTGCCTTGAAATCTCCCAATTCCGTCTTTTCAAAAAGACTAGGTTCCACAAGCAGACACAAAATTGTTGTATCTTCTCCCTATTGCATTCTTCCATTTTCTCTAGTATTTTTTTGCACGATGAAGAGTTCTTTCACACTCTTTCTGCCAGTCTCGCCATTCAGCGAACCCAGGAAGAGTAAAGGTGACAGCAGGAGTACCACAGTGTAGGATTTTAATCTATTTTGTAATTTCATGATAAGGGTCGAAGAAGAGAGGATAAATTACACCATACAACCCTTGCATAAAGTATATTCTAGGCGAACGAACACCACTTTCTCTTGAAGCCATTTGCTTCTTATGCGAATCGGTAACAGACAAGAATTCTTGACGTCATCATTACTGATGACATTCCAAGGTTCTACAGATAAATCATCTCGCAACTGTTCGATGTCATCATCAAAAATCTCTATACTCATGCCGTTACCATACCTTTTCTGCGTTCTACATTCTTGGCATGACGCTCAGCATAATAGCTATACATCGTGTCCAATGACAGAGGATTTACCGAGCGTTCATAAGGTTTCAGCCCCTCGCGTTTCTCACACCAAGGCAATTCAGAGTGAGTCAAGAATATGAGGTAATTCTGTGATTTGCTACCATATTTCAGTACTATTTGTTCCAACAATTGGATTTCATCATCGCCAAGCCCTAATTGCTTAGTCACCTCGCCGAGAGCTTCATCTATAACATCCTCAGTTGTTTCAAAATCTGCTGGTGTAAGATGCTCACACATGTTTCTATTCTTCCACATATTATATATAGTAGGGTAAACCGGACCATTTACCCATGCTTGCGGAACATCTGCAAACAGTTGTCTTTGGCGACCAAAGAACACCATACTCCAAGCTTGCGCATAATAAAGCAACTTTTGGAGTTTCAAAGGGCTAACCGTCATCTGTTTCGTCAACAAAGACAAAGCGATATAGCGTGCAACCTTTTTTATATCGAATATTCTTTCATTCATTATAACCTTCTCCTTTTAAACGTTTAACTCTGCCGCAAAAGTACGCTTTTTTCTCGAAATCACCAAGCAATTAACAAGAAATCTGCAAGTTATCAGCAAATAACCACGAAATCAACCGTAAACTATAAACTATTAACTGTAAACTATAAACAGCTATTCCCTACCTCAGCAAGCTATAGTAAGGCGGTCCCAGCCCGCATAAACCTGGCGAAGACCTTTGATGGTCCGCCAACCTTAGAGCGTAGCGGTTCTGAGAACTGTAGGGCGGTTTCCCTCTTCT
>ENA-OPNV01001557-OPNV01001557.1-human-gut-metagenome-genome-assembly--contig:-NODE-1557-length-9580-cov-1.721260_pt1 | contig 9580 bp, 10 predicted proteins | sample MGYA00241542_ERZ501781 | MGnify/ENA primary metagenome ERZ501781 (study PRJEB25962, sample SAMEA2042609) | human gut metagenome | biome: human gut; feature: human-associated habitat; material: faeces...
AAATCTCTTTTGGAGTCTTGATAGCTTCGCCTCCATGATTAAAACGTTCAATGTCCAGCCGATTTTCATTGCCAGCCGGAGGAGCGTTTGGTCATTTTCATAGGTCTTGTAAAAATCGCGCATCCGGCGCACGTTGCGTGGGGAAAAGCCTGTGCGGTCAGGGAAATTCGCCTGCAAAAATTCTGCGGCAGCGACGGCTGCGCCCTTCTCCGGGCGCTGGCTGATGGCCTTGCCGATGGCGTACACTTCGTCCATCTGCGGAAGATTCTGCGCAAGAATTGCGGTCAATTCCCGGTACATCGTGCCGTAATCTACAGGTTTTCTGACGTTCATAGCTTCTCCTTTCCGCGCCGCTGCGCATCGTATATTTCGTCGTTTTGCGAATAGCCTGCTACAATATTTTGTGGTATGATTGCCCCGTTCGTTTGATTCTTGCGAAGGGAGAGCAGCCATGCAGTACACCGATAACGAAGCCGCCCTGATCGGCGGCCTGATTTCAACCTATTTCTTTCAGCCTGCCGTGTCCGCATCCTTGAAGGACGCTTATAGCCGTGTTTTGGAGCATCTGCATCAGAATGCCCTCACTTCTTCTGACCTACAGCAGATCCGAAAGGCTGTGAATTTTCTGATGCCCATGTGCCAAGCAAACCGGCAGACCCAGCGGGAGCTTATGGGTATCAATGCACGGACAACAGCGCTTTTGAATATCTCCCGATGACGGCAAGCGCCATTTTATAATCAGTAAACAGACAGAGCGAAAAAACGGCGTCAATGTCGTTTCTTCGCTCTGTTTCTTTTCCTGTCTGACTTCTTATTCAGACTCATGCGGCAGTGTGCCGTATTCCTTGAATGCCTCGATTCGATGGTCGTTCGTGAGCGACTGCATCATCTGTTTGGCACTGGCATTTAACCGCAGGAGCCGTTCGCTTTGCGGTATGCCCTGGCGGATCAGCTCGGCGTTGATGCTTTCCATATTTGCAAGCACGATCAATTGCTGCAGGCTTGCTTCATCCCGGATATTGCCCTTGGAGTCCGGATGCGCCTGCCGCCATTCTTTTGCCGTAATTCCAAACAGCGCGACGTTCAGCACATCCGCTTCGTTGGCGTATGTATAACTCTGCCGCTGCGGCGTCACGTCCGGCGGGATCAGCATATCTTTGATCGCGTCGGTGTGTACCCGGTAATTGATCTTTGCCAGCGTCCGGTTGAGGTTCCAGCCCAGCGCGAGACGGCTGTTCTCATCGTTTTTCAGCCGCTGATAATCCTTGATGATATACAGCTTGAATTCAGCTGAGATCCACGAGGCGAATTCAAATGCGATATCCTTTTGCGCAAACGTGCCGCCATAGCGTCCAGCTTTTGAAACGATCCCGATGGCCCCGGTCGCCTCAACCCATTTCTTTGGAGACATGGTAAACGCATTCGAGCCGGCCTGCGTTCTAAACCCGTCGAATTCGACGGGTTTGAAATCCGGGTTATTGAGCTGCTCCCATAGACCGAGGAATTCGATTGTATCACGGTTGCGCATCCAGTTTTTTATCACGTCATCCGGCGCATCGCTTTTGTACCGTGCAATATCCGTCAGTGAAATATAGTCGTTGCTATCGCCGGTAGAAAGAACCGTGATCTCCGTTCCTTTGGCATGAATACTGTCCCTGAATTTCTTTTGTGCGGGCATATATTTCTCCCCTATCTGTGCTGCTTCTTAAATATGATCTCATAAGTTATATCTATTATACTGAATATGGCGTTTTCCGTCGAGAGTAAAAATGTGCTTGCGTGTATTTTTTCGTACCGCTGATCTTGCGGCTTCTACATACCGCACATCTCATCCATTTTCATATCATCCTCAGACATCTCTCTGCGCATATAGGCATCGAACTGTTCCGAATACTGCTCGTACTTTTCGCCGCCGATTTCCTTCAGAAAGTCCTCCTTGAACACCCACAGGGGATATTCGCAATAGCCGCTGATCTTGCTGTGGCCGGTATCCTGCGCGATTTCGTCGGAAAGGAGCTGCGGCGCGAACGGGCAGTTGTTGGTGTCAATGAATGCGCAGTTTTTCAAGGTGAGGAAGTCCCCGAAGGACACTGTAAGGACGGCGTATTGCTCGGTCACGTTCTCTTTCTGATCCACTTCATCGAGAACAATCGCCAGCCCCGGCATTTGCTTCCCCATGTAATCGCGCGTGTCATACAATTCGACCCGCGGCTTCAGTCGGATTTTCCCGCCCGTATAATATTCCGAAATTTCAAATAACATAGGTTCCTCCTTCAAAATGTCCAACAGGGCAAAGAAAAGCGCAGTCGCTACGACCGCGCCTTTTTCTGCCCTGTTTATAATATCCGCACCATCTGCTCATAGAGCAGAACGTACTTTTCATCAATGATCCGATTGTCATGGTAATGTCCAAACAGCCAGTAGTGGAATCGGCTATAGTTGCGGACTTCTTCCAAAAAGTCCGTCAGCTTATCTGGCTTGAAATTGGCATTAATCTTCTGCTGAATTGCTGTCGGTGCGCAGTGTGTGATGATGTAATCGGTCTTCCAGTCCAGTCGTTCCAACGTCTGCTGGGCTTCGGCATATTCCTTGCCGGACGGCAATTCTTCCAGCCACCACGAAATATGGTTGATGCGGAACTGTCCACGATTGCGGCGCAGAGAATCGTACCGTTCGTAAAAATCCGGGCTGTCCATGTCCAGAATCCCGTCCGCAATGTCGTGGCTCTGTGCGCCGCCCATTGTGAAGAACGTGCGGCCTTGCAGCTCGAACGCCTGCCCGCGCATCAGGTGAATGACGTGCGGGCGGATCTTATGCACCTTTCCGCCGTGCCATTCCTCCACGGGATATTCGTTCAGCGCATCGAAGTTTTCATGATTGCCGTCCAGGAACAAGACAGTGAACGGCAAAGCTTCCAGTCGGTCGAGCTGCGGATCGTCGCTCTTGTCGCCGTTCCAGACACAGCCAAAATCGCCGCAGACGATCATGTAGTCATCCTTCGTCATCCCGGCCTGTTCCGGAAAGTATTGCGGCTGAAATCGGAGAGTGTTTCCGTGAAGGTCGCCGGTTGCGTAAATCATTTTCATCGCTCCAATCGTTGCTTGATTTCCGCGCCGCCCTTGATCTGCACCAGAATCTCTTCGGCGGAGAGGACGGTCACGCGCTCTACGATCTGCCGGACGGCGTTTTCGTTCCATTCTGGGATCGTGGATGTAGCGTTTTCTATAGCTTGCTCCGCCTGCTTCATGCGGGTGCAGACGCGGTCAGCATCCAAGCTGCTTTGCAGGATTTCTTCCTTCTGCTTTTTGAGCGCAGTCTGCTCGGCAAGGATTTCCGCGAACTGCGCGTTGCAGGCTTCTTTATCCTCTGCATCGATAGCTTCGGCCAGCAGGCGCTGGAACTGCTCGTCGAGCTGCACCAAGCGGCTTTCAATGTCAGCAAGGCTCATGGTCTGACCCTGCACCGGCAGAAGCTCTAAGGAAACTGCATTCTTGATAAGGTCGAGCAGGGCAGGTTTATTGCTCATGGCGGAGTTGATGGCTACCAGAATTGCATTTTGCAACGGTTCTTCCTTGATCGTCGGGGAATCATGGCAGTATTTTGTGCCATAGTTCAGGCGGCTGGTGCAGCGCCAGACGGGATATTTTCGTCCGAGGGATGTCCATGTGCAGCGCCGGTAAAGCGTCCCGCACTCGCCGCACACGAGCCTGTCCGACAGCGCGTATTTGCTCGTATAACAAGAGCGTCCTGTCACAGCCGTTTTGGATGGGCTGCGCAGGGCGCTTCGCCTTGCCATTTCTGCTTTCACTGCATTGTACTGCTCCCGGCTGACGATGGCTTCATGGTGGTCAGGCATATAGTATTGCGCCATCTGTCCAACGTTTTTGATAACCTTCTTGCTGATCACATCTGTCCGGAATGTTTTCTGGAGCAGGACATCGCCGCAGTATTTCTCATTTGTAAGGATGCTCTTGATGGATGTCGCTGTCCATTTTGATTCTCCGAGAACCGTTTTGATCTGATTTTCCTCCAGCCAGTCTTTCAGATTGCGCAGGCTGGCGCCGCTCTCATATCGCTTGTAGAGTTCACGCACGATTTCTGCTTGTTCTGGTATGACGCGGAATTTGCCCTCTGTGTCTTTTTCATATCCGTAAAGTCGGTAACAGGGAACCTTGAGCGTTCCGACTTTCGCGTGCATCTGCCGCCCGCGCCGGATGTTGCCGGAGATGGATTCGCTTTCAGACTGCGCCATCGCGCCGTACATCGTAATCATAAATTCGCTGTCTGCTGGCAGAGAATTGATATTCTCTTTTTCAAAGAGGACTCCGATGCCAAGCTGCCGGAGGATGCGCGTATAGTTGATGCAGTCGAGCGTGTTGCGGGCAAACCGCTGAATGGACTTTGTGAGGATGAGGTCGATCTTTTTCTGCTTGCACTGACGGATCATCCGCAGGAACTCCGTGCGCTTTTTCGTGGACGTGCCTGTGATGCCTTCGTCCGCGAAAATGCCAGCCATTGTCCATTCCTTGTTGGACATGATTTTGTCGGTGTAATACTCGCATTGCGCCTCATAACTGCTGGCTTGTTCTTCCTCTTTCGTAGAAACACGGCAGTACGCCGCGACTCGAAGCTGCTTTGTGACTGCAGCCGCTTGCTGCAATTCTGGCTTGGGTGGAATGATAATGACGCGCGGTTTTTCGTCTGTCATACCAAATCGTCCTTTCCGATGATCTGTCCATTTTTGAGCTGCAACCGCACCGTCTGGCGTGTCACCAGCACGGCAGAGACGGCACTCTGCAGCAGCTCCGCATTGAGTTCTGCCGTACATTCGAACGCTGTAAACAGCCGCCGCAGGCGTTCGGTTTCGTATTCTTTGTTGCCGATGGTGTCGTACTGCTCCTGTGCCAGCTTGCAGATCAGGCTTCTGGCAGCATCCTCGTCGAGCGGCTGGGTGTTCAGAATTTCATCCAATTCTACCTGCGTGCTTGTATGTGCTGATGCAGGCGGCTTTTCCGGTTGCGTAATGCGCTCTGGCTGCTCTGCCAACTTGCCGAGCAGATGTATGACCTGCTGTTCGATTTCCGGCGTAGGCGGTTTGGAGCAGACACGTTTGAGTGCTTTCTGCGCGGGTGTCCGCTCTGGCAGACGCTGCTTGGTCTGGCGCTTCTCGACGGCTGCTTCAAATAATTTTATGTCAACCAATCTCGGATAGCTGTCTGCCCCAGTGTACTTGGTGTTTTCCAAGATTCGTGCGATCATGTTCTTGTTCCAGCTCTTGCCCTCGTCATAGACGGGGCCGGTCTTTCTCATCTGTTCTGCGATTTCCTTCAGCGACGCGCCAAGCGTGTATTGCAGGAAAATGTCCTGCACGGCTTTTGCCTCCGGCTCGTTTCGGACGATCTCGCCCATGCGCATTTGATACCCAAATGGCAGCTTCCGATTTCCCATCAGCGTCTTGTCCTTTCGATTTGCTCTAGCAGCTCCAAGCCGTTTTTCAGCCGGAACCGCAGGCGCTCATTGCTGTCTACGATGATTTTTTCAACAAGCGCATCGAACAGCTCCGCATCAAAGCTGTCGAGGAAATCCGGCCCGTCCTCCAGCGCGTCCATGAGATCGCGGGTGCGGTCTGCCAGATCGTCGCTGTCGGTGTCGAGAAGCCTTGCTTTTTCCTGTTTCAGCCTGCGGAGCTGTTCGCTGAGTTTGTTATTGGATGAGATAAAAGTGTCAGGATCAACGCCGCCCGCTTGCTGAAGCTGGGCTAGGAATTGAACCTGACTGAGTGTGTCTGATATTTTCTTGTTAAGGGAGATCACGTCCTCGCTCCAGAGCATCCGACTGTAGCGGATTTTTTGGAGGTTGGAGAGCATTTGTGTGAAGATGGGGTTGCCGTTATGCTTGAGCTTGTAGTACAGACGGCAGAAAGCACTGTGGAAAGCCGCCTCTTCAATCGGGAAAGTGGGGCAATCGTCTTTGCTATTATTATGGACTCTACACATCCATTTTGTTTCGCCGCTGCGCACTTTTCGTTGAAAGGGGACATTGCAGTTTGCGCACATTATTCTTTTTTTCAAGATATTCGGCTGATAATCATCGTTATATTTCGCACCCAGTTTGCGCTTCTCGCGTAAGCGCTGTACTGCAGAATATGTATCTCTATCAATGATTGGCGTATGTGTGTGTTCGATATAATACTGAGTCTTACTTCCAGTATTTTTTATTTGCCGTGTAGGAAGTGAATCTGTTGCATATGTTTTTTGCCATAGAGAATCTCCTATATATCGTTCATTAGATAGGATATACAAGATTGTAGTGTTGTGCCATTTTCTTGTATTTTCAATGCCAAGCAGCGCATATGCTTGATTCATCTGTTCGGCAATGCTTTGTGCATTTAAGCCGGATAAATATGCTTGAAAAATCCACTTCACGAATTGCGCTTCGCTTGGTAAAATACGAAGCTGCCCATGAAACATTTCATACCCATAAGGTACAGAGGACGAAATAAATGTTCCATCCAGCATTCGTTTTTGAACGCCCCATCGAACATTGCTTGAAATCGACTCGCTGCCTTTCTGTGCCAACGATGCCATGATTGCCGTGACCATCTCACTAGACACCTTGCTGGTGTCGATGCCCTGTTCCTCGAACTGGACGCTGACGCCAAGCTCTTTGAGTTCCCGAACGGCTGCAAGGCAGTCCTTTGTATTTCGGGCGAACCTGGAGATGCTCTTGACCAGAATGCGGTCGATTTTTCCTTTCCGGCAATCCTGCATCATGCGCTGAAAATCTTCGCGCTTTTCAACCGACGTGCCGGTGATGCCCTCATCGGCGTAAATATCGACCATTTCCCAATCCGGATTGCTGGAGATCAGTTCAGAATAGTATTGATTCTGCACGCGGTAGGAATTGAGCTGATCCTCACTGGAGGAGCTGACGCGGGCATACGCTGCGACGCGCAGTTTTCGTGCGACGAGCTCATCGTGTGCCGGGATGACTATGACGCGCTGCTGTTCCAGCGCAAGGTTTCCGTCGGTTTGCTTTTTCGCCACATTCTCACCTCCTTGCAGCAACACACACTACCACACCAAGGGCGTAATAGCTATAACCAAAACGGAGAAAAATCAAGCGTAAAGTGTGAAATTTGCACCAAGCTCGACAGCGATCCGACGCGCGATCTTTTTGATCTCAGTCTCAGAAAATCCGACCGTTCGGAGCGCTTTCAGGAGCTGACAGATTCCTAAAAAATCAATGTTTGGATTCATAAGATTCTCCTTCAGCCACGGGGCGGCTCTGATTGCGCAGAGCCGCCCCTGCTTTTGAAATTTTGATGCTTGCTCCTGTTCGACGCTTCTTCCCGGAGCCAAGGCAGCTACTGAACGGCAGCTGGCGCTGCTCACGGGTCTGCACCCCTCCGAGGATCTCTCCGAGCTGCCCCCATTACGTTCCGTTGTGGCTGGGCAGGAGTACCATTGTCCGCGGACAAGATCATTGCGAGGCAGCTTGCCAAAGCTGCTTTTGGATGGATGGGTACCGCTCGTCACCTTCTTGGGCCGTCTTTATACAGGAAATCTGTACAGGTGGTCTTCGCGCATCCTCCGCATCGCTGTTCCATTTCTGGCTCATCCGCTTGATGTCATTCAGTCGCTGGATATGTACTTTTCAAGCTGCACGAGGGGGCTTAAAAAAGATCCCCTCATGTGGTAGGCAGCGAGAACGCGCTTTTTATGCAGTTTTCAATTATTTTTTCAAAAAATTTTTTAAGCGTGAAATTCTCCGAGAAATTTTGTACTGTTTTCCATATCCCATCTGTTCTAAATCAGACTGTGTGAAGCCCTGAATGATAAATTGTGTCAACAGTTCAAGATCTTCTTGTGACAATTCCTTTAGACGTGCTGCCAATCGTTCATCCGTAATATCTTCAATCCAGCCTGTACTTGTGCTTGCCGCATAATTATCCCACCGACTGATTGCCGACAAAAACTTTTTAAAAAGCGGCGATTTATCCTCCTGACTGTTGCCGTTGTCATATTGGGCTTCTCTGAATTCCTGCGTGTGAATAGCGTAAATCCGTTCTTTCTTGAAATTTTCCCAATCGTAGTCGTGCAAGATGTTGATCTTTTCATTTGACATGCCAGCCTTTTCATATTCGACACGGAGCTGCGTCCATTCTCTTTCAAACTTTGCCTTTTCGATTGCATAATTGAATCCCATTCTGGATTCCTCCAATCTTTTGAAATTTTGAGAAAACCAAAATTTCAAAAGCGGAGGGGCGCGAATGGGGTAATAAAAATCCGTCAGCGCGCTTCGGCTGCAATTTGCAGCGTACACACACTGACGGACGCTAAAAATATTCACCAGTAGTTCCACTCGACGCCGTACAACTGCCACTTGTTTGAAAGCGGCCTTGCGGCAAGAGTGGAATCTACCGGTGTTCTGGGCTGCTGGTCACCATCGGAGGCGCAGCCCGCGCCTCTTTTCGGGGAAAAATATCATAAAACGCTCCATCCCGGCAGGAATGGAGCGCCTTAGTCGCACGGATTGCCCTCCAGCACTGCCGTTTTTTTATATGCGGCACTGAAGGTATTTCCTTATTTCATCCTCTAATAGTGAACAAAATTCGACACCATTAGAGCATTTCTGAAACAGCGGGTATTCTGTACAATACTCGTGTCGGAGGTGAACTACTGGTGTCGATTTATAATACTCCATTAGAGGAGCGTTTCGGTGAAAAATTGGAAGAATTGTGCGAGGGAAAGAATATGACGCGCGAACAGCTTGCGGATCAGGTTGGGCTTACCGCGAGGCATATCGCCGCGTTGGAACGAGGTGAGCGCCGACGCTCAATACAATGGAAAAGCTGCTGCGGACGCTTGGTGCCCCGACCGAGTGGCTCGTCTATCCGGAGTTTGAAGAGCAAAATGCCCGCTTACGCGAGATTTCCCATTTGGCGGCTACATTTTCGGACGAGCAGCAGGAATTCCTGCTCGGTATTATGCGCCTGATGCGGAAGCAGAAATATGAGGGTTAAAAATAGCGGTGTTCGCTGGAGCACCGCTATTTCTGTCTCTGCAAATATTCTTCTACTGCGCGCAGCACCTCATCTGTCAGCATCCGCTCAGAAGCAGATACTATAAAGTTCTTTGTCTGCTCACCGGACAGTACGTCTGTAAACAGCGTATCCGCAGAGCACTGGAGTGCTGCAGCGATTCTTGAGCAAAGGACGGCACTTGGCTTGGCCTGCCCTAATTCGATTTTTGATATGTACTTCTGGCTGCAGTCGACGCGCTCTGCAAGTTCATCCTGCGACATCGCTTTTTGCTTCCGCAGATAATGTATGTTTTGACCGAAGCGGCGATAGAACGCTACGGCTTCCTCATCAGTGAATCGTTTCCATGGCATAATTATACTATTTCCGGTATTCTCAAAAAAACACATCGCCTTGTGTGTTTTTTCAGAACTATTTGATTTTTCACTATATTATTCGGATAGATCGATGTTGGTTCTCGAAACTGTGTTCGCTTTCACAGTTTCTTTCCGTCGAGATAGATGGTCTTCTGGTTCAGTGCCTTATCGCAGACGACGA